>Ga0209099_1003291_pt1 | contig 13237 bp, 6 predicted proteins | sample AD_JPNHW2_MetaG_FD_184430 | JGI IMG/M metagenome (GOLD analysis project Ga0209099, IMG submission 184430) | Active sludge microbial communities of municipal wastewater-treating anaerobic digesters from Japan - AD_JPNHW2_MetaG (SPAdes) (version 2) | ecosystem: Engineered > Bioreactor > Anaerobic >...
AGAAGCTGATCTACCAGAGCCCTTGGTACAGGGAGGGGGTCTACTCCGGCTTCGTCGAACTCTCCCTGGAGATTCCCGAAACTATGGCCAATTTCGTCAGGAAGGGGTGATCCATGGAAACACTCCGATGGGAGTTTGCGCTTCCGGATTGGACTGGACCCTGGGTCGAGCGGTACGGTCGTGACCTGGGCAGTGACAGGGAGAAGATGGAGTTTGCCATCGAACTCTCCAGACAGAACGTTCGGCAGGGGACCGGGGGGCCCTTTGGCGCGGCGGTCTTCGAGGAGGGAGCCAAGACTCCCCTGGCCGTGGGTGTCAACCTGGTGGTCCCGACAAACTGCAGCGTCGCCCATGCCGAAGTCGTCGCCTTGACCCTTGGCGAGAAGAGGCATGGGGCCTTCTCCTTCAGGGCTAAGGGGGGGAGGTTCGACCTCTTCAGCAGCTCCCAACCCTGTGTGATGTGCTACGGCGCCCTCCTCTGGGCCGGAGTCAACCGTCTTCTCTTCGGAGCCTTGGCGGAGGACGTGAAGGGGATCGTGGGCTTCGACGAGGGGCCCTTGACTCCGCGGTGGAGAGAGGAACTGGAGACACGGGGAGTGGAGGTCGTCTCCGGGCTCTGTCGCCCCGAAGCGGTCGGGGTTCTGAGAGAGTACAGGGATTCCGGCGGTGTCGTCTACAACGGTCAGCCCCTGGTAGGGAAGGTTTAAGCGTCGTTTGGCAAGGCCTCTCAGGGGGATGAGCGGCCCCTCTCCACGGGAGAGGGGCCGCCTTTCTCTCAGAGCGCCGGGGTGATGTTCAGGTTGTAGAAAAAGAAGGAGAGGGCGTCGGCGGTCTCGTCGATAATGGTGTTGAGGGACTTCTCTCCGCCGTGCCCTGTGCTCTTCCCGACCCGGATCAACACCGGGGCGTTTCCGCTCTGTTTCTCTTGGAGAGTGGCCGTGAATTTGAAGGAGTGAGCGGGTACGACCCGTTCGTCACGGTCCGAGGTCGCCACCAGGGTCGCCGGGTATTGAACCCCTTCCTTGATGTTGTGCAACGGTGAGTAGGAGTAGAGGGTGGAGAAGTGCTCGATCTTGTCGCTTCTCCCGTACTCCGGAGCCCAACCCCAGCCGATGGTGAACTTGTGGTACCGGAGCATATCCATGATCCCCGTGGTGGGAAGGGCGACTCCGAAGAGGTCCGGCCTCTTCGTCATGACCGCGCCGACCAGGAGGCCTCCGTTGGAGGCGCCGGCGATTCCGATGTTCTTGGGCGAGGTGTACCCTTGTTCGATCAAGAACTCCGCGGCGGCGATGAAGTCTTCGAAGCTCTTCGGTTTGTTCAGGAGCATCCCTCCCCGGTGCCACCCCTCTCCGTACTCGGAACCGCCCCGGATGCAGGCTACGGCGTAGATTCCGCCTGCGTCGGGAACGACGAGGTTGGAGGGGTTGAAGAACGGGGTCGAGGCGACGGCGAAGCCTCCGTCTCCGGTGAGGTAGACGGGCCGTTTCCCGTCCTTGACAAGACCCCTCCTGTAGACCAGGAAGAGGGGGACCTGAGTCCCATCCTTGCTCTTGTAGAAGAGTTGCTTGGTTTCGTACTTGGTGGGGTCGAAGGGTGTGCGGGAGGGGAAGAAGGGGGTGGAACGGCCTGTGGCCGTGTCGTAGAGGTACTTTACGGAGGGGTAAGTGTAGGAGGTGAAGTAGTAGAAGAGCTGTCGGTCCTCCCACTTCCCGGTGAAACCGACCGCCGTTCCGGGGACGGGGAAGGGGATCTCCCTGACCTCCTTTCCCTCGGGGGTGAACTGGTAGAAACGGCTCACTCCGTCCCGAAGGTAACCGACGAAGAGGCCGGCCCCGGCCACGGAGGCTTGGGCGATCACTTCGGGCCGTTCGGCGATGACCTCCTTCCAGTTTCTCTGATCCGGAGCCAGCGGGTCGATGGAGACGATGCGGAAGTTTGGGGCCCCGGCGTTGGTGAGAACGAGAAAGCGTCCCTTCCGGTGGGCTAAAACCGTGGAGGTGTTCTCGAAGCCCGGCAGGAGTGTCTTAAAGGGGGCTCGGGACTCCTTGACGGGGCGGAAGAGGACCTTGGTGCCGCCGGTTCCTTCGGAGACATAAATCAGGAGGTACTTCCCGTCTTCGGTGACCGCCGCGGAAAAAAAACGTTGGGGGTTCTCGCGCTCCTCGTAGACGAGCTGGTCCTCCCCCTGTTCTGTTCCCAGCCGGTGGTAGTAGACTCTCTGGAAGCTTTTCCCCTCAGGGGGTTCCGCTGTTTCCCCGGGGGCTCGGTCGCCGCTGTAAAAAAAACCCTTTTCGTACCAGGCGGCTCCGGAGAATCGGACCCGCCCGATACGGTCGGGGAGCTCCCTTCCCGACGAGAGCTCGAAGACGCGGATCTCCTGTTGATCAGATCCGGCCTCGGAGCGTGAGAGGGCTAAATACCGCCCGTCCTGGGAACCCTCCAAGGGTTGGAGCGTGACAGAACCATCCTGGGAGAGGGTGTTGACATCGACGAGGACCTTGGGCTTGCCCTCCAGCCCCTTTTGCAGGTAGAGAACCCCCTGGTTCTGGAGCCCCTCCTCTTTGAAGAAGAGAACGTACTCTCCCACCCGGAAGGGGAGATCGTACTTGGGGTAGTCGTAGAGAGTCTCAATTTTCTTGTGCAAAGCCTCCCGAAAAGGGATCTTCTCGAGGAAGGAGAGGGTCAGCCGGTTCTCGGCTTCGATCCAGCTTCGTAAATCGACGGAATCCTCCTCCATCCACCGGTAGGGGTCGGAGATCTGGATCCCATAGTAGTCGTCAGAGACGTTCTCTCTCTTCGCCTGTGGGTAATCCAACCCCTTCTCTTGGGCGAAAACGGTGAAGAAGGCCGAGAGGATGAGGAGGGAGAGGCAGCAGAATCTCTTCATAGGTTCTCCTTTTCAGAACCATCCCGAGTTCTTCGAAAAAGAGAGGGAAATCAATCGAGGCCTTTCCGCTTCAGGAGGGCGTCGACCTTGGGCTCGGCTCCCCGGAACTCTTTGTAGAGCTTCATCGCTTCGTCGGTGCCGCTTCTTTCCAGGATGAACTTGCGGAAACGGGCGGCCGCCTCGGAATCGAAGAGGGAGGTCTCCTTGAAGGCCTGGAAGGCGTCGGCGTCGAGAACCTGAGCCCAGATGTAGCTGTAGTAACCGGCGGAATAACCTCCTCCGAAGATGTGCAGGTAGTAGGTGCTTCTGTACCGGGGAAGAATCTCCGGCATGAGGCCGATCCGCTCCATGGAGCGTTTCTCGAACTCCAAGGGGGAACCTTCAAAGGGCGTCTGGAGCCTGTGCCAATCCATGTCGAGGATCGAAGCGGCCAGGTATTCGACAGTCTCGAAGCCCTGGTTGAAACGCTTGGCATTGGACATCTTGGCGATCAGGGAATCCGGCATGACCTCGCCGGTCTGGTAGTGCTTGGCGTAGCTCTTGAGAACTTCCGGTTCGGAGGCCCAATTTTCCATGATCTGCGAAGGGAGTTCGATAAAATCGATGGGCATTCCCGCGCCGCCCACGGTGGAGTAGGTGACGTTCATGAGAAGGCCGTGGAGGGCATGGCCGAATTCGTGGAAGAGGGTCGTGACCTCTTCGAAGGAGAGGAGGGCGGGTTTGTCCCCGGTGGGCTTGGAGAAGTTCCCGTTGTTGCTGACCACCGGAGCGATCCGCTTCCCGCCGACGATCGACTCGTCCCGGAAGGAGTTCATCCAGGCACCGCCCCTCTTGGAGGCACGGGGGAAGTAGTCGGTGTAGAAGATTCCCACGTGACGTCCGTCTTTTTCGAGGACCTCGAAGACCCTCACGTCCTTATGGTACTTGGGAATGTCTTTTCGTTCCACGAACTTGAGGCCGTAGAGCTTACCGGCAACGTCAAAGGCTCCCTGGAGAACGTTTTCGAGTTTGAAGTAAGGACGGAGGGACTCTTCATCCAGGTCATACTTGGCCTTGCGGACCTTCTCGGCGTAATACCACCAGTCCCAGGGCTGGAGCTTGAAGCTCGGGTCATCCTTCTTCCCGAGGGCTTCCCATTCGGCGGCTTCCTGTAAAGCCTTGCGACGAGCGGGTTCCCAGATTTGGCCGAGGAAGGTGTAGACCTTATCGGGGTTTTGGGCCATGTTCTCGGTCAAGGAGTAGTCGGCGAAGGAGGGGAAGCCCAGGATGTGGGCCTTATCGATCCGCAGGTTGGTGATCTTCACGAGGATGGCCTTGTTGTCGAGGGAATCGTTGTTGTTTCCCTTTTCGAAGTAGCCCCGGTAAAGCTTCTCCCTGAGGTCCCTCCTGTCCGAGTAGGTCAGGAAGGGGAGCAGGCTGGGTTTGTGGAGGGTGAAGACCCATTTTCCGGTCAAGCCCCTCTCCTGAGCGGCTTCGGCGGCTCCGGAGACCACTCCCTCCGGCAGACCGGCCAACTCCTCTCTCTTGTCCAGAACCATCTGAAAGGCGTTGTTCTCGGCCAAGACGTTGTCGCTGAACTTGAGCTCCAGCAGGCCCAACTCTTCGTTGATCTTGCGGAGGCGGTCCTTCATCTCCTGGGGAAGGGCGGCGCCGTTCCTGAGGAACCTCTTGTAGTAGATCTCGGTGAGCCGTTTCTGCTCCGGGGTGAGACTCTCCTTCTCCCGGTTCTCGTAAACCCTCTTGATCCTCTCGAAGAGCCTCTCGTTCAGCAGGATGTCGTCGCTGTTCTTGGAGAGAAGGGGGGAGACCTCGGTGGCTATGGCCTGCATCTTCTCGTCGGTCATAGATTCGGAGAGGACGAAGAAGACGCTGGTGACGCGCTTCAGAAGCGCGCCGCTCTTCTCCAAAGGCTCAACGGTGTTGGCGAAGGTCGCGGGAGCGGTGCTTTCCGCTATGGCCTTGACCTCTCTCTGATTCTCATCGATTCCGGCCCTGAAGGCGGGCATATAGTGTTCCACCTTGATCTTTTCGAAGGGTGGGACACCGAAGGGGGTCTTGAACTCTTGAAAGAAAGGGTTCGTGGATTTCGTCGGAGCGGCCGTCAGGGCCAAGGTTCCGCAGAAAAGCACGGTCAGTGCGACAAGAATTTTTTCCATCTTCTTCTCTCCTTATTCAAATGAAGGGAAAACAGCCGGTAAACACCTCTTACCGTCTCTTAATCATAGGAGAGGAACACCCTCTTGTCAACCTTCTCAGGGTCTCTCCCGAACCGTCACCCTCTCCCCGGCGGTGTGGCCGGAGAACTCCGGGGCGTACATGCATTGAACCGTGGTGGGGCCGTTGGTGAAGCTTCCGGAAAAAAAGGCGCGCACCTTGTACTCCACCACGTGGGTTCCCTTGGGGAGATGGTCGATGAAGAGGTCGGTGGCGGAGTCCCGGGTAGAGAGGTAGTAGCCCAGAGAACCACCCCAGCGCCATCCCGAGAGGGCGTCCTCGGGTTCGAAGCAGGCGCCCCGTCGGTCCTGGAGGTGGATGTACTCCATCTCCCTGTCCGCCGTGATTTCCAGGCGGACGACGACCTCCTCGCCCACAGAAAGCTCTCCCCGTAGGGGGCTCCAACCTTCGCTTCCCCTCCCTTTGACGAGGAGGATCTTCTTCACGGAGAGTTTCGAAGGGGAGCCTTGAGAGATTCGATCGGCATCCTCCAGGTAGCTCCAGAAGAGGCCTCCCCAGGCGGGACCGGGCTCATCCTTGGTCATGGTGACCTTTCCCATTCCGGGGGTGACCTCCTTGGGGTCGAAGTTCTTCTCCAGGCTCCCCGTTCCGGCCTCCTTCCCCTGGAACTCCAGGGGCTTTCCGTCGAGCTCGATTCTGACGGGTTTGGAAGACTCCAGAAGTTCCATCCCCTTTCCCGAAAGGAGGGCGGCGACGGCATCCGCAGTGGCGGTTGTGGTCTGCCAACTGTTGGTCTGTCGGTTCCTTATCAGCCAACGGCGTAGCTCATCCAGGAAGGGGGAGTCTCCCTGAACCTCCAGGAAGGCCTCCATGGCGGCGCTTTGCCCCTCCAGGGGCGAGTCGTACCAGAGGTACCAGGGGGAGTCGTTCCTCCAGTACCGTCCCCTCTCCTCGTCGAAGAGACTTCTCTCTTGGAGGGAGGCGAGGATCATCGAGGGGGTGGTCTTGTCGTTGTTCCGTGTGAGCGTCACCGCCAGGTAGGAGAGGAGGCGGAGAGAGCCTTGGTGTCGCCAATCCTCCCGGGCTGTCTGGAGAAAAGCCTTGTAGGCGGCCGCGGACTCCTTGGCGAGGGGCTCTTCGGGGAAGAAACTCCTGCCGTAGAGGGCGTAAACGGTGAGGGGCGAGAGGGAGAGAGGGAGCTTCGGATTCTGGGTCCGCCCTTTCAGGTACTCTTGGTACTCCCTCTGGACCCAACGGTCCGTATACCCGACCATCCTCCTCTCCATTTCTACGGGAAGGGTTTCGGAAGGGACTCCCAGCCTCTTGAGCCTCCCCCAACCGCTCAGAATCGTCAGGGTCACCCAGGGATCTTCCCTCCCTCCCGGGAACCAGGGAAAGCCGCCGGTCTGGGTCTGGAGGCGGGAGAGCTTGTCCAGACCGCTTCTCACTTCCCTCTCCAGCCTGTTCTGTTCGAAGAAGAGGGAGAGGCGCCTCATGTTTTCGCTCTCCGAGCGGCCTTCCAAGACCCAGGGCGTCTCGGCCAGAAGGAGCCCCCGGAGCTCCGGATTCTTTTCCAGAGGGGAGAGAAGCCCTCCTCTCTCCCTCCAACTCTCCAGAACCTTCCGGATCTTGGGGTGGGAGGTCAGAACCCTCTGGGCGACCATGTTGGCGTAGAGCCTGTGAAAAAGCTGTTCGGCGCACTCATGGGGGTACTCCATCAAGTAGGGGAGGGCCTTGAGGGTGAGCCAGGCGGGGTGGGAGACCGCTTGAACCGTAAAGCTCTTGGTGACCGCCGAGGGAGAGGCGTTGAGAAGGCTCTCGAAGGTGAAGGATCGACTCCCCGGACCGTTGACCCAGAGGGGAAGGCTCTCCTGAACCAGAACCTTCCGTTCCGGCAGGGGTAGCCACCCCTCCTCCCCGTCTCCGAGGTTCCGCTTTCCGCTTCTCCCCTGGGCGGTGGCACGGTAGACCGTGAGGGGGAGCCCCTGAGGGGCCTGGATTCTCCACTGAAGGGTCTGGGACTCTCCCGGCTTGAGGGTGATCGTCTTCACCGGGGAGATGTTCCCCATGGCCTTGTCCTGGGATTCGACACCCTCTTCCCCGTAGAAGTTCAGGGCCGCCTTGCCCTGGAAGGTCTCCTCGGAGAGGTTGGTCACCTTCACGGGGAAGAGGGTCTGGTCGCCCTCTTTCAGGAACCTGGGGGCCGAAGGTTCCACCATCAGATCCTTCCGCGTGACGGCCTCGGCCTCCAAGGAGCCGCTCTTCAGGTCTGGGGTGTGGGCGAAGAAGAGGAACTTCCACCTGGTCAAGGCTTCGGGGGTGGTGAAGGGAATCTGGATCTCCCCGTTAGGGTCCGCCAGAAGGTGGGGAAAGAAGAAAGCCGTCTCCTGAAGGTTTGTCCGGAGGGGAGGGGAGGAAGAGGGAGGAGAAGAGACCTTGTTCTTTCCCCCCACGGCTTTCGACTCCTGAGCGGCCGCCTCGCTCCGGTCCTCCATTCTCTCGGGCGCGGCGGCAAGAGCAACTCTCTCTTCGATCCCTCCTACGACTCCCCTTCCGAATCCATACCGGTCGCTAGCCTCTTTCACGTAGGAGGGCCAATCCGGGGGGGACGGCAGGGGAGGGGTTTCCGGAAGGCGAACCCCAGTGAAGAGGTTGGTGTCGGAGAGGGGGGAGTTGGAGAAGAGCTTCGTGAGGGTTGTCCTGTCCTGGGGGAAGAGCCCTAGAAAGTTCGGGGGCCAAGAGTGGGGAAGGATGAGGTCCAGGGAGGAGTCGTAGAGGGTTGCCACGCCCTCGGAGAGGACCTTCTCGGCGTCGGGTCCCTCCACATGGAGAGTCCAGGTCTCCTTTACGCCCGGCTCCATCCGGGAACGGAAGCTCTTCAAGGAGACTTTGAGAGCCTTCTCACGCCAGGGAACGGCGATCTTGAGGCTCTGGCTGAGGAGCCTTCCCCCCTGAACGAGAGTGGCCAGAACGGTGAACCCTCCCCGCATCTGCGGGGTTATGGGGAGCCGGAGAAGCTCCTGCCTTCGGTCTGTCAGGCCCAACCATTGGTGTTTGAAGAGCTTGCCGTTTTGATAGAACTCCAGGGAGGCGCATCCTTGGGGGAAAGAGGAGCCGAAGAGGACATGGAGCTCTTCGCCGACCCTGAGGCTCGTGGATTGACTCTTCAAGAGGAGGGCCGTCGTCGTGGGGGGACGTTCGGAACGGGGATCGACGACGAGGAAGGTGTACTCTTCCCTTATGGGCCTGTGAAAGCGGTCTTCACTCTCCAGAACGGCTTTGTAGGCTCCAGAAGAGAGGTTCATAACGACCTGTAAAGAGCCCTCGCCGACAACCTCTCTCTCCAAGACCTTTTCTCCGAGAGTTCCGTAGGAGGGAGTCTCCTGGACGATCCCCTCCCAAGGTTGATCGTAGGGGTGTGAGAGGGGAGGAAGGGGAGCCGTTTCCGGGGGAGGGAGGGAGAAGACCGTCAACTTGCCCTGGAAGGGAACAGGAAGCTCCGCCGCCGAGGTTCCCTCGACCTTGAGGAGCTGTTCCTTGCCGACCTCGAGCCAGGGGTTGGAGGAGAGGCGCAGGGAGAGGGAACGAAAGCCGATGGGGAGGGAGGCGCTTCCGGTACGGGTCTCTCCGGTGGAATCCACCACCGTCGCCACCACCGTGAAGAGCTCAACCAGGGAGGGGTTCTCTCCGTTCTGGGGATCCGGTTCCGCCGGGAACGCCACCTGGAAGAGGCCGTTCTCATCGCTCACGGTCTCTCCTGAGCAGATCTCCCGGGGAGGGGAGGGGGGCTTCCACCCCCAGAAGGACCAGGGACGGCGGGTCTCCCGAAGAACCGTGTACTTCACGGGCAGGTGAGAAAGGGGGAGGGCGGTCAGGGTCCGAGCCGACCCGGTGACGGTGATCCTCTCCCCCAGCCGGAACTCCCCCTTGGGGGCTTCCAGTTGAACCTCAAACTTGGGCCTCTTGTACTCCTCCACTCTCACCTGGGCGATGCCGTTGAACCCGGGTGCGGAGATGGTGAGAGGGCCAGTGAGGACCCCTGAGGGGGCGGTGAAGACCCCTGAGAAGGAGCCGAAGGAGTTGCTCCTCAAGGCCATCTTGGAGAGCTCCTGGCCGTTTGTGTCCCGCAAGAGGAGCGTGAGCTCCCGTTCCGGGATCACCGAAGAACCTTGGCTCTCTTGACGAAGAAGAATCCCCTTGAAGTAGACCGGTTGACCCGGTCTGTAGAGAGCCCGATCGGTGAAGAAGAAGACTCTCTCTACGCTCCGAGGCTCCCCATAACCATAGCTGTAGGGGAGTCCAAGGAGGATAAGAGACTCCTGGCCCGAGGTTGCCACCAAGGCCTCTGCGTGCCGAAACTCTTGGGCGGAGAAGGAGAGGCGGCCGTCGCTCTCCACGGGGCGGGGCTCCAGAGAGCTCTGACGCCACTCCCCCGCCACGTTCTCCCTGCGAAAGAGCTGAACCTTTCCGGAGTCCAAGGGGCGACCGTTCTCGCCGTTTCTCAAGGAGACTCCCAGCTCATCCCCCACACTGGTCAAGACCATGGAGAGCTCGGTGACCTGAAAGAGAATCTGGGAGAGAAGGTTTCCGGAGGAGAAGGAAAAGTCGGGCCTTCTGGACAAGAGGACCCTGTAGATTCCCGATTCCAAGGGGGGAAGCTCTAAGGGGTAGGTGTGAGTGAAGAGGTCGTCTCCCCCAGGAAGGTCGAGGCTCTTTTCCCAGTCAGGTTTTCCCTTCAGAAGGGAGAGGGCTTGTGCCTTGTCAAATTCCCTTTCCAGAAGCCTTGGATCCTTTTGGAAGGGGGCCTTCTCGACCCTGTAGATTCGCGCGTAGACCCTGGCCAGGTTCTTGACCGTCAGGGAGATCCTCTGGGGGCGGCGGGAGAGGAGGGTTCTCTCCCCCTGAAAGGAGAGGGAGGGAAAGGTCAGCTCCTCGGCTAAGGAGCGGCACAGGAGCTTCCACTCAGAAGGGGAGGGGAGTCTCTCACCCTTTCGGGCACTCTCCAGGGCCTCCTTGAGGTGGTTGCCCCGGGCCAGGAGTCGAGCCTTCCTGTAGGCGACCATGGCGAGGAGGGGGGAAGAGGGGGAGAGTCGCTTCTCCCGGCCTTCGATCCTTTCCAGGAGGAGGGAGTCACTCTCCTGGCTCTTAGGGGTGTGGGCGTCGAGGAACTCCAACCGGTCCAGATCGGCAGACGCGAAGGCCTCGGGGTAGCCGGCGCTTTGAAAGAACGAGAGAAGTTCCCTCCAGAGAGAGAGACTCCTCTGAAGGGGAGAGTCTCCAGGGAAGGAGAGGCCCAGAAACTGTTCCCCCTCACTCCAGGCGGGATTCGAGGGGGAGAGGGTGGTGGTCTCGCTGGGGTGGAGGAGTTCGTTCTCCGGCGAGGAGTGGAAGCGGATCGCCTCGGACAGGGCGAAGTCCCAGAGGGTTGGGTGCTGTTCGAGGGGAAGGGTACCCAGGTCGAAAAACTCCCCGTACTCCCTCATGGAGCGGTGGACAAGGAGCTCTTTGGCCTGAAAAACCCTCTCGAAGAGGGAAAGGATCCTGGCCCGGAACTCTGGAATGTCCATGGTTTCCATGCTCTTTCCCCTGGAAGAGGAGTCCGGACCCTCCTCGGGGGAGGTTGAGGTTCTTGAGAGGAGATCCCATCTGTGTTCTGGACGTACTCTCCGTACCACCGTGTCAAGAGGAGCTCAAGGATAGGTCGAACGCCCTTTGTGGCTCGGGGGAGGCTCTCTTCAAGAAGGCTGATTCTGAGCGCCTCTTTCTCCCCCTCTTGAACCAGGGAGCCGAAGATGGCCTCTTGCACGAGGGCGTTGAGAAGATCTGGGTCTCGCTTCTCTTGAAGGGCCCTCTTCTCGATAGTCTTGAGAATCGAGAGGACCGTCTTGGGTAAACGCCTCTTGTTGGCGGAATCGACCCGGCGCCAGAGAGCCTCAAGGGAAGTATCGACACCGGAGGAGGCGAAGAGCCAAGGGGTGATCGAGAGAAGGAAGAGAACGACCGGTACGGTTCTGTAGGATTTCACGGGATCCTCCTGTCAGCCTTTTCGATATGATAACGAAAAAGCGGGGCAAGACCAAGAGAGGGCGTGAAACCGTCAGGTTCCCCTCGCCCTCCGGAGCCGCGTTACTCTTCAGCCTGAGGAGCCTTGGGGGACCGTCGGGAGCGGAGTTTCAGGGCCAGGGTTCCCAGAAGGAGGTACGCCACGGCCAGAAGGGCCTGATGGAGCCAGAAACGGCCGATAAAGGGGACCGCGCCCTCTAAGACCGTCAAACGGGTGAAAACGTTCAAGAGGGGGGTGGTGGGCAAGAGGCTCGACAAGAGCTTAGCGAAGAGGCTCATGTTCTCGCTGGGCCAGGTGTAGCCTCCCAGGAAGAAGGCAGGCATAGAGAAGAAGACCAAGAACTGGAAGACCGCCGCCCGGTCCGGGAAGAGGGCGCCCAGGAGTTGGGAAAAGGTGATGACCGTGAAGGAGAAAAGGGTGAAGAAGAGGGCCAGCGTCGTCAAGTTGGCCAAGGGCATGTGGAAGAGCTGGTTGTAGAGGAGAAGGAGGAGGGCGTTGATCGGGGTCTGAACGGCCAGCAGTGAGAGGCCCCTTCCCAGGGCGTAGGTGAGGGAGCTTCCCCACCCCCCGATGGTCTCCTTCAGGGTCCCCTTCTCCCCTTCCGAGGCGACGCCGACGGTGGAGCCGACAAGGAGGCACTGTTGGATCAACATCATGAAGATACCCGTTAAAACGAAGAAGCCGTAGTCGATGGCGGGGTTGCCCAGGGGGTGGGAGACGAACCTGACCGGAAGGATCCTCTGCATGGCCTCCGCGCTGGGGAGCATTTTCTTCACAATGGTGTACTTAATCCCCATCTGCCCGAAGCCGACCGCCTTCTGGAGAGCCCCCATCAGGGTGCTTGCCACCACAAGGTTTCTGCTGTCCACAAGGGCGACGAGCTTGACGCTCTTGCGGTGTTTCAGGTCCCCTCCCATGTGCCGGGGGATCTCGATGACCCCCGAGACCTCTTCCCTTTCGAAGAGGCGGTATGCCTCCTGGTAGGAGGTGGTGATCAACTTGACCTTGACGGTAGGGGAGGAGTCGATGTAGTTCTCGATCAAACGGTTTCCGGCGGTATGCTCACCGTAAACTACGGCCACAGGGATCTCGTTAACCGTTCGAAGGCTGTAGAGGTAACCGAAGAAGAGGGTTCCGATGAAGGGAAGGATGAAGAAGTAGAGAAAGGCCTCTTTATCCCGGAAGATCTTCTCGATCTCACGATAGCAGAGGGAACCGAGTTTATTCACCGCGGGACCTCCCGAGTAGGCTTTGGGCGAGGCAGATCAGCGCCAAATAACCGAGGGTGACCAGAAACATGGGGATGAAGTTGAGGGGAAAACGGGTGGAGAAGAGGATCTTGTTGGCCTCCTGAAGAAAAGGCGTGATCGGCAGTATGAAGACGGCGTTCTTCAGCAGGAGAGGGAAGGCCATTCTCGGCCAGGTGTAGCCGGAGAAGGTGAAGCCTGTCGCCCCGATGAGAATGATCAGAGAGGTGGCCAAGAGGCTGTCGCCGGTGATGGCCCCGGTCAAGGCCCCCATGAGGAGTGTCGCCAGGGTGAAGAGGAGGAAAAGGGGGATCATTGGAAGGGGATTGCCCTGGGGAAGACCTATGAGGGCGAAGAAGAGCCCGTAGACGATGACGAAGGGGATGAAGGCGAGGAGGGAGTGGGCGGTGAGTTTAACCGCCAGGAAACGACCGAAAGGTTTCAAGGGAATCTCTTTCCGATGGGAGAAGAAGAGGATGACCCCTTGAACGGAGAGCATCTGAAAAAGAACGGCGAAGAGAACCCCTGGAAGAATGAAGGTTGTGTACTCCAGGGAGGGGTTGAAGAGGGAACGGAAATCCACGCGGACAGGTTGGGAGAGAAAGTTCCCCCCCGAAGCCATGACCCCCTGCCGCTGAAAATAGTCGTAGAGCCTCTGGTTCTGGTACCAGGACTCCACTTTGTAGAACCCCTTCAAGAGAGTTCGTCCGGGAACGATGTAGACGAAATCTTCGAAGACTTCGACCCGTGCCGTCTGCCGGCGTTTCAGCTTTTCCGAGAAGCCTTTGGGGACGACGACGACGGCCCTCACCTTCCCCGAAAGGAAGAGTTCCCTGCCCTCCTGAACGCTACCGATCCTGT
>Ga0209099_1003296_pt1 | contig 13218 bp, 8 predicted proteins | sample AD_JPNHW2_MetaG_FD_184430 | JGI IMG/M metagenome (GOLD analysis project Ga0209099, IMG submission 184430) | Active sludge microbial communities of municipal wastewater-treating anaerobic digesters from Japan - AD_JPNHW2_MetaG (SPAdes) (version 2) | ecosystem: Engineered > Bioreactor > Anaerobic >...
CTGTATTCATTTTCTCTTCAGCATCTGATTTATTAATTTCAGTAGTACCCGCATCCTCTTTTTTTGTTTTTTCAGCGTAATCAAATACAGCTTTTGCTATATCAAGTCTCTTCTGCCAGAAGTCCCGGTCTCTTGACGCAAGTTCCAGTCTGAACTCTGCATCTGTCATTAAATACGGATCGCTTCCTCCGGCGTTATCGAGATACCCGGGGCCATCTTCGCCAAGCATATTCTTCTCGTGCATATAAACTTCTGCATCTTTCGCAATCCCTGCAAAAGAATCCCTTATACCTTTCCATCTTTCAAGTTCAGTTTTATAGTAATAGTATGAAGATTTCTGGTTGTCCGGAGAGTCTTTAGTAACGTCATTTGTTATGGTAAATGTTTCAAGAAGTTCATTTGAAGCGTACCAGTTGTAATCACGCTCATTACTCATATAATATTTACCAAATAAACCCTTTACCATTTCACCCCTTGCTTCATATGTCATTTTCTTGCCATACACCCTGACAGTATAAGCCTCAGTCACATACCAGTTTCCGCTGCTGTCCTGTTTTTCCGTTGCTCCGGCATACTCATATTTATAAAAGCCCTCTCCTGTAAAATAATAATGACCGAGATATGTATTCATACGATTATCCGTGCAGCTGTAATCAGAACTATTATCGCCATTACTTTCACAGTTCTGATAAATCATCTTTCCTGTTTTATGAGCGGTATATGAAACTGGTACATAGCTGTACTTTAAACATCCTCCATCATTAGAATCAACGCATACTTTATCAATATATCTTCGGGGAATGGTATCTTTACCTTCAGTGTTCAGCTTTGAGGAAAGTATACTCTGTATTTTTTCGATCTCAGATTGTTCAAGTATTGTGCTAAAATCCGGATTCTGATCTTTTTGATCACCGGTTTTTCCGAATGCGCCTGTTGTATTGTTTTCATTTTCAGAGCACATCTTTTCAAGCCATTTGATATTATCAAGCGACCCGGTGTAGACCATCGACCCGTTGACCGCCATATCTATAAGCCCGCTGCTGTGATCGTTCCATTGGTTTGACAGATTATCCATGTAATCAGTAAAATCTGTACGTGCCATCTCTATATTAGCTGCAAGTTCTGCCTCCTCCCTTTCCCATTTATCAAACGCTTCATATATCTCTTTGCTTAATTTTGTTTCCCATTCAAGTCTGGCGTTTTCAAGTTTCTCTGCGGATTTTCTCCAGATTTCCTCCGCGGTATTGTACGCATCTTCAGCAGACTGTTTCCAGTTCAGCATCTGCTGATATAATCTCTCCAGTGCTGAATTCCACTTCTCCATCCCGGTATTGACAAGCAGCTTAAGCTCATTCTCCCAGTTATCCCCCATGCCGGAAAAATCTATCGAGGCCTGTCCTTCGTCATTATAACTCTTTGTTAATATTTTATCTTCCCTGGATTTTAAGTCATCCTGAACATCTTTAATAATATTATCCGTTGCCGAGTCGGCGCTCTCCCTGCCGCTCTGATATTTTAAAGATTCAGTATCAACGTAGAGTTCAGTGATAAAAATATTTCTTGCTGAATAGAGGATACTGTTGCGTTCTGTTTCAAACTTTTCCCTCAATCCATTTTCAAATACCGCAAGTTCAGCTTCAAAACCGGCCTTCACCTCTCCGGTAAGAAGGTCGCCTTTATTTCTGAGATTACCAAGAGGTAAGGCAAATTTTATATCCCATGAAGAATTTACATCAGCCAGAGAACTGCTTACAAAATTGTCCCATGACGGCACATCTTTTACACTACTGTCTTTCCCTGCGTTTGCAACACTCTGTTTCAATTGCGAAAAATCTATATTTTCAAATACAAGATTCTCCCTTTTTAAGTACCATGAACCTTTCGCTCCCGACTACGCTTTTTCATAATCATTTTCCCAGCCTGCGCGTGCCTCCTCAAAACTAAACCTTACTTCATCTCCGCTGAATCCCTGGCGTAAATATCTCTCCTTTTCGGACTCCGCGCTCCGTTCCCAGTCCGCGAGCATTTCCTGTTTTCCTGTATCGAGAATATCCTGCCAGTCCTGTTCGGTTGTACTCTTTTCAGCTTCCTCTGCATACCTCTCAAATTTTTCGCGATCGTTTTTAAACTCTTTGAATTTAAATTCCGCGTGCAGGGATGTTCCTGAAATTACAAATACTGCAGCAAAAAGGCATGACGCCGCAGCAGATAATAAGGTTATCCTCTTTTTCATAAAGAAGCTCCTGAGGTTAAAATTTTGATTTTTGTTTTTGAAGTGTTTTTATATCGGGTTGAATTATATAGAGTTTGAAGAGAACGGAGAGTGAGTTTATTATATGTTACGGTCTGCGATTTGCCGTTCCCGGTGTTGTCCCTGACGTAAAGAAACTGTTTGTAGATATCTGCAAATTCCCTATCGCTGGTATTTGCTCCGCATATTCCACTCTTTGGAGATGAGGTTATCTCCATCTTTTTTTCTTTAAATATTTTCTGTTTTAGAACCGGCGATACCGTTAATATAATTGTCAATGATGATACTGCGTATTCGGGGCGAGGCATGTTTCCCGGTGAAAATCCTGCGCTATCAGATTTGTCATTAAGAAAATTCACATTACCGGTATTACTGACAAGAGAACGCTCCTTCATGGTAAGAGGGGTAAATGAAACGCCGGCGCTACTATTCAGAATCTCTCCCGCAACGGGCAGTTCACTTCCCGTTGTACCGGATTTTATTGAAGATAAAATTATATCTGTTGCGAGTTTGCGAATCCGTGCAACTTTTTCTATGCCTTCTGTTGAACAGTATGTGTTCAGCGAAAAACTCTCTTCCTGTTTATTTCTTAAATCAGAAAGTACCCGGCTATCCCAGAGTTTTGCTTCAGAGTCCCTCTCCCAGCCCGCTGTAATTTCTTCAGATGCATATGCGGTATAATTCTCTTCCGAAAATAAAGCTCCATCCGCAGAAGCAAAAAGTGAGATTCCCTGAAGCAGAAGTATTAATATAAAGGTTAAAATTCTCATTTATAATTTTGATAATCTGCAAAATTCTCTATAATTTTGATACTATATACTGATTGATCGAGACCCCTTCCTCCGCAGACCGGATAGCAAGACTTCTGTGCATCTCGGATGATATCCGCAAAGTAAGATTGCCTTTAAATTTTTTTAAACCGAAAGATACCGGTACCGGTTCCATTTCTTCACTCATCAGTTTAATGGTCTCTTCTACCAGATAATTAATCTCCTTTAATGCCATACCCGCGCTTTCCGCATGTACAGCTAAAGAAGGAAATTCAAGACATCGTCCAATATGAGCATTATCCGCCTCCGACCATTCAATCCTGTATGTGTATTTATCAATATTATATTTTTCATTATCAATGTTTCTCATTCATGGCCTCCAGCTTTTCTAACGCCTCTTTAACTATTTTTACCTGATACGGTTTTGCGAATATACCATCTTTCTGAATACTTACTAATGGATCATCATTCCAGGGAGTTGCAAATATGTAATGAGACCCTATAATTATTGGGATTCCGAATGTATCTTCACAAATTTTAAGTAAATCCTGAAATCTGACTTCTGTTATACAATTCAAAATAAATCTATGCATCGTTCTCCATTATGATAGCATATACGCTATCAAATTTCAAGCTTTTTTTATATTTAATCCAGCGGCCTGTTCTTTTTTACATAATTCATCAAAATTTCGACCTATCTTAACCGGGAATAACGTTTAAAACTACCCGATCAAAACCGTACCATCTGTTCAAAATCCAGTTTCATATAATTACCATTCATATCCCTAAGTCCGTTCTTTCCGCCTTTGAGGACTATCATATAAATATTTCCGCTATGCACATTATATAAGCCGAACTTGAGACGTGTAAATTTCGCAGGAGGCGAATCCGGCCAGTCTATATTAACAATTGAAGGGCTCCCGCCTGTTCCCGAAACGGTTTCAGCATATATTGAAAGGGACAGCGGATCTATCTCTGAAGTAAAATCTATAATGATATCAGAATACAGAAGAGGGTGTGCCGCCTGTATCTGAAGAATCTGAATTTCGTTTTTAATCCATTTCGGGAGAGCCGGAGGGAGAGGTGCAGCCAGATCGCCGATTGTATCTGCATTCGGCGCGATGGAGTATATTCCGTCAGTTACAAAAACATAACGGTAATCTTTAATCAGGGGGTTAGCCTGGGTATCAGTTATACTTGAACTGATTCTGAGTGTATAAATTTCCTCTGACTCGAGATTCTCTGAAAAATTAATATATGCCGTAGTTGCACCTGACTGGACCTCACTGCTTACATAGAAAAGGGCTGACGGGGAAATCGTTATCGCGCTTCGCAGATTGTCAGTTTTAATAATTTCAGTGAACCGGAGAACTATACGCTTATCTTTTTCTGCGCCATGAGTGTACACCGCTTCATCAAAATTAAGTGGAGTGGCATCATCCTGATAAACATGTAATTCCGGTTTTACAAAATCATCTCCTACCGTAAAATTAAAAGAGACCGGTTCTCTCAGTTTATTTCCGCTGACATCAAGAATGGAATCACTTACAGTTACGGTATATGTTACGCCATAGTTAAAACCATAAATCGGATTGAACGTAATCACGGTTGAATCCGAAACTCCTGCATTCCATAAGAATGTCCCTTCTATTGAAGGAGATATGGATATTCCGTTATATATTGAGTTCAGATCAACGGGCTCTGAAAATGTAATAGCAATCCTGGAGTCCGGGAGGTTCCCTGCAGTATTTTCCAGAGGCGAGTATGATAAAACAGATGGAGATCCGGTCTCACCGCTTATAAAAAAGTTTGATACAAACTCATTTTTTAAATCATTACCTTCTGTATCTTCAGCAGCATCTGTAACTCTTACTGTAAACTTATCAGATGCCAGATGAGTCCTGGGAGTAAAAACAAGTTTCCTGTTACCATCCTCCCACGCAAAAATCCCTTCAATTTTTTCCGATCCGCTGCTTAATGAAAACTCATTGCTGGTCTTAATTGTATCCATAGATTTACTGAATTCAACAACAACATCTGATCCTGCCGGAATTAAAGTACTGTTATGCGACGGAGTAACAGAGACAACTTCAGGCCTGTCAAAATCAGGATACGCATTACAGCCGATCACTAAAAATAACAAAAAAAAGAAACTTAACTTTTTCATTACAATGCCTCCCTGAATTCGATCACGATATCATTCTGTGCATAATTCCCTTTAATATCTTTAATCCCGTCAGCACGGCCTGAAAGAGTAAGCCTGTAAAGTGCGGGTATATGCCCCAAAGTTTTATTTGTCACAGGATTAAATTTAAAAATAACTGTGCTGCTGTTCTCCCATGCAACATCAATTATCTCCGCGCTATTCACATCAATGCCTCCCGGGCCGGACTTAAATGTTTCAATTAATTTATTTGTTAATACTGAATATTTAATAATTTCGTCTGGAGTGTATGGTTCGAGAGACGATACGAACTGAATCCTGATATAATAATCCTGAACCATACCCATAGTTATAATCAACGGCCACGATGCCGATGGCGGAATTCCGGCTGATAGTAAAGTATATGTAATACCATCCGGCGAACCCCAGATATTTCCGCATTTGACATATAGAGAATCCGGTGCTGCTGTTTTAATTTCAGCGGTATAGACTGATTCAAGCGTGTGCTTAGTAATATCTTTAGCGGTTTTATCAATATAAATCTGATAGTTTCTTTCAGGATCAAGGGAGGCGGCGGGAGTAAAAATCATTGTATCACCAAACCATTCATAATTCCCCTGTACGGATGGTGTCATTGAAAAAGCGCCTTCACAACTTGCTCTGTCCATCGGTTCAGAAAAATCTACTGCTATCCTTACATTACGGTTTACAGTATCATTTATATTTACAGCCAACCAGTAACCGGGTACAACTGATGCATCATAAATTCCATTCACATGGGGAGGTACAAAATCATTTCCGGTTATAAAATTTACCCTGTAATCCGAACCTAGGGAATTACCGGAAATGTCAGAAGCACTTTCAGATATTATGAGAGAATAAAGTTTACCATATGTCATTTCATCAAGGAGCACATACGTAAGCCTGCTGTTTTCCATTCCGGGAACATTTTCGGACCAGATGAAATGCCCCGGCACATCGGGATTTAACCTGAATGCTTTCTCCACACTTTCACGGTTCATGCTTTTAGAAAAGTTTATTGTTATATCATGGTCTATGGCAATATTATCAGATGCTCCGATTGTAAATGGCGGATCGGATGACAATACCGACGGAGGTGTAAAATCATTACCTATATAAAAATCAGATACAAAATCTGTATCCATAGTATTCCCGTCAGTATCACGGACACTTCTCGGAATTTCCATAACATAACGCCCTGTAGCTGTTACCGGATTTGCCGGTATATACCTGAATTTTTTTCCTGATTCCCACTGAAAATTTCCCGGAACACTGCCGCTGCCGCTGATACTGAAATTGTCTTCAATATCAGTTTTATTCACATCATTGTTAAATTCAATTTCGACATAGAATTCAGGGAGAACACCTATAGTATTATTTGCCGGTGAACTTGAAACTATCTCAAGAGTGTCAAAATTTTTTTCACATGCGGATAATGTCAAGATAAGACATGTAATTATTGAAAACAGCATAAAACATTTATTTATTGCCGGGCAGGCAGATTGACCTGACTTGGAAAACTGCTTATCATAGTCGTAAAGACGGATATGGCAGAATAAGGTGTAACAATACCATTTTATCAAAACCGGAATTTTTAAATTAACATTCATGCATTTGCCTCGCTGAACTTTTTAAACTGAAATTTTTTATAAAACTTAAAACTGAGCAGAGGGAATAACGCCAGAGTGAGAAGTGTCGAAAAGATAAGTCCCGACGTAACAGTAAGTGCAAAAGGAAACCAGAGCGTGCTCCCTTCACCCCCGCCAATAAGGAGCGGCACCATTCCAAGAACTGTTGTGACAACAGTAAGCATCACAGGCCTGAATCTCCGTAAGGCGGAATTTCTGATATTGCTTTCGAGAAAATTCTGTTTTAGAATTCCCGAATGAAAATCCATGTTAACCGGTTCTATCAGTAAAATTCCGTTATTTACAACTATTCCCGCGAGCATAATAAAGCCCATATATACTGGTGGCGAAACGGGAGTACCCGTAATAAATAAAAAAGGTACTGCTCCGGCAGCCGCGAAGGGTATAGTTATCATTATTAAAAAAGGTAATAGCAACGATTCGAAGAGTGATGCAAGTATCATATAAATCAGGAGGACGGATACAAACGCCGCGGTTATAATTTCATTTCTCTCTTTTCTGAACTCACTGATCTTTCTGTCAAATTCATATGTATATTCATCAGGGAATCCTATTTCTTCGAGTACATGTTTAATTTTGTACTCGCATTCCTGCATTGAGATACTCCCGAGTTTTGCTGTTACTGAAAGTGATCTCCGCCCATTCATCCGGTATATCCGTGTTGGCCCTTCACCTTCAGTGAGCGTCAGAATTTCTCCGAGAGGCACATCCTCCCCCTTGCCATTCTTTACAATACCCGACATTACATGTCCGATTGTATCACGATCCGTTTCTGCAAGCCTTACCCTTACATCAACCTCCCTCCCCTTTTCTATAAATTTGGTCACTACAGGCCCGAAGAGCCCGGCGCGGATTCTCTCGGCAGCTGATGACGCAGTAACACCGCTCATACTGCTTTTCGCTCTATCGAGTGTGAGACAGTATTCAGGCCTCCCATCCCTGAACCGGAGATAACATTCATTGATCCCTTCAATATTCTTTATCCGCGCGGATGCTTCTCTTGCTATCTTTTTAAGAGTATCAGTATCATCGCCGAGGAAGTGAACGCTTATCTCTCGCGAAGCCATTTCATCTGTTTCAGATGTATATGAGAATGCATGGAACTGTTTAAGGTAAGCATCAGCACTGTTCTTCAACGTAAGCCGAAGCTTTTCATTTTTTTTTGCATCGAGATCCGTGTCTGTCCTGACGGTCAGTGTTCCGCGCCACTTCTCGACCTTTACTGAAACGCTTTCAACACCATCAAGCTCCCGTGCTGTTTTCTCCACTTCCCGCACACCGAGATCAGTCGCGTCAAGGGATGTGCCTGTTGGAAACTCCATGTACAGATAAAATTCTTTCCCGCCGTCATCAGACACAGTGTCTTTATCCATAACTGAAAATAAAATAGCGGAAAAAAATACCACTCCTGCTGATGCCGTGATAACCCTGAAGCTGTTATTGAACACATATTCCAGTATATTTTTGTAGTAATTATAACATGCGGTCTCCAGTTTAATTATATCGGCTTCAATTTTATTCAGGACAGGGAGAAACCACAGCCTGAACTTTTCAGGAATTTTTATTTTCCCTTTGTTCTTAAATGCAACATAAAATGCAGGTATAAGAATAATTGCAGTAAAGAGAGATACGACAAGCGCCCTGTTTACTGTAAATGCCATATCGCCGTACATCGATTCAGCCCTGCTGCTGAGTACGGCTACAGGCGCAAATACTGAAATAGTAGTGAGAGTGGAAGATATTACTGCTGTTTTCACGGAATTCACAGCGTATAAGATTCCATCAATAGATTTATCGCTCCACGAAGTAATTGCTTCAATGATTACAATTCCGTTATCAACAACCATTCCGGCGCTGAGTGCAAATCCGCTGAGGCTCATGATATTTATTCCGCGCCCGCCGGCATACAGAAACACCGGAACAATAAACATCGAACAGGGTATAGTAAGTGCTATGGGAATTACAGTTTCCTTCTTTCTGAAAAAAATAGTCAGCACAATAAAAACGATAAACATTCCCCACAACCCGGAGAACGCGGCATTATTTACAGCAGATTCAATATACTCGCCCTGGTTATAGATTATTTTGAATTTAATATTACCGAATGAATTCAAAATTTTCATTGCATCTCTGCACACGCCAAGTGTATTTGCTCCCCCTCCTTTATGTATATAGACTGTAACCAGGTCCTTGCCGTTATATCTGGAGAAATCTTCCCGCTCCCTTGAAGAAAATGAAGCCACAGCAATATCTTTTAAATAAACGACGTTCCCATTATCTGCAGTAAGAATTGTATTTTCAATATCAGTTATAGATCTGAATCTGGATGGAATATTAAGCACATTCATTCCGGTTCCGGTTTCCACAACACCGCCCGGGATTGAAATATTTGAGCTCCTTACAGCTGACGAAATGTTTTGTAAGGTCAGTCCCCTTGCTTCGAGTCTGCTTCTGTCTGTTTCAATATGTATCTCCCGTATTACACCTCCGGCAGTGTTTATTTCGGAAATACCGTCAACTCTCTGGAGGGCAGGTTTGATTTCCTTATCCGCTATATCACGGATTTCCTCCACGCCAAGCCCATCAATGTCAACGGCAGCTATAATAACAGGACGCTCAGACGGGTCATACCTGTATACAACAGGTTCCTGTACCTCTTCGGGGAATGTATCTTTGATAAGTTCAATTTTCTCACGGATTTTTACTGATGCAATTTTAATATCTGTTTTTTCACTGAACGTTACATTGATCCTGGATTTTCCCTCTTCTGAAACAGAGTCGATCCCGGTAATACCGCTAACAGATTTAATAATCCTTTCTACAGGTTTGGTCAGCAGCAGTTCAATCTTATCAGGGCCCACACCGGGATATTCAATTATAATTGACAATGCAGGATAGTCCGAAGCGGGGACAAGTGAAACAGGAAGCTTATATAATGAAATAATCCCCGCAGTAAGAAATGCGGCAGCTACCATAAACGCGCTGATTCTGTTATTGATGAAATATCTGACCATACTCTATAAGCTTCTTTTAATTATATTTTTTGTTTTATTAGCTGCTGTATCTTTTACTTCGATTTCTACTTCCGCCTTTACTCCTGTTTGATCTTCATTGATGGCAGAAAAAACAGCCGGTATGAAAACAAGTGTAAGCAATGTCGAGACAGTCATTCCCCCGATCACTGTAACAGCAAGAGGCCTCTGAAGTTCAGCACCTTCACCCATTCCGAAAGCGATAGGTACAAGCGCAAGAATTGTTGTAAGAGTTGTCATCAGTATGGGTTTGAGCCTTCTCCTCCCTGCTTCAATTACTGCAGTCTTCACGGACATGCCGTTTGCGCATTCCTTATCTACAAAATCAAAAAGTACTATAGCGTTATTTACAACTGTCCCGCTTAAAAGGATCATTCCGATCCCGGAGTTAATGTTTAAACTCTGCCCCGTAATAAGGAGAGCAAGGGAGACCCCTAATGCTGTAACCGGAATACTTATCATTATAATCAATGGATTTTTTAAAGACTGGAACTGTCCCGCAAGAAGCATATAAATAAAAATCACGGCAAGAATCATGGCAAAACCGAGTGATCCGAATGCTTCTTTTATCTGATCACTTCCATCTGCCACTTTACACAGCACACCATCACGGAACTTCATTTTATTAATCATGTCACGAAGTGTTTCTGAAATAAATCCGCCGCCTGGAATTATATCAGCGCTGACAATATTTATTCTGCTCTGCTCCCGGCGTACAATTCTTCCGCTTCCGGTACCGCTCTTTATCTCTGCAAATTTTGACAAAGGAACTGTTACCCCTGAAGATGTTTTAACAATAATCCTGTTAAGGGAATCAGCACCGGTTCTGTCTTTTTTAAGCAATCGTACACGGATGTCTATTTCATCATCTCCATCGCGAAATGATGAGGAGACTTCACCTCTCACGGCCATTCCAAGCTGCGATGCAGCCTCATCAGCATTGAGGCCGAGGGATGCTGCGGATTTTCTGTCTATATCAACTCTTAGCTCAGGGGATTCCCTGTCAAATACCGAAGAAATATTTTGCAGCCCGTTCAGCTTTGCCAGCATATCCTTGACGGAATTTCCTGACTCCTTCAGATCAGCCTCGTCAATCCCGTAAATTTCAACATCAGTTTTACTCTTCCCTGCCGAGAATACAGATGCGACGATATCCTCTTTCATTCTGTATGTAATTTTTACACGGTCATTAAATTTCAGGTTTCCTTTAAGCTCTGATATAAACTTCTCCGCCGAATTACTCTTTTTCATAAAAACTTTAATTAACGCATAATCCGATCCCCTGCCCGAAATCTTTTCAGATATATTGTCATCAGGATCACATCCGGCTTTTGTAAAAACATATTCAGCATTACCTGTGCCATTGATATAATTCTCAAATGTTTCACAAAGTCCTGACGTCTCCGCTAATGGAGTCCCTCCCGGCAGTTCAATCTCAATGGAAAATTCACCGGGATCAACGGATGGCATAAGCTCACTATCAATAAAGGTAAAAAGTACAAAACCTGTAACCATTGCTGTACATCCTGATATGATCACTTTTTTTCTCTCTGCAAGCGCCATACACAGTATTGATTCGTAAAATGAATCAATCCCGCGCATTACTTTATCTGAAATATTTCCCATGTTCTTTATGCCACCAGATAAACTGTAAGGCCTGCCGGCTTTTAAATAACAATGTTTCATTAACAATCTCATAACCTTGTGCAGAGCGTACCGGAGCGGACTGTCCGAAGGAATGTGCAATCCGGAAAGCATCGGAATCAGTGTAAGCGAACTGAGAAGTGAAAGCATAAGCGAAAAAGAAACCGTAAGTGCAAGATCACGAAATACGGCACCGGATAATCCTGATAGAAAAACAATCGGCAGAAATACAATAACAGAAGTGAGGACTGACGCTGTTACAGGTGCAGCAACGTCCAGAGTCCCTTTAACTGCAGCGTCAAAATCTGAAAGAGATTTATCACCATCCTTAAAGTCCTGTATTGATTCAAGAACCACAATACCGGCATCAACCATCATGCCTGTACCTACAGCAAGCCCTCCGAGCGACATTGTGTTTAATGATATATCAAATATTTTCATTAAAACCATAGTTCCGGCAATACTTACAGGTATTGAAAGAGAGATAATAAGCGGCGGTATAATGTTTTTAAGAAAAAACCAGATAACAAAAAAAGAGATAACTCCTCCGAGAATTGCGGAGTAGAGAACATTATCAATTGATGACTGTATAAATACAGACTGGTCATAAATACATTTGATATTAAAATCGCTTTTTCGGCCGGAAGCTATGTTACGCATTTCATTCCTGACAGATTCGCAGGTCATAATTGTATTTTTCCCGGGTTCCTTTTTTACCAGCAGCGCAACACTCTCTTCCCCATTAAATCTTACAGCGGATTTTCTTTCTTTAAATGTATCAGACACAACTGCAACATCTGACAGGTATACCGGAACTCCGTTTTCACTATACCCGGTCACCACCGAACGTATATCCTCACAGTTTCTGAATTCACCTGCCGTACGAACAAGGTACTCCTTCCCATCCTTAACAAGACTCCCCGCCGGATAGCTGTAGTTAGACAAGCCGATATTTTGTACAATTTCGGGCAGAGACAGATTCTTTGAATAAAGAGAAGCGTTATCAACCTCGACCAGAATCTCCCGTTTGTCTCCGCCAAGGAGTTCAACCAGAGACACTCCATTAATTCTCTCAAGAAATGGTGCTATCTCTTTTTCAGCTCTTTTTCTGATATTCTTAAAATCTCCGTTATCCAGTGACACGGAATAAATCATTACCGGCTCATCAGCAGTGTCATACCTTACAACGATGGATTTCCCCGTATCCTCCGGCAGCTCACCCCTGATAAGGTCAACCTTTTCCTTTACACCGATAAGAGCCATATCCATATCCCGTTCCCATTCAAAGCTAACCTTCACAATGCTCATTCCGTCAATGGACTCGGATGTAACACCTGACACGCCGCTCACAGAAGTAACCGCCTCCTCTATCCGTGCGGTAACAAGCTTCTCCACTTCGGATGGCGCAGCATTTTCAAATGGTGTTATAACTGTAAGAGTGGGGAGATCAATATCGGGAAGAAGTTCTACACGAAGTTTAGTCGCGGAGATTATACCTATAAGGCATATTCCGCTGAATATCATCGCGGTTGTGATTTTTCTTTTAATCACGAGTTCAATTATTTTCATTACTCTATCTTCATCCCCTGGTAAACACTGTTAAGGCCGCTTACAACAACTCTATCTCCTTCTTTAACACCTTCTACTATCTGGATCTCCTCTCCATATTCGCTGCCGGTTACAATAT
>Ga0209099_1003297_pt1 | contig 13215 bp, 15 predicted proteins | sample AD_JPNHW2_MetaG_FD_184430 | JGI IMG/M metagenome (GOLD analysis project Ga0209099, IMG submission 184430) | Active sludge microbial communities of municipal wastewater-treating anaerobic digesters from Japan - AD_JPNHW2_MetaG (SPAdes) (version 2) | ecosystem: Engineered > Bioreactor > Anaerobic...
GATCCAGGCCAAGCACGGTGGCGCGCTAGGCAATTTCAACGATGCGTTGCGCGAGAGCTATCTCGGCATGGCGGAAGATGTCGCCATGATCCGCAAGAACCGCGAGGAACGGCGCAAGCGCGCTGCAGAAGCGAAGAAAAGCTGATGCACCGAAGGTTATTTCTGAGCCTGCTGCTGGCGGCCTGGTGCCCCCTGGTCGCCGCACAGGCCCTTCCCAAGCCCGGCAGCAAGGATCTATGCCCGGTTTGCGGCATGCTGGTTTCCAAGTATCCGAACTGGGTGAGCGTGGTGACCTGGAAGGACGGCCATGCGCACTTTTTCGACGGTGCCAAGGACATGTTCAAGTTCCTCGGCGACCTGGCCAAATACGCACCCGGCCACCGCAAGGATGACATTACCGGCATCTACGTCACCGATTTCTACAATCTGGAACGGATCGACGCCCGCAAGGCAATTTTTGTCACCGGGTCTGATGTCCTCGGACCCATGGGCCACGAGTTGGTGCCGCTGGCCAGCAAAGAGGATGCTGACGACTTCATGAAGGACCACAAAGGAAAGCGTCTACTTTCCTTCGACATGGTCAAACCGGAAATTCCGTATTCTCTCGATAGCGGCAAGTTTTAGTCACAGCTGAAAAGCTGCTCAGTCTGCAGAAATCCGGCACTGCTGCGCTCGAACTAGCATTGACCTAACCTCGACTGGCGACCCAGCATGAATTTTTTAGTGCTCGTCTTTGGTGACCGGCAGATGCAAGATTTGAATGCCCTCGTCCCGGAGTTCGTCACACTCATCAGGCGTCGCCTCACCCCGAATAGCTCTCTCCGGCGCCTCGTTGTAATGAATTTTCCTGGCCTCTTCCGCAAAGGATCGGCCGACATCCTCGCTATTCGCCACGATGGCCTGCACCAACTGGCGATAGAGCGCCATTGCCTGCACGCCTACTGGCATCAAGGCGGTACTGCCTGCACTTGAACTTTCCGTCCCCCTCGAAGGAGTGGCACGGTTCGCTGAATGCGAAGCAATGGCAACCGCAGACGGCATACGCTGAACGACATGACTATCGCACTGCGGACACGTAATCAGACGAGTTTTCAATTGCTGATCAAAGTCGTCGGCACTGCGAAACCAGCCTTCAAATTTGTGGCCGTTGTCACAGCTAAGGTCAAAAATAATCATGTTTGTTCTTGTTGTTGACGACAATTGTCCGGCAAAGCCCTCGTGTTCAAGGGCTGCCAAATATCAATGGAGATAACGCTTCAAACTGCGATGTGGAGGGAGGGTTGGTGCCCGGGACGGGAATCGAACCCGTACAGCCATAAGCCGAGAGATTTTAAGTCTCTTGTGTCTACCAATTTCACCACCCGGGCCGGTGCGATGTTTTAGGCACCCCGATACGAAAAAGGGAAAGCGACCGGCGCTTTCCCTTTTTAATTTGGAGCGGCAGAAGAGTCTCGAACTCTCGACCTCAACCTTGGCAAGGTTGCGCTCTACCAACTGAGCTACTGCCGCGTAGTCTTGGAGGCGCGGGCCGGAGTCGAACCGACCTACACGGATTTGCAAAACTGCTGAACCGCTTGCGCCTACCGCGCCGCCTACAATCAAACTTTGCGTTACTGCTTACGACTGAAACAAGCTACGCTTGCCTCGAAAACTTGGAGCGGCAGAAGAGTCTCGAACTCTCGACCTCAACCTTGGCAAGGTTGCGCTCTACCAACTGAGCTACTGCCGCGTCAAACAGAGCGCGCATTATAGGCCACCCATGGAAAATGTCAACATTCTGGCTCTACTTTTCTGCACTCCGCTTGGCAATTTCCGGCCACGCCATGCGCAGGTAGTAGCCCATCGACCACAAGGTGAGCAAAGCTGCTATCCAAATCAACCAGTTACCAATTACCCTCATATCGAAGCCAGCGAGTGGTGCGTAGTAAAGGAGCATGGGCAGCGCCAGCATTTGGGCCGAGGTCTTGATCTTGCCCAGCATCGAGACAGCCACGCTTTTCGATGCGCCGATCTTGGCCATCCACTCGCGGAGAGCCGAAATGGTGATTTCGCGACCGATGATGATCATCGCAACGATGGCATCGGCTCGGCCCAATTGCACCAAGACGATAAGCGCGGCCGCCACCATCAATTTGTCGGCCACCGGGTCGAGGAAGGCCCCGAATGCAGATGTCTGATTCAGTTTGCGGGCCAGATAACCATCGGCCCAATCAGTCAGCGCTGCAGCACAAAACAGGATGGTGGCCACCAAGTCCCGCTCGTAGGAAGTAGCCCAGTCGGCAGGCAGGTAATAGACCGCAATCAATAGCGGAATGGCTACGATGCGTAGCCAGGTGAGCAGGATGGGCAGATTGAAAGGCATACTTCAGTGTAGTGCGGAATAGATGTTTTCGGCCAACTCCCGGCTGATGCCGGGCACTTCGGCCAGTTGTTCGGCGCTCGCCGCAAGCACGCCAGGCAAGCCCCCAAATCGTGCTACCAGAGCCTTGCGACGGGCCGGTCCGACTCCGGGCAGGCTCTCCAGTTTGGAAGTCTTTCTAGCCTTGCCGCGCTGCGCCCGATGGCCGGTGATGGCGAAGCGATGCGCTTCGTCACGAACCTCCTGAATCAAATGCAGTGCCGGGTGCGCCGAGGGCAATTGTAGAGGTTCGCGCTCATCCGGGAAAATCAGCGTTTCCAGCCCGGGTTTCCGTTCCTCGCCTTTCGCCACGCCAATCATCGGCAAATGGGTCAGCCCGAGATCGGCCAACGCCGCAAATGCGGACGCAACCTGACCTTTGCCTCCATCGATCAGGATCAGGTCGGGAGCTACCCCCTCCCCCGAAGCCAGGCTGTCGTAACGCCGACTGACTGCCTGGCGCATGGCGGCGTAGTCGTCTCCAGGCTGGATGTCGCGAATATTGAAGCGGCGATAGTCGCTCTTCTTCATGCGGTGGCCGTCGTAAACAACGCAGGATGCAACGGTGGCCTCGCCCATCGTATGACTGATATCGAAGCATTCGATGCGCAGGATGGGCTCGGCGAGCTGCAATGCCTCCTGGAGGGCGGCGAGACGAACCTCTTGTTGCGCACTGGCCTGATTGCGGGCGAGGATCGCCAAACGGGCGTTCTGTAGTGCCATTTCGATCCAGGCTTTCTGGGCGAGGGTTCTGGCCTCTTGAATGGGCACCGGGCGCCCTGATAGTTCGGCCAGGCTGGCCTCGCTTTCAACACGATCATCGTCTGCCGGCATGGGGTGGCTGAGTATGCGTGCAGGAACAGGGTGAGCGGCATAGTGTTGGCGCACGAAGGCAAGTACGGCATCCGATGCATCGGAATCCCCGGCATTGGTGGGAAAGAACGGGCGATCTCCCAGGTGCCTTCCGCCACGGATCATGGCCAGATTGACGCACAGCTGCCCAGCTTCTTTCAGGGCGACAAGAATATCGACATCCTCGCCCTTGCTGCTGGAAACAAACTGCTTCTCCTGCACTTGCCGCAGTGACTGGATTTGGTCGCGAAAGATGGCCGCCTGCTCGAAGGCCAGACGGCTCGCCGCCTCTTCCATCGACTTGGTCAATCGACGCGTGACCTCCTGCTGCTTGCCAAGCAGAAACATGGCGGCCATTTGTACGTCCGCCGCGTAATCGTCCTTGCTGATATAGCCGACACAGGGGCCACTGCAACGCTTGATCTGGAATAGCAGACACGGCCGTGAGCGATTGGCAAATACGCTCTCCTCGCAGGTTCGCAGGCGAAACATTTTCTGCAGCAGGTGAATGCTGTCGCGTACCGCCCAGGAAGACGGATAGGGGCCGAAATAATCGGCCTTGCGGTCGGGATTGCCGCGAAAGAATCCCAGGCGCGGATACTGCCCCTTGCTCAGAATGATATAGGGATAGGATTTATCGTCGCGAAACAGGATGTTGTAGCGCGGCGAAAGCGACTTGATCAGATTGTTTTCAAGGAGCAAGGCCTCAGCCTCGGTACGGGTCGAGGTCGTCTCGACACGCACAATCTGGCTCACCATGTGCGCGATGCGCGGGCTCGACAAGTTATCCCGGAAGTAGGACGACACCCGCTTCTTGAGGTTTTTCGCCTTGCCAACGTAGAGAACGGCGTCGTCGGCACCGATCATGCGGTAAACGCCAGGCAACTCAGTCAGTGAGGCCAGAAAGGCCTTGGCATCAAAACTCATGGCAGGTCAGGCGAGAAGCGACTTGACCCCGGCAAACACCGCCTCGAAACTCTCGCGCGTCAGACGCCCGGTACGCCAGTTGTAGCCACTGCAATGGTAGCTGTCGACCAGGGTGCGGCCATCAGGCAGCGCGTGACGAACATTGTGGCCAAACGTGAAGTCCTTGGCTTTCAAGCCGTAGGACCACAGCAAGGCTTGGTGGGCAATGGCCCCCAGGGCCACGATCACCTTAAGTTGTGGCATGGCGGCCACTTCGGCGGCCAGGAAGTGGTTGCACTGGCGAATTTCTGCGGTGGTCGGCTTGTTGGCAGGCGGCAAGCAGCGCACCGCATTGGTGATGCGGCAGTTATCAAGGAGCATGGCCGGGTTGGCCCAGCCATCTGCCCCCAGCGGCAGCGGGTTGCTGGCGAAGCCGAAGCGATGCAATGCCGGATACAGCAACTCGCCCGCCACGTCACCGGTGAACGGGCGTCCCGTCCGGTTGGCGCCCTTCTCGCCAGGCCCCAGGCCGACGACAAGTAGTTGCGCATCCAGTGAACCAAAGGCGGGTACCGGCAAGGCGTGCCAGTCTGGATCACGTTGACGAATTCCGGCCAGATGATCTGCCAGGCGCGGGCAGGCCGTACAGTTGAGGGGGTCTTCAAATCGGGACATGGCCGGGATGTTAGCATGGCGACCATGCAGCCTCATTGGGACATCTTTTGCCGGGTTATCGACAACTACGGTGATATCGGAATTTGCTGGCGCCTGGCCCGGCAACTGGTTGCCGAGCATGGTCGCCAGGTCAGATTGTGGGTTGATGATCTCGCCAGCTTGAGTCCGCTGTGCCCGGCGGTCGATGCATCGCGCGCGGAGCAATGGATGCAAGGTGTGGAGATCAGGCAATGGCGCACCGATTTTCCTGAAATACCAGTGGCTGACGTGGTGATCGAGGCCTTTGCCTGCGAACTGCCGGAGTCGTATATCGGCACAATGGCCAAGGCCGAGCGCAAGCCCTGCTGGGTCAATCTGGAATACCTGACAGCCGAAACATGGGCTGAAGACTGTCACGGCATGGCCTCCCCCCACCCCAGCCTGTCGCTGACCAAATATTTTTTCTTTCCCGGATTCAGTACGCAATCGGGCGGCTTGTTACGCGAGGCGGATCTTCTGCAAAAACGGGATGCTCAGCCGAGCAAAAAGTCAGCGCATGAGCCTCTCGAAATCAGCCTGTTCTGCTACGACACGGCTCCGGTGGGCGATCTTCTGGACGCCTTGGAAAGAATGCAGCAACCGTCTGTCGTTCATGTCCCGCCAGGCAAACCTCTGGCAGCCGTGATGCGCCATTTGTCCGGCGATGGGCCGTGGCAGCTTGGAAATTCGCGCATCGAACCGCTTCCTTTCATGCCGCTGGATGATTACGACCAACTGCTCTGGCAATGCGACATCAATTTCGTACGCGGCGAGGACTCGTTCGTCAGGGCTCAGTGGGCAGGCAAACCTTTCATTTGGCAGATTTACCAGCAAGAGGAAGATGCCCATCTCATCAAACTGTCGGCTTTCCTGAAACGCTATTGCGCCGAGATGACAGAAGAGGACGGGCGAGCAATCACCAACATGTTTGCCACCTGGAATGGTGCAGAGTCTTCCGTTGCCGATGCCTGGGCCGCCTTTCTCGAACAGTCACAGGGTATCGGCAGATCTTCCCGCGCGTGGAGCAGAAAATTGGCATTGGAGAGCGATCTGGCGACGAGGCTCGTCAATTTTTGTGCCGCCAGGGTATAATTTAACGTTTTTCTTTTCCTGACTTAGAGAATCCCGAATGAAGACCGCACAGGAACTCCGCTCCGGCAACGTCATTATGGTTGGTGCCGACCCGCTCGTCGTCCAGAAGACCGAGTACAACAAGTCCGGCCGCAACGCCGCCGTCGTCAAGATGAAGCTCAAGAACCTGCTGTCGGGTGCTGCTTCGGAAGCTGTTTACAAGGCTGACGACAAGTTCGAGCAGGTCATCCTCGACAAGAAGGAAGTGACCTACTCCTACTTCGCCGACCCGATGTACGTGTTCATGGACGCCGACTATAACCAGTACGAAGTCGAGGCTGAAAACATGGTCGACGCACTGAAGTATCTGGAAGACGGCCTGGCTTGCGAAGTCGTTTTCTACAACGGCAAGGCCATTTCGGTCGAATTGCCGAACAGCGTCGTACGTGAAGTCGTTTACACCGAGCCGGCCGTCAAGGGCGACACCTCCGGCAAGGTGATGAAGCCGGCCAAGCTGGCTACCGGCTTCGAACTGCCGGTTCCGGCCTTCGTCAGCATTGGTGACAAGATCGAAATCGACACCCGCACCGACGAATACAAGAACCGCGTCAAGTAATACGCGGTTTTCGTTAGAGACGAATTGGGCAGCCTAGGCTGCCCAATTTCATTTTCAGACCACCAGTTTTTTAATGGTTTGCAGAGCCTGGCGATAGCTGGGATCGGCCTGCAATTCATCCCAGGATCTGGCTGGTTCGCGCGGCAACAATGCCTCGACGCGCCGACCGCGCCGCGCATCGATCTGCGGCTTCCATTGCGCCAGCACCTCACCAACAACATCCGGGGCATTGCAAACAAGCAGCATGTCGCAACCGGCCGCATAAGCCGTCTGGACGCGGGCCAGCATGTCGCCGACGACCCCGGCGCCAGCCATTGAAAGATCATCCGTGAAAACGACGCCATTAAACTTAATGTCATTTCTTAAATAATCAATCCATTTATTTGAAAATACAGCAGTATTGCAATCCATGCAGTTATAGATTACGTGCGCTGCCATTACCCCGTCGATAGCCAGTTGCCGATAGGGTTCGATGTCTTCCTGCATGGCGGCAAATGCGCGATCATCTACGGGCAATTCGACATGCGAGTCTGGAACGACATAGCCATGCCCCGGGTAGTGCTTGCCGCACGAGCCCATGCCAGCCTGCCGCAAGCCCTCGCCAAGCGCCTGCGCCAGTGCGATGACGGCCTCTGGGCTGCGATGAAAAGCGCGATCCCCGATGACACGCGAAGGTCCATAATCAAGGTCGAGCACTGGCGAGAACGAGTAATCGATCCCCCGTGCCCGAAGCTCGGCCGCCAGTACGTAACCGACTTGCCGGGCTGCCGAGCAAGCCCCTTCCGCATCGCTATCCCAGAGCCGCCCCAACGCTGCCATGGGCGGCAACCGGGTAAAACCATCGCGAAAGCGTTGCACCCTGCCCCCTTCATGGTCGACCGCAATCAGCAGGCGCGGAAAGCGCAAGGCATGTATGGCGGCCGTCAGTTCGGCGAGTTGCTCAGGATTAGCGTAGTTGCGGGAGAACAGAATGATTCCGCCTACGAGCGGGTGACACAGGCGTTCGCGGTCCAGATCGGTCAGTTGCGTTCCGGCAACGTCGATCATCAACGGCCCGAGCGGCAGATGCTTCATGCTTGCTCCAGAATGACATAAGCGACGGCATACTCAGCCTCGTCGCTGATCGAAAGATGGGCTTTCAAGTTTTTTTCGTCCAGGAGGGCATGCAGCGCTGGTGAAAACCCCAACATTGGCTTACCTAAATGATCGTGCAGGACAGCAATCGCACTCAAAGTTGCCGGCGGACGAACCCCGGTACCCAGTGCCTTGCTGAACGCCTCCTTGGCAGCAAATCGTTTGGCCAGGAAGCGCCCCTTGTCGGCAGCCTTGGTGAAATCCGCAATTTCCTGCGCGGCGAGAATTCGCTCCAGCACCTTTTCGCCATGGCGCTCCCACATGGCGCGCAGGCGGGCGATGGCAACGATATCTGTGCCGATACCGAAGATCATTCGCCGTCCACAGCCGCTGCGCGCATCAGGGCCTTCATTTCCCTGACGGCTTCGCGCAGGCCGACGAAAACGGCACGACTGACAATGGCATGACCAATATGCAGTTCACGAATACCGGCCAGCTTGGCAACCGGTTGAACGTTGTAGTAGTTCAGGGCATGCCCGGCGTTGAAGCGCATGCCCAAGTGGCGAATGGCCTGGCCAGCCGTGCGGATCTTGTCGAGTTCGGCTTGCACAGCTGCGGCTTCGTTGTCACGGCCCTGATCATGAAAGGCGTGAGCGTAAGGGCCGGTGTGGATTTCACAGACGCGGGCGCCGATCCGTGCCGCCGCTTCGATCTGTGCCAGATCGGCATCGATGAAGACACTAGTTACGATTCCGGCGTCGGCGAGTCGGGAAATCACATCCCTCAGGCTCTCTTCCTGAGCCACAATGTCGAGCCCGCCCTCCGTTGTCACCTCATGGCGACCTTCCGGAACGAGCATCGCCATCTCGGGCTTGAGCGAACGGGCAATACCGACCATTTCATCGGTTGCCGCCATCTCCAGATTCAGCTTGATCTGCGTCGTTTCACGCAGGCGGCGGACATCGGCATCCTGAATGTGCCGACGGTCTTCGCGCAGATGCACCGTAATCCCATCGGCGCCACCCAGATGAGCCTCCACTGCGGCCCAGACTGGATCCGGCTCGTACGTCCGGCGTGCCTGGCGGATGGTTGCAACGTGGTCGATATTGACGCCCAGTTCGATCATAGATCCTGCATCTCCCTAAATAACTTGCGTGTTTCCAACTCCTTGCCCGCCAGGTAGTAGGCCAGCAAGGTACGCATCAAGGCCTTGGCCTCCTGCCGTGAGCGCGGGTCGGAAAAATCCTCCGCCTCCATATCGAGCAAGGTCTTGCCAATCACAACCTGAGTGGCCTCGGTATCATGCAACAGGCGTACCGGCCCCTGCTCCATGCGATAGGTGTAATGAGCCTCGGCCACGATGGGGGCGCCGGCGCTGTCATGGCTCAGCGTCAGGCCATAGCCCAACTCCTGCAACAAGGCCTTCTCAAAGGTACGCAGGTCAGCTTCATGTACCTTGCCAGCAGGATCAAGAGCCAGGCGCCTCAGCATGTCGGCGTAGCTCTCGTAGAGTCTTTCATGCGCATCTTCGCGCGGCAGGAGGTGGATCAGCAGTTCATTCAGGTAATAACCACAGAACAGCGCCTCACCAGCCAACAGTGGCTGCCCCCCCTGCCATTCTGCCTTCATCAGGGTCAGCACTTCGCCCTTGCCGGCCCAGGCGATCTCCAGGGGTTGAAAAGCCATCAACAGGCCACGGATAGCCGAGCGCGGCCGGCGCGCTCCACGGGCAAGCAAGGCCATGCGGCCAAAATCACGGGAAAAAACTTCTACGATCAGGCTGGTTTCCCGGAAGGGATAGGTGTGCAGAACGTAGGCCGGCTGGCCATCGACCTTGCCGCGCTGATTCATTCGTAGCCAAGACTCTTCAGCAAGCGCTCGTCATCGTTCCAGCCCGACTTGACCTTGACCCAGACCTCCAGATAAACCTTGCCATCGAAGAGCCGCTCCATGTCCTGGCGCGCCTCGCTGGCAATGCGCTTGAGCGATTCGCCACCCTTGCCGATCACAATGGCCTTGTGGCTTTCCCGGTCGACGACGATGGCAGCGTAGATTCGCCGCATGGCGCCCTCGACCTCAAACTTTTCAATTTCCACGGCCGTTGCATACGGCAGTTCATCGCCAAGCAGGCGGAAAACTTTTTCACGGATGTATTCCGAGGCCAGAAAACGCTCGCTCTTGTCAGTCAGATCGTCTTCCGGGAACATCAAGCCTTCGTTCGGCAGGTGTTTTCTCGCCTCAGCAAGGAGTTCCTCGGTCTGCCTGCCTTTGGCAGCACTGATTGGCACCACTGCCGCATAGTCAAAATCGGCCGCCGCGGTAGCCAGGAAGGGTAACAAGGCGTTGCGATCCTTGAGTTGATCGGTCTTATTGACCACCAGCACTACCGGCCGATCCTTGGGCAGCAAGCGCACAACCGACTTGTCCTTGGCATCGTAGCGCCCCGCTTCAATGACGAAGAGCACGACATCCACATCGTTCAGGGTCTGCGTGACCCCGCGATTCATCGCGCGATTCAAGGCATTGGAAAACTTGGTCTGGAACCCCGGTGTATCGACAAAGACGAACTGCGCATCATCATTCGTCAAAATGCCGGTGATGCGATGCCGCGTTGTCTGTGCCTTGCGGGAAACAATGCTGATCTTTTCACCGACCAATCGATTAAGCAGCGTCGACTTTCCGACATTGGGACGGCCAACGATGGCGATGTAGCCGGAGCGAATTTTTTTCATGCGAGGAGTTCTTTCAAAGCCTGCTCGGCGGCCACCTGCTCGGCGATGCGCCGACTGGAACCATGACCGATGGTGCGTAAAGCGGGAGAGTCAATGTGACAGGCCACTGCGAAGCGCTGCTCATGGGCGGCCCCCGTTGTTTCCATCAACTGATAGCGGGGCAAGGGTTTTTTCCGCCCTTGCAGCCACTCTTGCAGACGCGTCTTGGCATCCTTCTGGAAGTGACCGGGCTTCAATTCATCGATTAACGGCGCATACAGTTTCTCGATGACACCCTGCGCCGCGACAAAGCCAGCATCCAGATAGATCGCGCCGAACAGGGCTTCGAGCGCATCGGCCAAAATCGACGGGCGCTGTGCTCCACCACTGCGCAACTCCCCCTCGCCCAGGCGCAGGACTTCGCCAATGCCCAGTTCAAGCGCCAGGCGATGCAAAGACTCCTGACGAACCAGATTGGCTCGCAAGCGCGATAAATCCCCTTCCGGCAGATTGGGGAAACGATGGAACAGCGCAGCGGCAATAACGAAATCCAGAATGCCGTCACCCAGGAATTCCAGGCGCTCGTTATTCGGCGTCCCAAAGCTCCGGTGCGTCAGTGCTGTCTTGAGCAATGCCTCATCGGAGAATACGTGGCCGAGTTTCCGGGCGACACACTGCGCGTTCATGCCTTACAGCCCAGCGGTTGAACCCTTGTAGTCGATCAGCAAGCTGACGTTCCAAAACAGGGGAATACGCTTTTCGTAGCCGAACTCGATAACGATCTTGCCACCATCCTTGGTGACTTCCAAGTCGCTCGATTTGAAATCGAGCATGTCGATCTCGGCAAACCTGTCGAAGGTCCGGCGCACATCGGCGACCGTCGATTCCGGGCCGACCTTGGAGAGCGTTGCCTTGGCATCCTTCAATATCTTGGTGTATTCGATATAGGTCGGCAACACCTTCATGCCGAGTACGGCAACCAGAACCAGAATGACGCTCCAGAACAGCAGCCCGGAGAGTGCCACGCCACGTTGCTTTTTCATGTATCTCCCCTTACCTGAAGGAACCGATCCGGCTGAAATCACTGAAGTTCAACCAGATAAAGAATGCCTTGCCGACGATATTCGCCTCGGGCACAAAGCCCCAGGCACGACTATCGCGGCTGTTATCACGATTGTCACCCATCATGAAATAGTGACCTTCGGGAACTTTGCACACAACCCCGGCCGCATTGTATGTGCAATTTTCCCGGTACGGAAAACGGCCGGCATCGGGGATAAAGGCTGGTGCATCCGCATCGTTCAGAGCCCGGTGCTCGACATCACCCAACTTTTCCTGAAATTGCTCTGAATAATACAGACGCTCCGAGTGAAGATAATCCCCGGCCTTTTGCGTAGGAACCGGCTGGCCATTGATGATCAGTTTCTTGTTCTGGTAGGCCACCGTATCACCTGGCAAGCCAACGACACGCTTGATGTAATCCAGTGACGGATCTTCCGGATAACGAAAGACCATTACGTCGCCACGTTGCGGCGAATTGATGTCAATGATCTTCTTGTTGATAACGGGCAGACGAATGCCATAGGTAAACTTGTTTACCAGGATAAAGTCACCCACCAGCAGGGTTGGGATCATCGAACCGGAAGGAATCTTGAACGGCTCGAACAGAAAGGAGCGCAGTACAAACACGATCAGGATGACCGGAAAGAAACTGGCTCCCCACTCCACCCATAGAGGCTCCTTGGCATCCTTGGCGCGCAACTTGCGGAACTTGGCCACATCAACCGCATACAGGACACCGGTCACGACCAGCAGAACGAACAGAATCAGTGCAAAATTCATTGCGTGTATTCCAGTATCCTCAGTTATCGACGCGCAAGACAGCCAGGAAAGCTTCTTGCGGAATCTCGACGCTGCCGACCTGCTTCATCCGCTTCTTGCCGGCCTTCTGCTTTTCCAGAAGTTTCTTCTTGCGGGATATGTCGCCACCGTAACACTTGGCCAGCACGTCCTTGCGCATCGCCTTGACGTTTTCGCGGGCAATGATGTGCGAACCGATAGCGGCCTGAATGGCCACATCGTACATCTGGCGCGGAATCAACTCGCGCATCTTGGAAGCCAGTTCGCGCCCCCTGTACTGCGAGTTGGAGCGGTGCACGATCAACGACAGGGCATCGACCTTTTCGCTGTTGATCAGAATATCCAGCTTCACCACATCGGCAGGCCGGTATTCCTTGAAATCGTAGTCGAGGGAAGCATAGCCCTTGGAACAGGATTTCAGCTTGTCGAAGAAATCCATCACCACTTCGGCCATCGGCATTTCATAGACCAGCTTTACCTGGCGGCCGTGATAGTGCATGTCGACCTGGTTGCCGCGCTTCTGGTTACACAGGGTAATGACGTTGCCGAGGTAATCCTGCGGCACGAAAATGGTCGCCGTGATGATCGGTTCGCGGACCTCTTCGATCTTCGAAATCTCCGGCAGTTTGGCGGGGTTTTCCACCTGAATGACACTGCCGTCACGCTGAACGACTTCGTAGACAACGGTCGGAGCGGTGGTAATCAGGTCCTGATCGAATTCACGCTCCAGGCGTTCCTGCACGATTTCCATGTGCAAAAGGCCCAAGAAGCCGCAACGGAAGCCAAAACCCAGAGCCTGCGAGACTTCCGGCTCATATTGCAATGAGGCATCGTTGAGCTTGAGCTTTTCCAGCGACTCGCGCAGCGAGTCGTACTGGTTCGACTCGACTGGATACAAGCCGGCAAATACCTGCGGCTTGATTTCCTTGAAACCCGGCAGCGGTTCGGCGGCTTTGCGGTCAACCGTGGTGATGGTGTCGCCCACCTTGGCGGCTTTCAGTTCCTTGATGCCGGAAATGACGAAGCCCACCTCG
>Ga0209099_1003299_pt1 | contig 13197 bp, 15 predicted proteins | sample AD_JPNHW2_MetaG_FD_184430 | JGI IMG/M metagenome (GOLD analysis project Ga0209099, IMG submission 184430) | Active sludge microbial communities of municipal wastewater-treating anaerobic digesters from Japan - AD_JPNHW2_MetaG (SPAdes) (version 2) | ecosystem: Engineered > Bioreactor > Anaerobic...
ATGTAACGGAGCTGCTCCGAAGTATGTTTTGTGTAAGTTAGATATTTTTATCATGTTGATTCTCAAATTCTTTTAATTTTTCTCTGTATTCTTGTTTGATCGGGATAGATACTAACTTTTCCCGATCTAATCCAACAATCACTGATTCAGATTTGGTTTTAATAATCCCGGTTTCAGAATCTATGATATGTTGAACCATTTTAAAACTTTTATTTCCTAAATGTGTTACCTTACAAGCACATATAATTTTGTCGCCATAGTTTATTGGTACTACAAAATCCAATGAAATATGAGCTAATACCAAGTCAATAGTTAACCAATCAATTTTGTCGCCTAAAATTTCCTCAATAAAAGCACTTCTACCTAAATCTAAATAACTACACTGGATCCCGTTATTGACATGGTTAAACGGGTCTAAGTCGCTCATTCTGATTTGTATAGGTATTGAGAAGTTGAAGTGAAATTCTTCCATGGATCAAAAAAAGTTAAAGAGCAAAAATAATAAAAAAAACATATCGTGCAACAAAGTATTTACAAATGAGTAAAGCTACAATAATTACATAAATTATTATATACGTTTTTCTGCTTTTTTTACTACAATTCTACTAAACTCATAAAGCAATTGTAGGGGAATGGCAACCAATAACATAGTGAAAATATCTGTACTGGGCGTGATAAATGCAGAAACTGTTAATACAATTACTATTGCTACTTTTCTATAATTTGACATAATATTGGAAGTAAGAACACCAATTGATGCTAAAAAATAAGCCACAACGGGCATCTCAAATACTAATCCCATCATAAACAGAAGAGTTAAGAATGTATTGATATAAGAGTTAAGTGAAATCTGATTGATGACTCTTTCACTCACCTGATAGGTTCCTAAAAAGTTTAAAGTAAGCGGAAAAATTATTAAATAGGCTAATAATATACCTATTACAAAGAGAATGGTAAACCAGAAAGCTCCTTTTATTGCCGGTTTTATTTCTTGTTTATATAAAGCGGGTGATAAAAACAACCATAATTCAAACATTAGATAAGGAATAGAAATAATTATGGCAATATAGAATGAAATACTTATATGTGTGAATAACTGAGCTGATAAATTAATGTTAATCAATTCAATAGATTCAATTTGTGGACATAGAGATGGAATTTGACAAAATGCAGCTAATTTACATAACCATTCATAAGTAACAAAGTTAGCGTTACAAGGTGACAAAATTAAAGTGTTAAAAATAAAATCCTTGAGACAAAACACAACCACTGCTAAACCAAAAACAACCATGGCACAGCGTATTAACATCCAACGCATTACTTCAACATGTTCCCAAAAAGACAACTTATTAGTAGGTGATTTCATAAAAGACAAGATCTTATGCTTTTTCTTCAATCTCCTCTTTTTGGTTTTCTATGACTTCTTCTTTGTTCAATTCTTTTGGTTTTGTAGAATTTGGATTTGTCGATAGGTCTTTTTCAACCGAGTTCACCGCATCTTTATATTCTCTTACTCCTTTTCCTAATCCTTTCATCAACTCAGGAATTTTCTTCCCACCAAATAATACTAATACGATCAAGAGAATAATAAGAATTTCTTGACCCCCTATCATACCGGATAATTGCATATTTAACATAATATTTTAATTAAATTTATTTATCGACTAAAAATATTTCATTGGTTTCAAAATTAATTTCCCAATTTCCGTTATTGACACTTTTCCATTGATATTTGGCAGACATACTATCCCACCATTGTTGGAATTTTGTGACTGTTTCTCCAATATCTTTAACTAGTTTTTCGTATAGTACGTCATTGTCAGGTGTGATAATTTTTGCCAATTCAGTTAACCCATTTTTTCTTTCAAAAAGTGTTTGAATTTCTTGTTTTTCTTCAGGAGATACCTGGCCTACTTTTTTTTTCATTACAATTTGTTTTTGATTTTTATATATTTTTTCTTTTATTAATATTGTCAAAGGGATCTAAATAGTCGATACTTTCAATTACTATATCAGGAATAATATTATTTTGGTGTAACCTTTCAAGTACATTACGACTCATATTCCTTTCAATATGTGATACAATACATTGCTCATGGGAAGGGGTATTCACATTAAAAGTAGTTTTTTTATTTAGCCAAACACATCGTTTACAATGATATGCATCACAGACACGACAAATAGGTGCATGGTCAAGCCTCAACAACTGACTATTTTTAATATTTATTCCTGTTTTCAAATTACCGCATTCATTATTTATATCTTCGTAATAAAAGGCAGGACAAATATAAAAGTTTCCATTAGGAGCAAAAGTAATATGTTTGACTCCTGCATCACAATTATTCATTTGATGTAAAAATAGTCTATCAGATACGATGTTTATTTCAAAAGGGGTTTCTTTATTGGATTGATTAATATAGAGTTGAGACAAATGATTTAGTTGTTGCTCGTATAAGTTCAAATCTTTCTCATTAAATAGATCAATGTTTTCCAGAGTAATATTCAATCGGCGAAATTTACCGTTTAATGATTTTACTAGGGTGTATAATGAAGACAAATTCTCTTTTCTTACACGAAGGATTACATTTTTGTCAGGATTATCTGGAATATTATCAAGTTCTCGGCATTGATCGTCATTAAGAACCATAACGTTATCAACGTTGTCTTGTGGATAGGATAATGGTGTTAAGAGAATATGATTAATCACATCGATAGTTTCCATGTATTCTTTTGGAAGAGTATTATCTCCAACCAAAAAATTGAGTAACCATCCTTCTTTTTGAGCGAAAAAAATCACCTCTTTGAGCATTTCAAGCTTCATGAGTTTTGCCTTTCGATTAGGAGATGGATAGTAACAAAAAGAAGTTGCGGCTTCATCTAGTATAACGATTAGATATTGCATTTTGATCTCTCCTTTCTGAGTTGTGCTAACTCCTCTTTTTGTAAAATATGAGATAAACGGCTCCAGTAATAGTTGTTTGCTCTAACACGTGCTTTGTGCATTTTACATATAGCAGTTGCACGTTGAAAAATTGTTGCTGTATCAGCGGCATCATAATTCTCACCTTGACACCATGCACAGCCGCTTCCAACTTCACAAGCTATACATTCTTCTGTGCTTTGGGTGCAACGATCTAAAGTTAAAAATGGTCTCAATAAATTTGTATTGATTCCATCATGAATATTTCCGATGATGATTGGTGGTTTGCTACGAAGTGAATACTTGGCAAAACGAGTACAAGGGTAAAAGTTACCTTCAGCATCAATTGATAACATCTTCCCTGCACCGCACCAGTTTTGGTTATCACGTTCAGGATCTTGAGGCTTGCCTATAAAATCGGAAAAAAAGGAGCAGCTGTGTTTCTCGTACAGCTTCTTTTCAATCATAATATTTGCCAATTCTAGTAGTTGGGATTCTAAAATAGTATCATCACCTTCTTTCCAAACATTTTCAAACACCACATTAATATTCACATCTTTGATACCTAGACTATAGAGATGCAATACACTTTCTACGATGAACGGTAAGTCTTCGCTTCCTACTGTAACTTTAGTACCTGAATCAGGGAACTGCTTTAACCAAAGAGGAATATTTTTAACTACATCGTTATATGAACCACGACCATCTTTGTAAATACGGTTCATGTCATGTTTGTGTTGTGTTCCATCGATAGTTATTCCTATGCTTAAATGACTGACATTCTTTGTGATATAAGCTTGTACCCGAGGGTCGTTATACATAATACCGTTAGTTGAAAAGTTAAAACGATAAGAATTAAACCAAGGATGGTTCAAAATGTACATCTGTTCTTTCAGATAGTCGCAAATTCTATCAATCAGTTCAATTTCAAGAAAAGGTTCTCCTCCTATAAAATCGTAGATAACTGAATGCTCGTTAAACATTTCTCTATTCGATAACACGAAATCGATTGCTTGCTTTGCAACATCAAACGACATTCGTTCTTCACTGTTTTTGCCAACCAAGTAACAATATTTACATGCCAGTTGGCAATCTTTTGTGACGATAAAGGTAATGGATTTAGCCATTCCTTCCTGCCATGCTTTTGAGTTTTCTTTGAGATTCATATTTATTTTCAATAGTCTTTTTAATGTTTTTCACTATTTTATTTACTTCCGTAAAATCTTTTCCATCTAAAGCTGCCATTGGTGATGCCAAAAAAATATCATATCAATAATTTCCTTGACCGTTAGCCATTGTTCCCGCATAAGGCGTAATATATGGCTCTGCATTTTTAGATTTATGGTGTATCAGAACAATTGCTCCGATAATTGCAATCGCTAAGACTGAAATCAATAAAACACAAGCTAATAATGAATCTTCTGGATCCAGTTTGAAAATAAGTGCTGCAATTAATGATTCCGTGATTAGCAATAGCAAAGCACCTAATTGTAAGGGAGAGGTAATACTTTGTAAAACATTTTCCCTTGTTTCTTTTAATGATGTTTGTGGACTCATGATTTTAGTTTTAATCTGTTAATAATTTGATTTATAAATATTTTAATCAATCCTTCACACAGCGGACAGAGAAGCCGAAATACTTAGGGTAGTTGTCTCTGTCCACATTGCTGTAATAGTGGCCCATGTTACGGGCCCATGCACTTGTTGCATTGGGCTCCGTAGCACTCCACCAGTAACCGCTCCATACAGCCCCGTCGAATGTCCCACCACTACTAAAACGGTTGCCTCCCGGCAGGGCAGTAAAGCCGGTTTCGTTGGTTGCACCTGTATTTGGACTTGCCCAATGCGTAGTTCCGGTTTCTTTAAGTTTACCACCGGCAACGGTTTCGCCAAGGTAGTCGGTTAATTCTGTCCACTCTGCATCGCTTGGTACATGCCAGCCCGCAGGGCAAACGCCTTGTATGCCGCTCGGGTTGGTTGTGCTACTTGCTTCACCATCCATGGCGGCAGTCCAGTTGTATAATACGCCATAGGTGGCGTAATCGCCTGTTGCTTTGGCATCTGCTACATTTGTACCGTCGTAACCGTAAACATAATAATAAGAGCCTGCTGCATCTTCAGAACCATCGGCAACCATGTTTACACTAGGCAAGTAGGCAAGGTTTTCTGCCATCCATACTTGGGACCCAATCTCTACCGTACGGTAAACATTGCCATCGCGTGAATCGATAAAAGCTCCTGGAGTAAAACTCCTCTGTTCTCCATAGCTTGTTCCATTACTATTGGTAGCATACGCCCGCACATAATATGAAGTAGCTGTAGTTAACCCTGTAATATTACTTGTAAAAGCTCCCAATCCCTGCCCATCATTGGTCTTATTGTTGGTAATGGTTGGATTTTGAGAAGTGCTCCAACATACACCTTTGGCCGTAACAGCACTGTTGCCGTCAGAGGTTACATTACCGCCGCAGGTGGCTGATGTTGCCGATATATTGCTCACCGCATTTGTAGTTACGGTTGGTTTATTTGTCGGTGGTGGTGGAGTAGTACCGGTTATAAAGTTTTTTTCTTCGCCATAAGCAGTGCCCATACTATTGATGGCATACGCCCGCACGTAATAGGTCACACCTTCCACAAGTCCGGATAGTGTACTTGAATAACTTCCACTTCCATTCCCATCTGAGGTATATTGATTATTGATGGTAGGATTTGGTGATGTGTTCCAACAGATACCGCGTTGTGTAACAAAACTATTGCCGTCATCCGAAATATCACCTCCGCATTTAGCAGATGTGGTTGTGATTTCGGTTATGTCAGCAGTGCTGACGGTCGCCATTTGTTCTTTTTTGCAAGAAGATAGAACAAAAATGATAAGAAAAATACTAAATGCAATTTTAATTTTCATAATTAACAACATTTATATTATTAACTCACTGAATTTGTACAGCCAGCATAGCAAGTTCCATAGCATTTTGCATCACAAGTATTTGAACAGAAAAAATAGCACCCATTATTTGTGCATCCAGAACCGGGCGAGCTGTATGAACTGCCAGAACAAGAGCCTTTGCAAGTTCCTATACAGTGACTGTTGCAGGTAGAAGCACAATCACCGGAACATGTTGTACTGCAAGCTGCAGAGCAAGCTTGCCTACATGCGGTGGTACATTCATTACAAGTAGGAACTGTAGAGGTGCCACTACAAGTACTCGAGCAATTTGATGAGCACCCGCTGCCACAAGCACCAGTACAAGTGGTATTACATGTTGTATTACAACTTCCGCTACAAGTAGCAGAACAACCACCAGAACAATTTGACCCACAAGTACTGCTACAAGTTCCGGTACAAGTTGTGCTACAACTACCTGAACAAGATCCGGTGCAGCCGTTTCCGCAATTTGAAGATGCCGTGCTTGTACACGTACTTCCACATGTTGATGATGCGGTTCCTGTGCAAGATGTTGAACAATTCCCTTCACAACTACCATAACAAGTTCCCATACATGTACCTTGACAATCTCTAGGGTCATCTTTTTCGCAAGAAATCATAGGTAATCCTAATCCTATAATAGCAATTGCCGGTAGCACAGCTTTTGCTGCTTTTTTAAGGAACTCACGCCGGGAGGTTGGTGAGTCGTTTGCTTTTTGTGTCTTCATAATTATTTTGCTTTTTTATTACCTGTTGAAGGCAGTCTGATTTGAATAAAACAACTTGTATTGATACAAAATGTATATTTTCTTTTTAATGTAATCTAATGTTTGTTTTCTGAATTTGCTTTGAGGAAAAGTTATACCTCTTTTCATTATCTGGCAATCGTTGCTCTTTGTTTAATTCAAAAATATTAGCATCTTTGTTTGTTATCTTGTTTGAAGATTTAGTAAAAGTAACATTTGTATAGATGGAAAAGCGACCTGAATATTCGTTAGTTTCAGAATTGTTATATATAAATGTGAAACCATTAGCAAATTGTCCGTTGTTATCTGCTGTAACAGAAGCTCCCAAAGTCAATGTTCCAGTACTACCCATCCGCAGCCATGCCTCTCCTTTACCGTTGTTACCACCAGATTGAATATAATTAAAGCTATCTTGATTGTTTAATGCGTAAATAGGATAAAAATATGCATTATAATTTACATCTGGTGAACTGTTAAAATAGAACGTTTGAGTTGAGCCGTAACCACTATAAAGGCGTATACAATTATTATTTTGATCAAATTCCCCAAAAGCAGAAAAATAAGCATAATTTGCTCCAAACATTATACCCTTAACGCGAATCCATGTCGTATTGGTAGTTGAATTGGTATAAGACAGAATCTCAACTCCAGACCATGATTCCCATTCTTGTGAATCCCAATTATAGGCATTTACATTGTAAATACCTATAAAATCGTTTATTGATAATGCGGTAGTAGTAGTCGTAAATGATTTTTCTGTACCATAAGTAATTCCAATATCGTTGATTGCATAAGCCCTCACGTAATAGGTTACACCTTCTATAAGTCCGGATAGTGTACTTGTATAACTTCCACTCCCGTTTCCATCAGCGCTATGTAGATTATCAATGGTAGGATTTGGTGATGTGTTCCAACAGATACCGCGTTGGAACACAAAACTATTACCGTCATCCGTAACATCACCGCCGCATTTAGCAGAGATGGTCGTGATTTCTGTTATATCAGCAGTACTAACCGTTGCCACTTGTTCTTTTTTGCAAGAAGATAGAACAAAAATGATAAGAAAAATACTAAATGCAATTTTTATTTTCATAATTTACTATATTTAATTATTAACTCACTGAATTTGTACAGTCATCGTGGCAAGCTTAGCTGTTTTTTAAATTTTTTTTTTCTTGAAGTAAATTCTTTATCGAAATTAGATTTTTTACTCATATATAATTATTGTGTTAAAAATTTTACTAGACGAACTGCAATTCCAGTCGATCTAGCTCTATTTTTACTTGTTGAAATATAGGAATTATAAAATTCCATATATAATGAATAAGTATTTTCATAATAAGAGGTTGAGCTATGTGTTCCTGACCAATAGCAACCACTAATAGTTTCTCCTAAAACATATATAATATTTTGACCTGTTGATAGATAATGATAGCCAGTTGTTGGAAGAAAAGCAGCATTTATGGGTATTGATGTGAATAAAGGGCAATTTTCATAGGCTTGATCTGCATAATTACTAGTTTGGATGTTCGTTATGGTATTATCGGGTAAAATCATTAAACCGTTATATGTAGTTCCACTTATAGATAATCTACATTTAAAAGATAGATAATTATTGCTCGTTTGGCCATTACCATAAGAACTATTATTATTCCTTGTATTAATCAGATATTCCCATTCACTATATGTTAGTGTACGCCAACTACCCACACTTCCACCATTTGATATTAAACAATAAACCCCCCAATCGTAATTTGTACCCGAGATGTCGTTGCTCCCGTTTCCATAATCTGTATTTATAATACTTGTCATATAAGGTGGTTTGTTGTTATAACCACTAGTACCCCAACCAAAAAGATCAATCCACCCAGAATAAGTTGAACTGATATGATAGTTATCATCACCTATTGTACTATACTGGTTTGATGCAAATTGAAAAGTATTTGTACTTGCTCGGTATTGTAAGTTCCCTTTTGAAATTAATACTTTCTGATTTGCACTAACAGAAAAAACTCCAGTCAGACTTCCTGTATATGGTGTAGCGAATTCTTTTTGTGGACCATAAGCAGTTCCTGAACTGTTTGTGGCATAGGCTCTAACATAATACAATGTACCTGATGTTAAATTTGTAAGTTGTCCGGAGAAAACTCCTAATCCTTGCCCATTACTGGTATGATTTCCTGAAATAGTAGGGTTTTGAGTAGTACTCCAACAAACACCTTTTGCAGTAACGACACTATTTCCATCAGAAGTTACGTTTCCCTCAAAGGTAGCAGTTGTTGATAATATATTAGTAATATTACTTGTTGTAACTGTTGGGAGAGATGTGGTAATAGTGGTAAAGGTTTTTTGAGCACCATACGCAGTTCCATTGTTGTTCGTTGCGTAAGCACGTATGTAATAGGTAGTTCCTATAGTAAGATTACTAAGATTACTAGTGAACCCACCAATACCGGTTCCATTGTTGGTATGACTGTTTGAAACAACATTAGGATTAGAAGTTGTACTCCAGCAAATACCTTTAGCTGTAACTGCGCTATTCCCATCTGAAGTTACATTTCCTCCACAAATTGCTGATGTGGCATTCACAGTTGAAGCTCCACTAGTTGTAACAACCGGGAGAGCTGTATTTATTGTAATAAATTGTTTTTGTTCACCATAAGTTGTATCAGCATTAGTGATAGCATAAGCTCGTATATAATAGGTTGTGTTCTTAGATAAGTTAGTGAGGTTACTTGTAAAACTTCCTAATCCCTGACCATCTGAAGTGTGATGGTTTAAAATAATCGGATTTTGATTGGTACTCCAACAAACCCCTTTTGCCGTTACGGCATTGTTGCCATCTGAAACAACTGTTCCACCACAAATTGCTGAGTTAGATGTTATGTTTGTAACCGATTTTGTATTTACAACAAATTGACCATCTAAATCGAGGGTAGTAAAACTTTTTTCTTCTCCATAAGCAGTTCCTGTCTCGTTTGTAGCATAGGCTCTTACAAAGTAAGTCGTGGATTCTTTCAATCCACTCATTGTACTTAAGAATGATTTATTTCCGTTTCCGTCAGTTGTATATGAGTTAGAAACAGTGGGATTCTGTTCTGTGCTCCAGCAAATACCTCGGGCAGAAATAAAGGAGTTTCCATCACTAACAATTTCGCCACCACATTTTGCAGAATTAAAAGTGATTTCTGAAACATCGTTAGTTGTTAAATTAGCAAGTTCTTCCTTTTTACAAGAGAATAATGCTAATACCATTGTTAAAGCCAATATTATCTTTTTCATAACCTTATATTTTCTATATAATTAGGATGTAGTACCAGAACAAGTTAACTGACATGTACTATCACACGAACTTAAACATGCGGACATACATCCATAATTGCAAGAGTATCCGCAATTTGAACAGATCATTGAACTATTACTGCCATAACAGCCATAAGAACAACTTGACATACATGAACCACCACCACAATTGTAGTAGCATCCACTTTGACAGGAGAAAGAACATAAATTTGAACAATTGATGTGACAGGCTGCCGAACAAGCATTACATGTAGGAGTTGTTGATGTGCCAGTACAAGTTCCCGTGCAATTAGAACTACAACTACTACCACATGATCCAGTACAAGTAGTACTACAAGTTCCAGTACAGGTAGTGCTGCATGTAGTAGAGCATCCTCCTGTACAATTGGATCCACAATTACCGGAACAGCTACCGGAGCAGGTGTTACTACATCCATTTGTACAACTACTTGTACAACCTGTCCCGCATGTGTTATATGCTGCATTGGAACAACTTTTTCCACATGAGGTGTAAGCAGATCCAGTGCAAGTAGTGTTGCATCCTCCTGAACAATTTCCCGAACAACCAGTTCCACATGTGTTGGAGGCACTTCCTGTACAATTGTTTCCACAATCAGATGATGTAGTCCCCTCACAAGATTCAGAGCAACCACCACTACAACTATTACTACAACCGTTTCCACAAGAGATTGAAGCACTACCGGAGCAAGACACACTACAATCACCTTCACAACTGCCATAACAAGTTCCCGTACAAGTACCTTTACAGTCGTCGGGATTTTCAGTTTCGCAAGAAACCATAGGTATTCCTAATCCAATGATAGCTATAGCTGGTAAAACCGCTTTTGCCGCTTTTTTAAAGAAATTTCTTCTTGAAATATTATCATCCATATTATTGATTTAAGTCAATACAAAAACATGCATAGACAATCAAAACGATTTAAAAAAGAATGCAGTTTTTGAATTATTTTTTTTTATGTGGCAAAAATAGATTGAATAAAAATGAATGTCAACTTAAAAAATGTTAATTTTTTTTTTGGCATAAAAAACAAGGTAAGAAACGACTGAAGCCATCTCTTACCTTATTTTATGGTGTTGAAAATAAATCTATAAAGGTTGAAGTAATATTACATTACATTCACTTTCTTCATCAAACCTGATTTGAGGTTAGCCGCTTTATTTTTATGAATAATACCTTTTTTTGCAAGCTTATCAATAAGTGATGTTACTTTTGGAAGTTTGCCGACAGCTATTGCTTTGTCAGAGGTTAATCTGATGTCTTTCAATGCATTACGCATTGTTTTTGCGTAATATCTGTTTTCCAATCTCTTACGATCGTTTGCTCTGATTCTTTTTTTTGCTGACTTGTGATTTGCCATTACTATATCAATTTTACTCTAAATATTTTTTTTTGTTTTAGGGCTGCAAAATTACAAAAAAATATGATTCAAAAACTATATTTGTTCATTTTTTGTAAAAAAATTAATTTTCTTCATTGCAGGAAAATGTAACTGTATGAAATCCAGTAACTCTGACTCATTCATGCCAAAATTGGAAACCCCTAATATTGCGCATTTTTTGAAAGCTTCTTTATCCCCTAACTGGTAATAACATCCTAATTTTTCGCACCAAATATCCCATAAAAGCGGCATCGCATTTTCTAAATTTTGGTAGCATATTAAAGCATTTTTGAAATCTTCTTCAATCGAAAGTGATTTTCCATATAAAAATAGATACACAGGATCATCTCCTGTTAAGTCAATCATTTTCTCAATGATTTGTTTGGTGGCCAGACTATTGCCGTTACTGGAATAATATAAAAGTTTATGTAAACTGATAGTTCGATCATCGATCCCCTCATTTTTAAGGGCATCTAAATTATTTATGAAATTTTTATTATCAGACTCATAAAGTGCTCCAATGTAAATTTGCCAGTAAGTTGGATATTGTTTTAACTGACTCTTATTCTTTTGCAATAATTTAAGCGCTTCCCGTTCTTTTCCTGCTATTAACAGACCGTTTGCCTTTACTAAATTGGGTGTTACTCCATCCGGATTGGTGATCTCCATCACATGATAATGAAGGTAATAAATCAAATCGTTACTTAACGTTGATGATTGGTTATAAATAAACCCTTCCGTGATCTTGATTTCATTGTCCACAATTCCGACTATCCAATCAAAAAATGAAATAGTGTAATCCTGATATGTCCGCATTACAATATGGTGCTCTTTATCTTTTTTGTAATATCTTACAAATTTAAAATCGCCACCGTTAGCTACAGCATCAACAGCGGCATCACTGATACGATTAAAATAGTTGTCAAAATAAAATTGTCCGAAATTGGCATCTAAACTACTAAAAGCGATTGAGTTTTCCTGAAGTTTTAATTTTAATCCTTTTTTATCGAACGCTTTGGCATAAAAAACAGTATCTCCTTTGATCACATTTTGTTCAATCTTTTGAGCAAATTCTGTGATGTTCAAGGAATCTAAAGTTATTTTTTCTGTATCCGATTTTCCCCCTTTTTTACAAGAGAAATTGAGCAATCCGATTACTAGAAAAAGGATCAGATAAATGAAGTTATATTTTTTCATTTTTGTATATTTTTTTCAGTAGTTTCATTTCTTATTTTACTTTGCAAAAATAAGGTTATTTACAATATGTCAACATGGAGAATAGATCAGGAATTAAAATTTCATTAGCAACTTCAAGTAAAGTGGAGGCTTGAATCGATTCAAAGCTCGCAATTGCCTCTTCTAAAGTTTCAATTTCGTTGAAAAACAAAGCACTACGCCCAAGTGATAACATCTCGTTGAGTTTGCTTTCGTTGGCAATAGCCATTTGTCCTAAAAATTGTTTTTTAGCATATTGTAATTGAAGTGTTCCTAATTTTTGATCTCTTAATTTAGCTAATTCTTTATAAGTAATATCGATACATTTTTGAATCATATTCATATCGCAACCTACATAAATCGTGAATAATCCACTATCAGAAAAAGGATTATAAGATGCCTCTACCGAGTATGCCAATCCTTTTTTTTCACGAATGGCTAAGTTTAAACGGGTATTTAAACCGGGTCCTCCTAATAAGTTTGTTAATAGCAACAAAGGATATCGTTTTTCATGGTTAAGCGGATAAGCAATATTTCCCATCACTACGTGTGCTTGGGATGTGCTCTTTTTCTTTACGAGTTCCTGAGGCAGATAGTGCGTAAAAGGGTCTCTTTGTCGAGTAGAGTTTGAAAGTGTTTGTTGCCCGAAATATTTATAACACCATTTTTGAATTTTGGCTTCTGAAT
>Ga0209099_1003301_pt1 | contig 13190 bp, 11 predicted proteins | sample AD_JPNHW2_MetaG_FD_184430 | JGI IMG/M metagenome (GOLD analysis project Ga0209099, IMG submission 184430) | Active sludge microbial communities of municipal wastewater-treating anaerobic digesters from Japan - AD_JPNHW2_MetaG (SPAdes) (version 2) | ecosystem: Engineered > Bioreactor > Anaerobic...
AGGAGCTTATAAGGATAATGTTATCTGCAGGTAAAATGTTTTTCCTGCTGAGCGCGTTTTTATACGCATTATCTCTGTTTGGTTCAATTTTGATGTGGAAACTCCGCAAAATTGGTTTTCATTTGTATTCGTTAGCCCAAATCATGCTCCTTATACTTCCCTTATTGTATATACATGGTTTCAGGATGCCGTTTGTTACTATCCTGGTAACTGTGACGTTTATTTTTGGCTATTCCACTTTTCTAAGATCGATGAGTTAGTAACAAAAGCTGTGAAAAATCAGCATTTTACCAATTTCCGCTGAAAGCATCAACATTATTTACTTAAACCCTGCAATTGCACCTTCCGAAAGTTTCGAAATTTTCACATCAGGGAAACATTAACTGATATGGATTATAAAAATTATCTCATCTAAAGCACCCGCTATTACTGATATTTTCAAAGATTATACACATTTTTAATGATGAATCAAAAAAATTTATCGATTTGCGGATAGCAATCCGTACAAAAGAAAGTTATTTTTGCAAGACCAAACCAACTAACCTTTAAAAACCAATTACCGGAATCGCTGGTCAACGTGTTGTCAGCATGGCATTTACAATCTGACAACCGGTGATTATAGTTTCTTCCTGCAGCAAGTCTGAAAGCTAAACCTAAATTATAAATAAGTTTTTCACTGATTGTGAAAAAAACATTTGATACTTTAACTGTCAGATGTATTTATTTTTTAGTAATTTCAGCAGTCGATTTCAGGCAATCAATAATGACAAGAAGCAAAATTTAACTTATATTAACCTGAGCTATCGCATTAACAATAAACCCTTAACCAATTTACTAACTAAAACTTAACAACAACGAAGCAGAAAACCAGAGATCAATCACAAAACCGACAAACCAATCAATTCAAACCTAACTAACCAAAATCAACAATCTATGAGAAAACTAAGCTTATTGCTTGCTCTGTTGGTATTTACAAGCCTGCAGTTGCTTGCACAACGTACCATTACGGGTAAGGTTACCAGTGCCGAGGACGGCCTGGGCATGCCCGGTGTGACAGTTCTTGTCAAAGGTACTACTACCGGTATGCTTACCGATATTGATGGTAAGTACCAGATAGCTGTTCCCAAAACAGCTACCACTCTCATCTTCTCCTTTATAGGAATGAAAAGCCAGGAAGTTCCTATCGGCACTTCTGATGTGATCAATGTCAAACTTGAATCTGAAGCCAAAATCATTGAAGGAGTAGTTGTTACGGCTCTGGGTATTTCCCGTGAAAAGAAATCGCTGGGTTATTCCACCCAGGAAGTCAAGGGCGATGTTATCTCAACCGTTAAGTCCGATAACTTTGTGAATGCACTTTCAGGGAAAGTATCAGGTGTTCAGATCCGTAAGACCACCAATATTGGTGGTTCGACCAATATCCTGATTCGTGGTAACAAATCCATTACCGGGAACAACCAGGCATTGTTCGTTATTGACGGGGTTCCTGTAAACAATGAAATCTCCAATACCTCTTCGCAAAAGCAAGCCGGACTTGGTTACGACTATGGCAATCCATCTTCAGACATCAATCCTGAGGATATTGAATCGGTTAATGTGCTGAAAGGTGCTGCCGCAACTGCTCTGTATGGTTCCAGGGCAGCAAATGGTGTCATCATGATCACAACTAAAAAAGGTACCAAACAAGGCAAACAAGGCATTGGTGTAACAATCAATTCAGGTGTTACCGTAGGTTCAATTGACAAGAGTACCTTCCCCACATACCAAGATCAATATGGCGGAGGTTACGGCCATTATTACAGCGATCCTTTGAATTTTTCAGGTGATCCTAACGATGCAGCATATTGGTATATTCGTGATATTAACGGAGACGGTATTGATGAACAATGGGTTGTTACATCAGAAGACGCTTCATACGGCGCTCCGTTCGATCCAAACCTGATGGTTTATCAATGGGATGCTGTTGACCCCGAATCACCCAATTATATGAAAGCAACTCCCTGGGTTAATGCTAAAAACGGACCTATCACCTTCTTCGAAACACCAGTTACCTACACCAATACTATTTCGCTTGAAAACGGCAACAAGGATTATAACTACCGTTTCTCATACACCAACTTCAACCAGAAAGGCATCATGCCCAACAGTGAATTGAAGAAAAATAATATGTTGCTGAATGCAAACTATAACGTTACCAATAAGTTGACAGTTGCCGGATCGGCATCGTTCTCAAAAACTGATGCTCTCGGACGTAACTCGACAGGTTACAGCGACAACCAGATGTCTTCATTCCGTCAGTGGTGGCAGGTTAATACTGATCTGAAAGATCTGGAAAATGCATATAACACCACCAAACGCAATATTACCTGGAACTGGGCTGACCCGGGTTCGAGTGAACCTATTTTCTGGGACAATCCTTATTGGCTGCGTTATGAGAACTATCAAACCGACGTCAGGAATCGTTTCCTCGGATTCGCATCCGCTAATTACCAGCTTACCGACTGGTTAGCAATATTCGGGAGAGCTTCGGTTGACACATACAACGCTTTACAGGAAGAACGCAGGGCTGTAGGCAGTATCGCCGCACCGTTTGGAATCGGCAACGGCGCTGACGGCAGTTTGGGCCGTTCGGACCAGGGATCAGGATACCTGAGAAGGGATATCACTTTCTCAGAGTACAATTATGACCTGATGCTCAACCTGAACAAAGACCTTTCTGAATCATTGAATCTTAAAGGTATTATCGGAGCTAATATCAGAAGGACTGAATACAACAGGATCATCAACTCAACAAACGGCGGGCTGAGTGTTCCCGAAATCTATTCACTTCAGAACAGCAAAGATGCGCTTCCATATTCAAAAGAATTGGCATCACTCATTGGTGTTAATGGCATATATGCCAGTGCATCTTTAGGCTACAAAAACTTCCTTTATCTTGACGCTACTATACGTCGTGACCATGCTTCAACATTACCCGAGGAAGAAAGTTCGTACCTGTATCCGTCACTCTCGGGGAATTTCATTTTCTCGCAACTTATAAAGAACAACTGGCTGTCATTCGGTAAAGTAAGATTAAACTTTGCTCAAGTTGGTGCAGGTGCCGGATTTGATCAACTCATCGACAACTATGACATTTACACCCCGCTTAACAGTCCAATGACATCAGTTGCCGGCACAAAGAAGAATCCTAATCTGAAACCCGAAAGCACAAAGAGTATTGAAGCCGGCCTTGAAATGTATTTCCTCGACAGGCGGGTTGGATTCGACCTTGCTGTTTATAAAACCAATACTGTTGACCAGATCATTCCTCTCACTCTATCAACCGCAACCGGATATTCATCAATGGTTATTAACGCCGGTGAAATTGAAAACAAGGGTGTTGAACTTGCCATCAATGGAGTTCCTGTTAAGAAAGGTAAATTCAGGTGGGATGTTAACCTTAACTGGACAGCCAACAGGAATAAAGTGCTTTCGCTGATGGAAGGACTTGACAACCTGCAACTTGGTTCATTCCAGGGTGGTATCACAATTAATGCTATGGTAGGTCAGCCCTACGGTGTATTATACGGCACTGATTATACCTACCTCGATGGCCGGAAAGTTGTCAGCAAATCGTCAGGACAGTATATCAAAACTGCAAACAATGATAATGTGATCGGCGATGTTAACCCTGACTGGAATGCCGGTTTATCGAATGCTTTTACCTACAAAAACTGGACGATGAGTTTCCTCGTTGATATGCAGAAAGGTGGCAAAATATTCTCACTCGATATGTATTATGGCCTCGCAACAGGTTTGTATGAAGAAACTGCTTTCCTCAACGATCTTGGAAATCCTGTTAGGGATGTCATTGTTAAAAACGAGGATGGTTCCTATGCTTCAACGAGTGGTGGTTTCATCAACGAAGGTGTTAATCCCGATGGCACTGAAAACGCTACCCGTATCAGGGCCGACAGGTATGGTGCTTTTGGCTATGCCCGTGGCCTGCCGGATATTGCATTCGTTTATGATGCAACCTACGTGAAACTGCGCGAAGTATCTTTGTCATATAAGATGCCGTCGAAACTTCTTGAAAAAACCTTTATTAGAGGCGCCGAATTCAGTTTTGTCGGTTCTAACCTTTGGATCATATTCAAAGACCTGCCATATGCTGATCCTGAATCAGGACTTGGTGCCGGTAACCTCCAGGGCTTTTCTGTAGGCTCCTTGCCTTCAACCCGCGATTTTGGTTTCAATGTTAAACTTAGCTTCTAATCCGACAAATCATGAAAAAAATATTTGCCATACTATCTATCTTCATAGTCTTTGCGTCATGCACAAAACTGGAAGATTTAAACAAGAACACCAAAGACCCGTCGCAAGTTTCAGGTGAGTCGCTTTTCACAGGCGCCCAGAAAGCACTTGCTGACCAAATGGTCAACTCGAATGTAAACACCAACATCTTCAGGCTGATTATGCAAAACTGGTGCGAGACTACCTACACCGATGAAAGCAACTATGACCTGGATACACGTACCATTCCCGACAACCATTGGGATATCCTCTATCGCGATGTCTTAAAAGACTTCGATGAAGCCGGCAAAGTGATAGAAGCTACTACTTACCTGCCTTCTGAAGATCCGGCAGTTAAAACCAACAAACTTGCTATTGTCGAAATCATGAAGGTTTATACTTATGCTGTTCTGGTTGAAACCTTCGGTGATATCCCTTACAGCGAAGCTTTAAACCTTGCAACTCCACTGCCAAAATACGACGATGGATTGACTGTTTACAAAGATCTCATTAGTAGGCTTACAACTGCCATTGGTAACTTAAATCAGTCACAGGGAAGTTTTGATAATGCTGATAATTTTTACCAGGGTGATGTTGCCATGTGGTATAAATTCGCTAATTCGTTGAAACTGAAAATGGGTTTGGTGCTTTCTGATGTTGATGCTGCTACTGCAAAATCAACTGCTGAATCTGCCGCTCCCCACGTTATTTCTTCGAATGATGAAAACTGCACAATGTCATACCTGAGCGCAGCTCCAAACTACAACCAGATTTATGCCGACCTCGTTGCCAGCGGACGTAATGATTTTGTTCCCACAAGTACAATTATTGATTATATGAACTCGTTGAATGACCCACGTCGTAAACTCTATTTCACTCCTATTGACGGGGTGTATATTGGTGGCGAAAACGGCGCAGGAAACGACTTCTATGCTTATTCTCATGTTGCTGATAAAATTCAGGAAGCAACTTTCGAAGGTATGATCTTCGATTGGGCTCAAACTGAGTTTCTTCTTGCAGAAGCCTGTGAAAGAGGCTTCAATGTTGGTGGAACGGCTGAAAGCCATTACAACCAGGGGATTCGTGCCTCTATTAATTATTGGGGCGGAACAAGCACATCTGCCGATACACTCCTCATGAACCCGGCTGTTGCATATACATCAGCTCCAGGAACATGGAAAGAAAAAATCGGAATGCAGGCCTGGCTCGCTCTATACAACAATGCTTTCGAAGCCTGGACAACCTATCGCAGACTTGATTACCCGGCTCTTGTTGCTCCTCCCGACGCAGTATCAGCATTACCAATCAGGTTCACTTATCCTATCAACGAACAGACACTCAACGGGGCAAACTATGATGCCGCCGCCGCAGCAATTGGTGGTGACGCTGTTGACACAAAACTCTTCTTTGATAAATATTAACTCTGGCAAACCAGATGCATTCAGAAGCTGCTCCAAAAGGGCAGCTTCTTTTTTTTCATTAAACTGTAACATTTATCTTTCCGTTGCGTCATATTACCGAAACATGAATATTAAGACAATGCAGTCAACAAAAAAATCAATAACCATGAAAACCATTAACACCCTTATCATACTGACATCAATGCTGGTTCTCACAGCAAGCAGTTTCAAACGCACCAGCGACGTAAACGGACTGTTAAAAAACACCATCGTATATGATGGCTTTAAAACAGCACAAACAGTCAGCACTGACGGCACAACCGATCATAAAGAGATTGCATCCGGCACCAGCGTCAACCTTCTCGCTCCAGCTAAACCGGTTACACCTTCTACTGCAGACTATTTGCGTTTTGATGTTAACAAATACATTGACATGGACCTTGAAAACAATGAGCTCCCTGAACCTGAATCATTTGATTACCTGAAATTCGATGTAAACGATTTTACCGAAGCTAATACAGACGATAACATGGAATTGCCTGTCAGCGAATTTGATTACCTCAGGTTCGATATCAGTAAATTCATTGACACAACCAATGCTGATGAAATACTTGAACTTCCCGCTGCGGAATAATATAAACCTGAAAGAATCCCTTCCAGCCATCACAAGAGCGCCCTTCTTACCAGGGCGCTTTTTATTTATTGTGGCATAGTTATTGAATACAATTATTACCATAAGTAAGAAAATCTTACTTTTGCAATCTGTTTTGAATTAGAGGCTTACCAGTAGCTAAAAGCCTTGTCAAATAAAGAAACCGATGAATAATAAAGAGCGGCTTGCAAAATTCATGGAGATATTCGGCTTCGTCATGGTTGCCGTTTACATCGGTTTGGGAGTTATGCTCTTTATACCCCGGTTTTATCCTTATGTTCCTGCAAACCTTAAATTCGCATTTGCCATTTTCTTCTTAGCCTATGGAGTATTCAGGCTTGTGAGGATGCTCAGCAAAAAATCCGGTACAGATAACGAATAATAAAGGATAAACGATGAAACAGTTCTCTATAAATGTGATCGTACTGGTATTGATAACAATGGCTATCTTTACCCATTCTTGCAGAAACCCTATGGGACAACAGCCAATCAAAGAAGCTCCGACCCAGGGAGATATCCGGATAAGCATTGACGAATCGTTTCAACTGCTGTTTGATACTCAGCTTTATACCTTTCAGTCATTATACGAGAATGCTAAAATAACACCGGCATACAAGCCTGAAGCCGATGTTATCAGTGACTTTATGAACGATTCGGTTCGAACTGTCGTACTCACGCGCGATCTCACCCAGCAGGAAAAAGACTACCTGGTAGCCAGGAACTTTATTCCCCGAACCACAAAAGTTGCCCACGATGCGCTGGCTCTTATCGTCAATCCTTCGAACAAGGATACTATGCTTCTCGAAAACCAGTTTGCTGATATCCTGAAAGGCAAAATCACAACCTGGAAACAGTTGAACCCGGCTTCGCCTGACAAGACGATCAATGTTGTATTCGACAATAATAAATCTGGCAATGTTCGTTACTTCCGTGACAAGTTTTCGCTTTCCGGAAATTTCCCTGCCAACTGTTTTGCAGTTAACTCCAACCAGGAAGTAATGAATTATGTAAAAAACAATCCAAGTGCTCTTGGTATAGTCAGTGTGAACTGGATAAGCGATGAGCACGACAGTATAACGGTTGGTTTCCTTAAATCAGTAAAGGTCGTTGAAATCGGTAACGCAGGTACAGCATACTGCAAGCCTTTCCAGGGCTATATTGCAGAAGGCTCATATCCTTTCTGCCGGGACGTTTACATGATCACAAGAGAAACTTTCTCAGGGCTCGGAAAAGGATTTACGGCTTTTGTAGCCGGAGACCAGGGCCAGAGAATAGTTCGCAGGTCAGGACTGGTGCCGGCAACCATGCCGTTGAGGCTAATTGAAGTTCACAGAGACTAATCTATAGTTACGCAGGAAAACATGTTAAGAAACACCGGAAAATTTGCTGCACTCATCGGAGTTGCAATGTTAGTGCTGCTTAAAACCACAGTCGCACAGGATTTGAATGCTGCTATCAATCTTATGTACCAGCAGCAGTTTGAGCCAGCCGACAATGCTTTTAATAACCTCATAAAGGCTGAACCGGGAAATGCCAGGTATTATTACTATAGCGGTGAAAACCAACTGGCTTCCTATTTTATTGATCCCGCTAACATCTCGTTTAAATCGATTGCCAGTAAAGCACTCGATCGTTACAACAAGGGAATATCTGTCAATCCTGATGAGCCGCTTAATTATGTTGGCCTTGGTAAAGTTTCCCTGATTGAAGGCGATAAAACAACAGCCGAAGCCAACTTTGCTAAAGCACAGGGGTACCTGCCTGTTAAGAAATCGAAGACAGCCATGTCGAAACAGGACCAGGCTATCTTGCTCATGCGAATAGCCGAAGCCTATGTTCAGGTGAGCAGCAAGGATACTGCCACTGTTTTGAGTTTGTTCCGCAGGGCCGAACAACTCGACAACCGCAATCCGGACCTCTGGCTGATTGAAGGTGATTACTGGATCAATACAATGAATAATGGCGGCCAGGCTGCCCAGAGCTACAGGCTTTCCCAGGACCTTATGCCTCAATCAACAAGAGCAAGATTAAGACTCGGACAACTTTACACACGAATAAAAAGTTACTCCGATGCATTGAGTTATTACCAGGAAGCCATAAATATTGATCCTTCGTTTGCACCGGCTTATCTGGAAATGGGATTTCTCTATGCTAAAACCAATAACAAAGAAGAATCAAAAAAATATTTCAGGAAATACCTTGATCTTTCAAAAAGCAATATTGCTGCCAAGCGTAATTACGCCAATATGCTGATTCAGGCTGAAGAATATCCTGAAGCCATAGAGCAGATCAATCAAATACTTGCAATGGATTCGGCAACCTTTAATGACCTTAACAGGGCGCTTGCCTATTCATATTTTGAAGAAAAACAATATACGAAAGCGTATTACTACATCAACAAGTTCTTCAATAATTCTCCTGCTGAGAAGATCACATCGAAAGACTACCTGTATTCCGGTCGTATTCTGATCAAGAGTGGAAAAGATTCGCTTGGTATCGTTAACCTTGAAAAAGCCTTCGGCCAGGATACAACAAACATGGACCTCCTGAACGAGATTGCACAGGCATACCTTAAAATTAAAAAACATGAAAATGCAGCCAGAACATTCCAGGAGAAGATCAACCGGTCCAACGGCAGCACAAATGATTACTACAAAATGGCCCGTGCATATTTCGATGCCAAAAAATGGACTGAGGCCGATTCGGCACTTGCCATGGTAAACAGGCTCAGCCCCGACTTTGAACCCGCATACCTTTTCAGGGCCAGGGTATATTCCAACCTCGACCCCGACACCAAAGAAGGCCTGGCCAAACCTTTTTACGACAAAGTTGTGGAGAAAGCCCAGGCTGATTCTGTAAAATACTCAAAAGACCTGCTTGAATCATACAGCTACCTTGGATACTATCACCTCGTAAACAGGCAATACTGCGAGTCGCTGATGTATTGGGACAAAATTCTGGGCATCGATCCGGCAAACGAGAATGCTGCAAGCGCTCTCAAAGACCTCAAATCAAGATGCCCTGAATTTAAACCTGTTTACCAGCAGCAATAATCCACTGCTTCTCATTCATCTCACATCTGAAAGATATTTTTGGCACGTCGTTGAAAAATTGCCGATTTAGTTCTTACAAAAGGCAAGTCATTGACTATCTGCTAAAAAACCCAACGCCAATCCTGATCATCTGAAGCAAATCCTGTTGTTCTATAGTGAATTGCCTGCGTGGTATATCAAATAATTAACTGAAGTGATGAAGGAAGTTAATTTTACAACTATCTTCGCAGTTATAAGTAAGTAAAACACACTAATAATAAGTCAAACCATAATCTTAAATCCGAATTTACAATGAGCAAAAACGGTCAATCATTTAAAGAAGCAGTACAATCGGTTTTCGCAGCCGGCGTAATCATTATTGCTTTTGTAATTGCAATCCTGATTTACAAGTTTGTACTTGGGAATCCCGTGAACTTTGAAGGAATGAATCCAAAAGGCAGCCCACTCCCCGGCAATTATATGGCCATGGTGTATAAGGGCGGATTCATTGTGCCATTGCTTATCACCATTATTATTGTTCTCCTGACCTTTGTAATTGAAAGGTGGCTCACCCTTCGCAAGGCAAGAGGAACCGGTGCTATCAATGCATTTGTAGCAAAGCTGCAAAATCATCTTAACAATAACGAAATCGACCTTGCTATATCGGCATGTGACAAACAGAAAGGCTCGATCGGGAATGTAATGAAAGCCGGCCTCAAGAAATACAAAGAACTGCAATCCGATACCAAGCTCGATAAGGACCAGAAGCTTGTTTCGCTGCAGAAAGAGTTTGAAGAAGCAACAGCCCTTGAATTACCGATGTTATCGCGTAACCTGGTCATTCTGTCAACCATTGCTTCAATCTCGGTGCTTATCGGTCTTATCGGTACTGTGCTTGGTATGATCCGTGCATTCGGCGCCCTAGCCCAGGCTGGTGCTCCTGATGCCCTTGCACTTGCAACAGGTATCTCTGAAGCGCTTGTCAATACAGCTTTTGGTATTACCGGTTCTACCCTGGCAATCATTTTCTACAACTTCTTCTCATCGAAGATTGATGCGATGACCTATAAGATTGATGAAGCCGGTTTCAGCCTCACCCAGACTTTTGCATCGCAGACAAAGTAAACTTCTGCGGATTTGTTAACAAGTTCCGGGCTGATACCCGATCTCATCTTTAAAACAGGAAAACATGCCAAAAATTAAGCTACCGGTAAAATCTCCCCATATCGACATGACGCCTATGGTGGATTTATTTGCCCTTTTGCTTACCTTCTTCATGTTAACGACATCCTTCCGCCCACAGGAAGCAACCGTAATAGATTCACCGAATTCGATCAGTGAAAAAGTTGCACCGGAAAAGAACGTCATCACTATCCTGGTTGGAAAAGACAATAAAGTTTTTCTGAATTTTGATAATGGCCTCGACACTTCAGTTTCGATACGCGCTGAAGTATTGAAAAAAGTAGCCGAACAGTTCAATCTGAAATTCACTGACAAAGAACTTACAACTTTTTCAACCCATTCGTCTTTCGGCATGCCGGCTAACAGACTCAAAGCCTGGCTTGATACAGAAGATTCGAAGGAACGTGAAAAATTCCAGACTGGTATCCCTATCGATTCCACTGACAACCAGCTCAATCTGTGGGTTCGTTTCATCCGAATTCAGAATCCAAACGCTATTGTAGCCATCAAAGGTGATGCCGATGCCGATTTCAAAGTTGTAAAGCATGTCATGGACATCTTACAGGATAACCAGGTTAACAAGTTCAACCTTGTAACGAACCTGATGAAGGAAGAAGCAAAACCGGAGGAATAATTAACAGGGTGAATTTCACTTAAAAGAATTTCTATTATGGCTGAAATAATCCAAGAAGAAGCTAAACAAAAAGGCGGCAAAAAGAAAGCCAAAAAGTTTTCGACCCGCATCGACATGACACCCATGGTCGACCTGATGTGCCTTCTCATCACCTTTTTCATGCTGACTACAGCTTTCAGCAAGCCCAAAGCCATGGATATCGCCATGCCGGAGAAAAAGGATGACCCTACAGTAAAGGCACCCGAAATCTCGGCTGACCGTACCATCAATATCCTCATCACAGGAAATGACCAACTTTACTACTATTTTGGCGTAGCCGATCCAAACAAACCCCTTCCTCAACTCATCAAAACTGATTACAGCAAAGATGGTATCAGGAAAGTGTTGTTACAGCGTAACAAGATAGTTTTCAAAGCAGTTTACGATCTCAGGGAGAAAGTAAAAACCGGTGAACTTGTGATGGCTGATACTGCTTTGGAGAATAAAACGAAAGAGCTGAAAAAATCAGACAAAAATGCTCCGATCATTCTGATAAAAGCGGATGAAAAAGCAAAGTACAAGAACCTGGTTGATATTATTGATGAAATGGCGATCACAACCATTGCTAATTACGCAATCGTTGATATTTCTCCAATAGAACTGCAAATGCTCAGCGGTACAGCTCCGGCAGCGCCTGTAGTTCAGTAAATCATTGATTATCGCCGTGGGCGTTATTGAAACCATTAAACATCGCAAACAACAATGACAAAGCAAAAAGAACATGCTGCTGCAATGGACGAAATCGTCTTTGAGCACAGGAACAAATCCTACGGGGCATATGTTTTGCGTAAGTTGTATAAGAAATATGTGACCAGGGCATTGCTGCTGTCAATTGCACTGCTTATTGCAGCGCTGGCTTACCCCCTGGTATCGAGTTATTATGCACAGAAACGAGCCAGATATATCGAGAAAACAGCTGAAGCCGAATTCATCGATATGAACAAACCCCAGGAAGAAGCTCCGCCTCCCCCGCCACCTCCCCCACCACCCCCTGCTGCTCTCGAACAGAAGGTTAAATTTGTTGCACCTGTTGTTACAACTGAAGAAGTTGTTGAAGATGCTGATATCTTTAACCAGGATGAACTGAGCAAGACCATTACCAACGAGCCAGTCGCAATGGAAACCTACGAAGCACCGGTAACACAGGAAGTACAGGAAGTTATTGAAGTTGAAGAGGAGAAACCTGTTTTCACTTTCGTTGAAGAAATGCCCACATTCCCGGGAGGAGATGATGCCAGGGCGAGATTCCTTGCCGACAATATCCGTTATCCTGAACAAGCATCAGAAAACGGCATCCAGGGCATTGTATATGTCTCATTCATCATCGATTCCAAAGGTAATGTAACAAACGTAAAGGTTTTACGTGGTATCGGAGGAGGATGTGATGAAGAAGCCATGAGAGTTATTAAGATGATGCCTCCATGGCATCCGGCAAAGCAGAACGGAAAGACTGTCCGTTATCTGTTCAATATGCCTGTTACTTTCAAACTGCAATAATCTGACCAATCTTATTAAAAAACGCCATCTTTCGGGATGGCGTTTTTTTTATTAGATTCCGATCGGATGATGAATGATGTTGTTTAGCTGATTTGCGTTGATGCAAAATTCAATCCGGCATCAAAAGCTCCAAGATTCAGGTTCACAATATCTTCACCCTTCCTTCCAAACATTTTCCTGATTGCATCTCTTAGTTTTTCGGCAGGTATCTCAAGAAATGGAGCTGCAGCTCCCAGTATTACCATGTTTGCAGATCTTGCTGAACCCAGGTTCCTGGCAATATCATCAGCATCTAAAGCTATATGCTTTTTCAGGGATGATATGTCAGCCATGAGTTTATCCATCTCAGGATAATTGCTGATATTAATAAACGGCTTAATATTGGTAATAACCCATCCATCAGTTGAAAGATAAGGCAGGTACCTGAGAGATTCCATCGGTTCAACCGATATAATCAGGTCAGCCTGGCCATAAGGAATAAG
>Ga0209099_1003302_pt1 | contig 13187 bp, 10 predicted proteins | sample AD_JPNHW2_MetaG_FD_184430 | JGI IMG/M metagenome (GOLD analysis project Ga0209099, IMG submission 184430) | Active sludge microbial communities of municipal wastewater-treating anaerobic digesters from Japan - AD_JPNHW2_MetaG (SPAdes) (version 2) | ecosystem: Engineered > Bioreactor > Anaerobic...
ACAAATAACAGCATAATCCTGCATCGCACCACGAGTGCAAAAACACGCGCCACCGCGACTCTGCGGCAACGCCACATACCGCCGAACGTTGGCAACAAGTGTAAAAAGACAGACGACCAGACAGATACAATAGTGACAAATAATAACGAAAGAAAAGATTTAGCTTTTTGACAGGACAGTGCAAATTTGATGGAACCGGAACGAAGTGGAGCTCGGCGGAGCCAAATTTATTTTGTTTTTTTCTTCCCACCCGCAAAAAAGAATAAAACCCCACCCACATTGCACACATTGCCAAAGCCCCACGAGCCAACGCTGAAACCAAAGCTTTGTCAAAGAGTGCAGCCTACCACCAGGAACCCTCGGACATTTTAGAGAATATTATCAGGCATAAAATATCTCCAATGTTTCTACAGAATTTATCCCTTAATTTGTATTTATGAAATTACTTATCGTAGAAGACGAACCGCAATTATTAAAAAGTTTGGAAGATTTTGCATCCAAAGAGGGATACCTGTATGATTCTTCCCAAGGATTTTGTTCTGCTGCTGAACGCATCGCTCTTTACGACTACGATTGCATTGTACTTGATATTAACCTTCCTGACGGAAATGGTTTCGATATACTTGAAGCCCTGCATAAAGAAGGCAAGACAAATGGGGTCATAATACTTTCAGCACGTGATTCATTAGATGATAAACTAAAAGGGCTTGGACTGGGTGCCGACGATTACCTTACCAAACCATTCTATTTCTCTGAGCTAAATGCCAGAATTAAAGCCATTATCCGTAGAAAGCAATTTAAGACAAACAAAATCGTACACTTTTCTAACCTGATTATTGAACCAGACCAACACCTCATTGGTGTAAGCAACCTTGATAACCCCATTTCATTTACTAAAAAAGAATTCGCTTTACTTAGCTATCTCATTAATAATCATAAACGGGTTCTTTCCAAGGTATCACTGGCAGAATATATCTGGGGAGATTATGTGGATGAAGCCCAAAGTTTCGATTTCCTTTTCTCACAGATAAGGAACTTAAAACGTAAGCTGAAAGAAGCCGGGGCAGACGTAGAAATTAACAATGTTTATGGAATAGGTTATCAAATAAAAGCACGATGAAGCTACTTACCTACACCTCACGGATTCAGTTGCGTTATTTCATGATTCTGTTTGGAATTTTTTCCATTCTGTTTTACGTAGTGCTTAACTGGAATGTACTTCGGAATGTGGACGAGGTGTTGCATAATAGAAAAATTAACCTGCTTGCATACCTCAAAACCAATCCTGAAGCTCCATTTCAAGGTGATAACCCGCTGGACGATTTTACTTTTTATGCCATAGATGCTGCAACTTTCCAAAAAAGCAAAGAAAACTATACAGATACGCTAATTTATGAACCTGTAGATGATGAACTCGATGAATACAGGAAATTAAACACTTTTGTAGAAATCCATAACCAATATTACAAATTGGAGATTTTAGCACCGCATCTTGAAGCCGATGAAATGTTAGGCACAATTGCCTTTTTTCTTGGAATTTTGCTTACCGGGCTATCACTCTCTTTTTATTTATCACAGCGAATAATTTCACGAAAAATTTGGAAACCATTCTACGATATGTTGGAAAAACTTCGTGGTTTTCGCCTCGACAAGCAGCAGCTTCCAGAGTTATCATCTTCTCAGATTGAAGAATTTAAGATGCTTAATGAGTCCATTAATGAATTGGTTTTGAAAAATATGGAAGTATTTACCAGTCAAAAACAATTTATTGAAAATGCCTCCCATGAAATGCAAACACCACTTGCCGTAATGCAGTCACGACTGGAAGCCCTAATAGGGCGGGCAGAGTTGACAAAAGAGCAGGCAGAGATTGTGGAAGGACTTATAAGCTCCACCCAACGTTTAAAAAAACTAAATAAAACCCTTCTTTTACTATCGAAAATTGAAAATCGTCAGTTCCTGTTAACTGACCAGGTTGATGTAAATCAGATTATACGGCAGTCAATGGAATATTATGAAGAACAGAAATCAAAACTTAATATTTCAGTAACGATTAAATCAGAAACCCAACTGACAGTACAGGGCAATATCATGCTCACGGAAATTCTTATTCAGAACCTGCTTAAAAATGCTTTTTTGCATAATACAGAAAATGGCATACTAACCATTTATGTAGGAGAAAAGCAGCTTACTATTTCCAATTCAGGCCACAAAAAAGATGAAGAAGGCTCAATGTTGGATAAAGAAAAATTGTTTAACCGTTTTTATAAGCAATCGGGAAATCCTGATTCGTGGGGTCTCGGATTGTCCATAGCTAAAAAAATTGCAGATACCAGCGGTTGGGAACTTTGTTACCGAAGTGATGGAGCCTTGCATATCTTCGAAGTGAATTTTCAATAAACAGTTCCGATTCCCATTTTTCTACAGATTCAATGGTTTCCTTTGTAAGGTAAATCATTTAAAACTATTGAAAAATGAACAGCAAAATAATCTTGACAACAGCAATAACACTAATTAGTACAGTGCTTTTTGCTCAAACGCCAAAAGCTTACATTACCAACTATGGCAGCGACTTTATTTCTGTTATTGACATTCAGAAAAATCAAAAAATTGCCGATATTACTACAGGGAGCAAGCCGCATGGGGTAGCCGTTTCACCTGACGGAAATTGGATTGCCGTAAGCAATGAAGGCGATAATACAGTTTCTATTATTAGTGCCGCCGACAATAAAGTAAAACAGACCATTTCCGTTGGTAAGACACCTCACCAGTTAAGTTTCAGCATTGACGGTAAGTATGTTTTAACCGCCATCAACGGAGAACATAAGGTTGATGTGATTTCAACCGCTAATTGGAAGTTGGTCAATTCAATTCCCGTTGGCAAAAACCCACACATTGTATTGCCTATGTCAGATGGGAAAACAGCTTGGGTAACTTCCGAAGGAGACAATAAAATCGTAAAAGTGAATCTGGACAGCATGAAAGTCGTAGCAGAAATTCCAACTTTCGGATTTCCGAGAGTGATGACCGCTACACCTGACGGAAAATATATTTATCTGACCATTCGCTGGTTTCACGGACAGGTAAAAATTGATGCGGAGCAAAACAAAATCATAGCCCAGGTTCTTTTACCGCAATCGGACAAATTTGATAACGAAGGGAAAGCAGCCCACGGACTTTCTGTAGCTCCTGACGGCAAAACCGTTTACCTGACGAGCCAGTTTACTAACGATGTAACGGCTATTGATGTAGCATCGGATAAAATCCTGAAAAATATTACAGCCGGCAAAAACCCAAACTGGATAGAACTAACTTCTGACGGTAAATTTGCAGTTGTAAGCAACACTTCATCAAATGATGCCAGTATTATTGATGTTGCAAATTGGAAAGTGGTGGCGACTATTCCGGTTGGGAAAAACCCAAAACGTTTGTGGGTGGCAAATACAAAATAATTGTTGATTTATGAGATATGGATTAATTACACTAATGCTGTTAATACATGTATTGGCTTTTGGGCAAAAATCAGGAAGCATATCAGGCAAAGTATTAGACAGCGAAAACAATATTGTTGAATTTGTCAATGTTTTTCTTACTTCCGTTAACGATTCAACGACTATCGTTAACGGAACGGTTACAGACAATACGGGCAGTTTTGATTTAACGAATGTCCCCCTTGGTAAATATTTTATTCAGTTTCGGTTTATCGGATTCTTAAATCATCAACAAACAGTAATACTTGACGATGTAAGCAAAAATATAGATTTGGGAACCATTATAATGAAACAGGATGCAATCGCATTGAACGCTATTGAAATAACAGCTTTTCGCAACCTGATTCAGAGAACAGATGAGGGAATTGTGGTGAACGCATCGGAAAATTTGACACAAATTGGCGGTACGGCAGCCGACTTAATGAAAAATATGCCCGGGGTTCAGGTTGATATGGAAGGAAATTTAACTATGCGTGGAAAAACCCCCTTGATAATGATAAACGGCAGGGTTTCGGCTATTGGTGGAGTGGACAGAGTTACAAATTTGGAACAAATCCCGGCAAGTACCATCGAGCGTATCGAAATTCTTACAAATCCTTCTGCAAAATACGATGCCGATGCCGAAAGTGGAATTATAAACATTGTACTTAAAAATAATACAAACCTTGGCACAAACGGAGCGGCAGCTTTAGGAGGCGGTTTTGGAGCACGCTATCGCTTAAATGGCTCCTTCCTTTTTAATCATAATACAAACAAATGGGATTTAGGCCTGGCTTACGACAATTGGTTTACTACCAGAACACGCACGGTAAACAAACAGCGTGTTCAATACGATTCTGACGATAACCATTTTCTATCACAGCCACGGGAAGACGAACGTACCATACAAACCCAAACGGCACGGTTTAATGTGGGCTATACCCCAAATTCTAAAAACAGTTTTAAATTGGAAGGGATTTGGCTTTTTGAAGGACAAGATAATTATGAAACCATTGTTAGCACCACAGAAACATCATTGCATGACTTTACAAGCCGTAACAGCCGATTTTCAAACGAAATAAGACGTTTCCAAACTGGCGAACTCTTGTTCAATTATACGAGAAATTTCATTCAGAACAGGGTACTTTCCATAGATGCAAATTCTGCCATTGAATACAACAGGGAAAACACCGACATCTCTACTCAAAGCTTATCGGAGGAAAACGCAGAGATAGGCAGCCCGTTTTTACAGAAAACACATTTTTACGAAGATGCCAACCTGACTAATTTCTCGATAAACTATTTGCATCCGATAAAAGAATCAGGATTATTTGAAACCGGTTATAAAACCACGCTTAGGTTTATCAATGATGATTATCTTCGTTCAAACCAACAAAACGGCAGTTTTATAACCGACTTATCTCACACCGATATTTTTAAATTCAACGAACAAATTCATGCTCTTTATCTGCAATACACAGGTTGGACAGGTACACAACAAGAGCCGAAATTGAAATATCACTTCGGCATCAGACCTGAACAGGTTTTGAATACAGGCGATAATGTTCAGTCTTCGTACAATTTTTCTAATAACTATTTTCAACTTTATCCATCGGCATCGTTAATTTATTACACACCCAAAAGAAATTCGTTCAAACTTGCTTACAGCAAGCGAATAAACAGACCCTCTATCGGTGATTACAGTCCCTTTATTGATATTACCGATTCGCTGAACGTTTGGTCGGGCAATCCCGATATTCAGCCTGAGATTTCACACTCATTTGAATTAACACAAAATCAAACCTTTAAAAAGGCAAGCCTTACGACTTCCTTGTTTTACCGCCTGACGAGCAACAGTATTTTCCCTTATACCACTATCGACAATAACGGGGTCAGCACCACAAGGCCTGAAAATTTTGGCAATTCTTACACTTATGGGGCAGAAGCTTTTTTTACTTATAACCCGATTAATTTTTGGAAAATAAATCTTGATGCATCAATATACGAACAAAGAATTGAACCAAGTGCCAAATTGCAAAATGCCCCGGAAAATTTGTTGTCAGGATACGCTAAATTCATCAACAATTTTGATGTTTGGAAAAACGGCAGGTTTCAAATCACAACTAATTATACATCGCCCATTGTCATTCCACAAGGCATTATAAAGGAAGTTTATTTTATTGACCTTGGGTTTCAGCAAAAAATCTTAAAAGGTCAGGGGCGTTTGGCTTTGACAGTAACCGATATATTTGATACACAGCGCAGTGAATCTACTGTTTCTGGCAGCAATTTTGAATATACACACTATCGGAAAGTAGATACAAGGGCAGTTATGCTGATTTTTGCTTATACCTTTAAGTCAGAATTTAAAGAAAAACTCTTAGAAAATAAATTTAAAAACGAATGATATGAAAACACCAATGATTGTTTTTTTTGCACTTATCTGCATTATGGCTTATAGCAATACTCCAAAGAATAAAACTGTTGAAAATCCAACTTCTATTACCAATACAGTTAAAGACACCCTTATCAGCTTTGAAAATGGATTACCGGGAGAATTACCTTCGGGTTGGTCTCAATTCTATACCGGACAAGGCAGTACCGATTGGAAAGTATTGGATGACCAGGGAAATAAAGTATTGGGCCAACTGTACAGCGACAATCCCAACGGCCATTTTAATGTAATTGTTAACGATGAAATTTCAGCCAAAGACATAGAACTCACTGTTCGGCTAAAAGGTGTTAAAGGCAATCACGACCAAGGGGGCGGCTTTGTTTGGCGATTTACGGATAAAAACAACTATTATGTGGTGCGTGCCAATCCGCTTGAAGACAATGTAGTATTGTATAAAGTGGAGAATGGCAAACGCACCGACCTGCCATTGGTGGGTAAAGGAAAGACCTATGGCGTGGATGTACCATCGTTGGGTACAGGATGGAATACTTTGAAATTGTTGGTGAAAGACGATTTGTTTACGGTATTTCTTAACGGAAAAGAGATTTTTAAAGTGCAGGACAAAACTTTTACTAATGCCGGCAAAGTGGGTTTTTGGACAAAAGCGGATGCGGTTACTTACTTTGACGATTTGAAAATTCAAATTGAATAATTGTTAGTTTTTTGTTCATCAGGAAAAACTTAATTAATTATCCTAAATTATTGATAATCTGAAAAATTTAAAAAATGAATATGCGTATTGCACTTTTTGCCACTTTTTTATTGATTGCTCGGGTATCATTCTCGCAAATCAGCATTGAAGCAGACTTGATGTTAAATCCTGAAAATATTATCAGGTTAACTTACAACCAAAACGACAGAATTAAAGCAGCCTACTACGAATTGGAATCGGCAAAGAGCAATTTTAAGTTATTTGAAAGTGAATACACCCAGTTTAACCCATTAATAGTTGCTCCAAAATTTAGTGCAAACTCAGATGGTGACTATGCTTCTGATATGACTGCAGGGATGAAAAAAGATTTCTTTGACGGTTCGTCAATTGGTGTGGCGTTGGGAACTTATAACGACTGGGAGCAAAACACGGGTCACGGCACGATAAATTTCATTGAAACAGAAATTGGCTTTCCGCTTTTTTCTTCTTCCAGAACATTGGAAAGAATTATAAAAAGGACATTTGAGGAAAACGAGCTTTATACAAAAAACCTCGATTATGTTGATGCTGTCCGGGAAAATATCCTCAACGCCCTGGAACAATATTATGACCTGGTTCCCAGAATAAAAATTTATGAAATGCTGATTGAATATCGCAAAGAATTAATTAACCTATTAGAGGATGATAGTATTACCACAACAAATTCAGACAGGGAACAAATTAGTGGCGAAATAACAAACCTCAATTCAAAAATTACTGGTTTTGAGATTACTTTATATTCGTTGCAGCTCCAAATGCAACGTTATATGAATGTTGAACAAATTCAGTTAGGCCAGCTAACAAAAATAGAAATAAATTTTAACGAACCCGGATATGTTGGTAAATACTACATCGACGAAATTACTGATAGCATTTTTAACAAAGCCTTAAATAATGACACCGAATTTAAAGTATTGGGTATTATTAAAAAAAATGCCGAAGAAAAAAAGAGGCTGGCAGAAAAAGGAAAGTGGGATATCTATGCAACTACAGGGGGCAGGTATAATTTTTATGAATTCACTGGCAACGTGAGACAGGGCAATTTTCTTACGGCTGATGCGGGTATTAAAATCAAGATAAACGACCCCAAAATACTCAGGCACACCATAGCAAAAGCTCAGGCCGATATTAATGCTATTGATTACACTATTGCCGACCGCAGAAAACTAATTAAGTCAGATATTCTTCAGCTTAAAGATGCGCTTACCAAGAAAAAAGAGCAAATGATTAGTACAACGACCAGTTTGCAATCGTGGAAACGAATTTATGCAACAAAGAAAGAATCGTATTTGCTACAAGAGGAAAGTGTTGATAATTATATCCAGGCATTCAGGTCACTGGTATCAACGCATGAAACATTGTTGCAACTGGAAAATAATTATTTAGACTTAATTAGAGATTTAGACTATGTATGCGGTGAGTATTTTGCTGTAATTAACTTGACAAATTAGCCATCCCACAGTCGTAAGCACATCCCGCAAACCGCTCAAAGCCAAACCAAATCCAAAGTTTGCGGGAAGAGCTTCCGCCTCTCCTGCCCGAGTAACCGCCTTTCAGGACGGTTTTGGGATTGCCCACGCTCAAAAAAACAAAATAAATTTGTACTTTGTAGATAGGTTCGTGCAGATTGATAATGACAAGAAAATAAAGCTAAATATATGAAATACAGACGGATATGAATGAACACCAGTTGCCAACACGCGGTATAGTTAATTGCCGGTGCAGTGGGTATTCGAGCGGCACAGCTCGTATCAAAAGTAGTTGTAACTTGACAGGAAAGTGCTTCGAAATCGGCAACTAACCATACCGCCATCCGTTATATGCCATTTTAGGACGACACCGTAAAGGTAACTAAACTGACAGACAAAAGAACAAAATATTAACTTTGAAACCGTGAAAAAATCGGACGACATAATGACAGAAAAAGCAAAAAATAAGAATTTACATAAAGCCAAAGACAGCAAGAAAGACGAGTTTTATACCCAACTTGGCGACATTGAACGAGAATTGAGATACTACAAAAGTCATTTCAAAGACAAAGTAGTTTACTGCAACTGTGACGACCCACGAGTAAGCAATTTTTTTCATTTCTTCTCATACAACTTTGAGAAACTTGGACTAAAAAAACTTATAGCGACTTGTTACAAAAATCAAGATATGGACTTGTTCAGTGAGAACAAATCTGAACAAGCAATTTATTTGGTTTATGAAGGCGACAATAACGACAACAAAGTTCCCGACCCAAACGAAATTGGGGTAAAGAAACTAAAAGGTGACGGAGATTTTAGAAGCAAAGAGTGTATTGAACTTTTAAAACAAGCCGACATTGTAGTAACAAATCCACCGTTTTCACTCTTCCGTGAATATGTGGCTCAACTTATAGAATACGACAAAAAATTCGTAATTGTTGGACACCAAAACGCTATATCATATCGTGATATTTTTAAACTTATCAAAGAAAATAAATTGTGGTTAGGCTATGGTTTTAAAGGCGGTGCGGCTCACTTCATAAACAAACATTACGAAGATTACGCAACAGCGGGAGACCATAAAGAAGGTATGATACGAGTTTCGGGAGTTCACTGGTTTACAAATCTTGACATTTCAAAACGACACGAAGATTTGATACTTTATAAAAATTACAATCCAGAAGAATATCCGACATACGACAACTATGATGCAATCAATGTTGATAAAACAAAAGATATTCCAATGGATTTTGATGGCGTTATGGGCGTTCCCATTACATTTCTTGACAAGTATAATCCAGACCAATTTGAAATATTAGGTTTGTCGGCTTCTGCTGGTTATAACTCTGAAATTGTTGGTATTCCGTTTTTAGGAGATAGAGATGCAAGACCATTAATTAATGCGAAAAATACATACGCAAGAATTTTTATTAAAAACAAGAAAGTACAAAAATGAAAATAGAATTAAAAGAAATTTCAGTCCTTGACCTTACAAACGGATACCAAGACAATGAAGAAAACGGAGTTGTTGGCTTCGGTGGTAAATTGGATATTCGTCCACCTTATCAAAGAGAATTTGTCTATGACGAAAAGGAAAGAAATGCAGTGATAAACACATTGCAAAAAGACTTTCCGCTAAACGTTATGTATTGGGCAGTTCGTGAAGATGGCAACTTTGAAGTTATTGACGGACAGCAAAGGACTATTTCAATTTGCCAATATGTAAATGGTGATTTTTCAATAAATGGTTTAGCATTTCATAATTTACCAAAAGACAAGCAAGACCAAATATTGAACTACACTTTAATGGTTTATTATTGTTCAGGCACAGACAGCGAGAAATTAGATTGGTTTGAAACAATCAATATTGCTGGAAAAGTTTTAACACCACAAGAATTAAGAAACGCAGTTTATTCAGGTTCGTGGGTTTCAGACGCAAAACGCTATTTTTCAAAAAACAGCCGTCCTAAAATTGGTGACGAATATTTAACAGGTTCAGCAAACAGACAGGAATATCTTGAAACTGCAATTGATTGGATTTCAAAAGGCAGTATCAAAGAATATATGTCAAAGAACCAACACGAACCCAACGCAAATGAACTTTGGCTCTACTTTCAAGCGGTTATAAATTGGGTAAAAGCGACTTTTCCAAAGTATCGCAAAGAAATGAAAGGCATTAAATGGGGCTTTCTATACAATGACTACAAAGACAAAAAGTTTGACCCGAAAAAACTTGAAGATGAAATAACAACTTTAATGTTGGACGAAGATGTAGAAAACAAAAAAGGAATTTACTACTACGTTCTAACAAGAAAAGAAAAGTATTTAAACATTCGTGCGTTCAGCGACAAACAAAAACGTGAAGCATACGAAAGACAAAAAGGAATTTGCCCAGTTTGCACAGAGCATTACGAAATTGAAGAAATGGAAGGCGACCACATTACACCTTGGCATTTAGGCGGTAAGACAACTGCGGATAATTGCCAAATGTTATGCAGGGACGACAACAGAAGAAAAAGCGGTAAATAATGACAGAAGAAAAACGGCATATAACAGCGGTTTGGCGTAATGGCGGGTGCAGTGCTTCGTATGACAGTTTTGTGGTAGGTTCAAGTGCAGTTCTTCGATTGAACTTTTGTGCTAAAAATCCGCCACTACGCCAAGCCGCCAAACGTTAGCAAACATGTTAAAAGAAAAACCGCGCAAGCATGGATGATAAAAATATAAAAATTGGATTATCTAAAAAAGATGACATTCCAAGACTTTACACTTTTCTGGTTCAATATGAGAAAGATATAATTACAAAAGCTGGAAGCTTCAGTATAATCGCACCGTCGTTTATATCATTTTGTAAACAAAATAATATAAAGTGTAAAAATTCGCTTGCAAAGAGAGAGCTTGACAGAAAGGATAAGAATGAAAACTACGTTTATTTTAGTACTACTCAAACATTGGTCTCAAAGAATGACCATGCCCACCATCTTTTAAGACACATCAGAAATAGTATTGCACATGCTCTTATTACGAAGAAAAAAGGTTTTTATTTAATATCAGACAAAAATTCAAGTCTTAATTTGTCAATGATTGCAAAAATTAGGATAGATTTATTCGACAGCTTTATTTCAGAACTAATTAGAACCCAGATAGAAAGTCAAAAATAATTTAATGAAAATAATAGTTAAAACCACATATATAGAAACTGTCCATTCAGAAACATCTCGATGTAGTGACGGGCACTATAAACAGTGTGATTATACAAATAGCATAAATATTTACGCAGATTCGGACCAATTATCCGTTATTGTCGCAAAAGAAATCACGAATTTCATAAATGAACACACCAATCACGGTAACGATAAAGTTTGGGATTGGTCATATAAAGGTATAGCAACTGAGGAAACAGATGTAGTGCTGACAAAGAAGCTGATAGCTTTACTGGGAAGCCAAAGTTTTGAGCAATCGGAAGATAGTGTGGCATGTAATGTCTTGTTAAATAAAATTGCTACAACAATTTATAACAAACACAATTCAGATATTTCCACTTTAAAACACAAACAATCAGAAATTCATAAGAAATACCTGCGTGTTTCAGAAAAGTCCAAGGCTAACTTTGCAATAAAAACGTTTTACGAAAATGAGACGCATTACCCAGTAAATTTAAAAATGCCAGATTTTGATGAATATCTGTTGGACTTTGCAATGAATGCTGATAACATTGATTTTTTAGACTACCTAATTTCCATTGGTGCAAATACAGTTAGCAACATTGACACTTTTGCTTTATGGTTATGTGAAAAGGGGAAATTTGAACATTTAAATCTATTTGTAAATTTAAAAGAAAAAAAACTCGAAAAAAGTAACTTTTGGCATTTACAGGAAAATGAATCTTATAAAGATTGTGGTTTTGGTGATAAACTAACAATAAATTTTTTGCTTAATACAATCTCTCACAATAAACTTGAACTTTTTTTTGAATATGGAAAACTACCTAATGGTCAATATCCATTAAGGTTATGGGATAGACGCTCTAACTCTTCTTGTACATATGTTGGTTCTTTTGCACTTAGCAAATCAAACAATGAAACAATCAAAGTTTTGGCTGAAAATAATATTAAATTTTTTTATTGGCTAAATGAGTTAGACGAAAGGTGTTTTAAGGATAATGAATTGGCTGATTTGTTTTTAAGGAAAGCACCGACTGATTCTTTATACACTTTATTAAAAGCGGGAAGAACCGATTACATTAAGGAATTAATTAAAATGAATTGTTATGATTTTAGCGATGTTGAGCTTTCTAAATTTAGACAGTTTTTTAAACCTGAGAATGATTACATCATCCAATCTTTAGCAACAAAATCTAATCGATGTTTATCAAAGAAAATTAGCGAACCAAGAAAAACATTCTCTGACCCTTTTGGATATGTTATGGTAGATTCTGTAATTGAAACATATATAAAGTTAAAACGTTTCAACTTTGCAGAACAACTGTTTGAGGTGAGCAATAAAAATGAAATTATTAGTTCTGATTCTGGCCGATTACTTTTTACATTATGCAAATATGATATTAAATTTGAGTCTAATCATTTTAAAGAAATACTGCTTCAATTTATATTAGAAGACGATTTAAAAGGACTTTTGTGTATTGCAGTCGCCTCAGATAATCAGAATCTATTAAATTTACTCATTCCAAAGGTTAAGGATATTAACTTTCCAATACCAGAATCTATTAGCTATTTACACAATCATACCTGCTTTGGTCTTTCAGAGTTTGGGGCAATATATAAAAACATAGATAAGGAATATAAAACTGGTACTCTTCTCCATCTGATAGTTGGTTCTGGAAGATGTTTAAGTATTGAGTTAATTCAGTTACTCATAAACAATGGTATCGATAAATTCAAAAAGAACCACTTAGGAAAAGTCGCTTTTGACTGCTTGCGTTCAGGTAAAGCGAATGATTCACAAGCAAAAGAATTAGCTGAAATCCTTTATGTTGAAGGATGTGATATTTGTTATAATAATGGAGATTTGTTTTACTTTTTGCGTAATACCGAATTGCCTGTTGTTAAGAGATTTGAGAATTATACAAACAATGGTATAAA
>Ga0209099_1003307_pt1 | contig 13171 bp, 13 predicted proteins | sample AD_JPNHW2_MetaG_FD_184430 | JGI IMG/M metagenome (GOLD analysis project Ga0209099, IMG submission 184430) | Active sludge microbial communities of municipal wastewater-treating anaerobic digesters from Japan - AD_JPNHW2_MetaG (SPAdes) (version 2) | ecosystem: Engineered > Bioreactor > Anaerobic...
ACTGCCAAATCTTAAGATTTTAGCAAATTTTTGGAATGACGTATATCATCAAAATCCTGACAGATTTTCAAATAATATTTTGAAAAAGCTATTTGTCCTTAACTATGCTCCAAATGGTATGTGGACTTACTTTTTATCGGTTTATTTTTTGCAAAACAAAGATGATAATGAGCAATTAGACGAAAATAAATTCGATGATTTTTTAACGAAAATAATTGCTTTTGTTTGGGCATATTCTTTTGTAAATCCCGGTGTAAATGCTCTCCGCACTCCTGTCTATGCTGAAATGATTAATATTGTAACTGGAAAAGCAGTTAACTTTGTTGACTTCAAATTTGACGAAAATACTCTTTCTACTGCAATTACAAATTTTGAATTTAAAAATGGAAGACCTATAACAAAATCAATGCTTACTTGGTGGGCTTTTAATAATGAGCTTCAATCATTACCAGTATTTAACACTTCCTTTGAGATTGAACATATTTTTGCCAAAAAGAGACAAGAAAATGATAAATCACTTCAGAACATTCGAAATCTTGAATCACTAGGTAATAAAGCGATACTTGAAGAGAAAATTAACATAAGAGCATCGGACTATAGATTTGCAGACAAAATTAAATATTATCAAGGGTTTACTAATGACAAAGGGCAATTCAAACAAGGTTCAATAAATGCAGAGTTGGTAAATCTATCGACTTCTAAGAATGATTTTACAGAGCAGGATATTGAGAATAGGAATCGAAAAATAATTGATGGATTTATCTTGTTTCTTAAAGAGAATGAATTACTTAAATGACGATTTGAATATGATTAACAACAAACCACAGCACACAACATCGTATATAAAACATTTGGCAGTCAGTGGGTTATCGAGCATTTTAGCTCGTATCAAAGGCACTTGTAACTTGACAGGAAAGTGCTTCGAAACGCCAAACGTTTCATATACGTAACCGTTAGCCACCATTTAAAAAAGACAGCGATATGAACAAAAATTTAATTCTAACATTTTTGATTTTCAGCTTCGGACAATTAAAATCACAAACAATTGAAATCGGACAAAATGCTGAACAGATAAAAAGATTAGTTGAATGGTCAACAAAAGACCATAATAAACCTGATTCGTATGGAAACTATTCAACTGCAAGAGCGAGTTGGGATGTTTCGTATAACAATGGACAGATTGTAGATGTAATACAATGTTACGAGAATCAGTATTATATAAATTTGAGGATGTCAGTAAATTACTGTAAGCATTTCATTATGGAATATGGTAAGTTAGCTTACACTTTGACACAATATGAAAATGTATCAAAAGAGAGACTTATTGAAGTTTATGATGGCTTATATGAAGAGCGGAAAATTAACAATCTCTATTTTGATGAAGAATATAAGCACTATTCAAAGATTTATTTAGCACAAAATGGACAAGCAACAATTGAATGGAGAAAAGCAGAATTAAGCCAAATACCGTCAACTGTTAGAAAGGAAATTGAGAATAAGCAAAAAGCTAAAGAAAATGAAGAGTATCAACAAAAGCTCGCAGAAGAAAAAGAAGAACAAAAAAGATTAGAAATTACATCAAAACTTTATGATTTAAGTATTTATAATAAGTCTGCTTATAATTCTGTTTTATCCGATATTAAACAAGGCATTTCAAATTATTTTAATTCTTCAGAAAAATCAAATTATTACAACAGAAGCAATATTCCATCTTTTGATAAGTTGGCAAATGGCAATGAGAAGAATTTTCGATATTCAAATACATTCAATGCGTATTATAAACTTGACGACCATAGTCGTCCGAGTCAAATGTATGGAAACGTTTTAGTTGCAGGTTCACGAGATGTTCGTCAAGAAAAAGAAATTACAAATATTTCTGGTAGTGATAAAAGTAGTTCTCTTTTCGATGCTATTTCAATTAGAATACCAACAATAGAAGTTGAAGGCTATGAGGTAATGACAGAAGCTCGATTTGAAAATATAAGTGTCGATTTTGCTAAAGGTATTACAATTGTCAAAATTAAAAACGGAAATGTTGAATTTTTGGAATATACTCCAGATAATGACCTGATTGATAAAATCAAAGAAAAACTTAAAACAGAACCCAAAGGTAAATACATTGTCAAATATGAGTACAGTAAAATAATGGGTGACGAATATTTAAATGCTGACTTAGTCAAAAAAACGACAAAAGTAGGAGCTGGTTGGTTACTTCTTGGTTTATTAGCATTAGCTGCATTCTTATGATAGAAAAAGAATTACCAGATAGCGACTTGAAAACACTAATTGAGAGTGCTTTTCAAAAGTTAGAAAAAACGGAAGAAATTGATAGTAAAATTTCGACCGAAAAGTCTAATACTCTAAATTGGATACTCGCCTTGACAACTCTATTTGTCGGTATTGGTATTCAAAATTACAAGTCAATTACGACTTTGTGTTTGAAAGAAGAACTGTTTTTTGCAGAAAAAATAATCTTCGCTTTTTCTGTAATAATGTTGATTGCTTATAAAATAGTAAACACAAATTATGAGAAGCAAAAAAAATCATTTTTGGCAAACTTGCATACACACAAATTAGAACTACTTTTTGACCTTAAAACCAAACTAAAACCAAAACTTACAAATGAGCAGACTTTTATACCTTCATTTATAAACCGTTTTAGAGATGGAGAATTTATTCCTGATTATGATAAAGAAAGAAAAGAAGCATTTAAGACAATTGACCGAAAAGTAAGTAATTTCGGAAAACTGTTAAAAATAATCTATGCAGTGACAATGACAGCATTTATAATAAATCTGATAATAACTACAATACTGATAATGAATATAAACGGTGGCTAACAAGCGGTATAAAACATTGGGGTTTAAGTGGTTATGCAAACTTCCTGCCCCGCATCAAGTTCGGTGTAACTGGACAAGATAGTAGCCCGCAATCCCCAACGATTTCATACCGCCACACGTTAGCGTTCATGCTAAAATTCGTACATCCAATAATATTTTTCAAAAAAGACTTGTTCGGTTAATTTTATTTGGTAATTTTGCCAAATAGAAAAATAACATTTTGATTAATGACCGACAATACTGATAAACTTTACGGCAAAGAAGCTGATATATTCAAAGCCTTATCTCATCCGACAAGGATACTTATTCTTTATAGCATTAAGGGTGAACAGCATACAGTGACAGAACTCGCCGAAAAAGCAGGTATAGATATATCTACTATGTCAAAACATCTTGATTTGTTGAAAAGAAATAAAATAATTGTAGGCGAAAAAATTAAGAATACAGTGTATTATAAAATTAATATGTCCTGTGTATTTAACTTTTTGAATTGTGTCAAAGCCATGACATCATGTTCTATAAATTGTAATGAAGAACAATGTTTAAACATAAAATATTTAACCAAATAAAAAGGAGGAAATAACAATGACTGAATTTGAAAAAATTATCAGTAGTATGGATTTCAATTTTTTTGCAACCGGCAAACATAAAATTGATGCCGCAACGTTTCTTGCTTCTCAGGATGCCATACTTTTAGATGTTAGAGCAAATGAAGAAACATCAACCATCAAATTATCCCTTAAGCATCATTTACCAGTGATTGAAATACCTTTCAATGAATTACCTTTGAATATTGACCAATTACCCAAAGATAAATTCATTGGAGTGTTTTGTTCCAGCGGTGTACGAAGCGCCATCACTTTTGCTTACATAAAATCAAAAGGTTTTGAAAATGTAAAAATGATTGAAGGTGGTTATCCGCAATTGATAGAAGCGATTATGCCTGGTAAGATTTATAAACATTTGAATAAATAAGCTTTTTGGATATGAATATTTGGATATTGGCAGGTATTATTTTAATTATCGCCCTTGTTATGACTATGACAGGTCGTGGTGGCGGAAACTTTTATGTTTTAGCTCTTGTTCTGTCGGGCATAGGTATTCACGAAGCTGCCACTACAGGTCAATTTGTATTAATAAGTTCATCGTTGGCAGCTACTATTTTTTTTGGAAAAAAGAAAGTTGTTGACTGGAAGTTGGTTTTACTAATTGGAAGTATGACGCTTATCTCAGCTTTTTTAGGCGGTTTTTTTTCGGATAAATTTGACGCAACATTGTTAAAAATAATATTTGCCATATTCATTTTTATAGCATCAGTTCTGATGCTTAAACCCGTCAAAAAAGAGCCTAAACCAAACAAACGCTATCGAATTGAATTAAAATCAACCAATGCCACTTATCAAATTAATTTGATTGTTTTCATTCCAATTGTAATTATAACAGGATTTGTTGCTGGAATGGTGGGCATTTCGGGAGGTTCTTTTTTGGTGCCACTGATGGTTCTGGCTGTTGGCGTTCCAATGCAAATTGCGATAGGAACATCTACTACTTTGGTATTGATTACTGCAACTGCAGGGTTTTTAGGACATTTAAGTACGGGTCATTTTGATGTTAGAATGTCAGTTATTTTGGCTGTTGCCGCAATTATAGGTAGCTTGTTTGGAACAAGACTAACAATTAAGGCAAATCCCAAAATACTTAAAATTATTTTTGCGTCTACATCAATGATTGCGGCGTTAATTATGTTATATAAAGTGTTTTATTAACAGTAAAGGGCAAAATGGTAATGTTTCGTAAATTACTATTCATTTTTATCTTACTATTTTTAACATTTTCACATTTATTTGCTCAAAACGATTCATCAGTTTTTGCTTTTGATGCCAGCTTGCGTGAACGTTTTGAAGCGTGGAACGGAATGAATGCTAAGAATTATGGCGACCCGAATGGATTTGGTAAACTGAATGATAATATTTTATTTCAAAGAGTTATTGTAGGATTTAACTATTCTCCAAACAATAAAAAACCATATCAGCTCACTTACAAGAACTCACGGGCGTTTGGATGGTCGTTGCGCAATGCAAAATATCCTGATTTATTCAAGATTAAAGAATCTAATACAGAAACACCTTATTACATCAGAAACCCCAATGAAGAGTTTTTTGAAATTCACGATTTGTTTTTTGAATACAAAAGTTTATTGATTGATAGTCTCAGAATAAAAGCAGGACGACAAAAAATTTATTTTGGCGACAAACGTATTTTTGGCCCCGGAGACTGGGGTAATACAGGGAACTGGACTTGGGATGCGATAAAATTTTCATATTCAAATAATCAAAATTTCGTAAGTGCATTTGTTGGAGGCACCAAAATACACGACCCTGAAAAAACATCGATACCATTTGCCAATACGGAATTTTGGGGCGGTGGAGTGTATGCTCACTATCATCTCCCTAATATTATCAATATTGAACCATTCTATGCCTATAAAACTGCTGGTTCGGCTGATTACATCAATACATTAAGTTTTCATCGACACTGGACAGGAATGAGATTATTTCATCACGATTACCACTCATTTGTCTATGATTTCACGATTGTAAAAGAATTTGGACAAGAAAACACTCAGCATATTGATGCTTATGCCTATATGGCTCAAATAGGGTATCAGTTTAAATCATTATTTTCGAAACCCATATTAAGTTTTCGGAGAAGCTACGCATCCGGCGGAACAGTAAGAAATAAAATAAAAACATTCGACCCGGTTTATGGTTCGCGTGACAGCTATTATGGTCGAATGAACCTTGTAAAGTGGTCCAATATTGCCGACAATGAAATTGTGCTGGAGATATTCCCTATAAAAAAAATGTCAATTGAAATAACCTATAACAATTTTCGGATACCGTCGCCTTATAATGTTACGTTACTAAAAACAATTCAGTTAAAGTCCGGAGAGCATTATCTTGGCGATGAATTAGATATTTTTATAAGTTATAAAAAATTCAAACATTTCAAATTTATTGGAGCTTTTGGGTATTTCCGCCCTGGAAATATTATGCCAATAAATAACCGACCGGCAAAGAACGCAAACTGGTGCACTTTGCAGGTTCTTTATTCATTTAATCAATAATAGATACTTTAATGTAAATGCATTATGATAAAACAGTTTGACTTTTCAAAAAAACTTTGGTTTGTATTTTTCTTATTTTGTTTTTCAACAATTTTGAATGCTCAAGTGGTAGATACCCTAAAATCTAAGCAAGTATATACAATGCTTACATTTTGCAATTACTATAAAACAATTATTGATGGTCGGGATAGTGTGATGTTTTATTCGGGACATATTAAAAATGCAGTTTATATTGATGCTTTTAGTGAAGAGGCTTCTCGTTTTTTAGAAAATTATACCAATTGTGATACCTTAGTGGTTTATTGTACTAATCAAACACGTTCCGAAATAATTATTGACAAGCTGAAAAACATGAATTATCAAGGTAGGATAATTTATATGCAAGACGGTATCAACGGGTGGAAAAACAATGGATTTCCAATTGAAATTATTTGTGTTAAGGATTAAAAGTGAAATCAAGCACGAAACGCTAACACATGGTATAGTGCATGCGGGTTTCAGTGGTATGCGAGCGTTTTTGGCTCGTAAAAAAAGTCGGTGTAAACTGATAGGAAATCGCTTCGTACTCCCGCACGACACCATACCATCATCCGTTACCGCCAAGTGTAAAAAGACAGACGACAGAACCAAAATAGAAAGTAAACCATTGTGAAAGGACAGAAAAACGAAATATTGACAAGACCAGAATGCCGACACTCAAGCCGACCCGATGTTTTTAAAATTTTTCCCGACGCACTTTAAAAATAATTTATGCTTACCCACATTGGCACATTTGCAAAACCACACCACCCAGCCCTAAAGCCAAAGTTTTGCAAAAGAGCCAATTTTGCCGGCACACCTAATGAAGAAAATATGTTGAAAACTTTTAAGTTTTTCTCCTAAATAATATTGGAAACTTTTATAATTTTGACAGCAATGTCAAGAAATAAAATTCAAGATGCAAACAGAAAATTTAGGCGACTATATCAGACAGCTTAGAGAACAGGCGGAAATGCCATTACGAAAACTTGCTGCATTGCTCGACATAGACCAAAGCACATTAAGCAAATTAGAGCGTGGTGAGCGACCAGTGAGCCGACAAATGTTGCCAATCATTGCAAAGACTTTTAAAGTGGACGAAAAAGAGCTTGTAATAAAGTTTATGAGCAAACAAGTGGCTTATCAACTGGCAGACGAGAAATACGCAAAAGACATTTTGATAGCAGCAGAGGAAGAAATAAAATACCTAATCAAAAAGAACGGTAAGAAGTAATGGAATTACAATTAGAGAATTTAAAATATCAGGACACCGCTATTCAGGCAGTCATTAAAGTGTTTGACGGAACAGAGAAAAACACTTTTGACAATGCTTGTATTGAGGGCATACGTTCTAATTTTTGTAAACTAACTGCTTCGCAGTTAGCCGACAATATCAAAGCTATTGCAAAAGAAAACGGCATTGACGAAGAAACGGCAAAGTATTCAGCCGACAATGACCTATGTATTGAAATGGAAACTGGAACAGGTAAAACGCTTGTTTACATCAAGACAATTTACGAGCTATACAAACACTATGCTTTTACCAAGTTCATAATTCTTGTTCCTTCAATTGCAATCAGACAAGGAACCTTAGGAACATTCAAAACTTTTGAAAAGCAATTAGAAAGCATTTATGGTTTTAAAGTTTCCGCTTTTGACTATGACAGCAAGAAACTGAATAAAGTAACCAACTTTATTGAAGAACAGCATCCGCAAGTTATGATTATGACTACTGGTGCTTTTTCTTCTGACGACAGAATTTTAAACAGAACACAAAGAGAAGATTTGTTTAATAATCTACCATACATTGACGCTATTGCCAAAGTGCGACCAATCATTTTTATGGACGAGCCACAGGAAGGAATGGACAGCGACAATATGATGGAGCGTTTAAAAACACTTTCAGCAGAAGAAAGAAAAGAGCGATACAGTGAAAAAACAGATGACAGAGAAAAAACAATTTTTAAGACACTTGACCCTCTTTTCAAAATTCGTTATTCGGCTACACACAAAACGGTTAAGAATTTATTGTATCGTTTAACTCCTTATGACAGCTACAAACAAGGACTGGTAAAGAAAATTGAAGTATTGACCGTTACTGAAAAAAATGATGAAGCGACAATTAAAATAGAATTGACTGCTATACAAAACGGAACAAGCGAACCAAAAGCAAAAGTAAAAGCGTGGAAGTTGAAAGCAGGGAAGTTTGTTTTTGAAGAAACGAGTTGGTTAAAAGTTGGCGACAATTTGGGCGAGAAAACAAATAACCCAAGTTATTTGAACTACAAAATTGAACGCATTAACAAGAGTTTAAAAACGCAAAAATGGAGCATAACTTTTACCAATGGCGTTGAACTTTTTGAAAAACAAGCATCAGGCAATGTAGAAAATATTTGGGCTTTACAGTTGGAATGGCTCATACATCGCCACTTTGCAAAATCTCAAAAACTGCAACCGAAAGGCATTAAAGTTTTGAGTTTAATTTTCATTGACAAGGTTTCAAACTATATGGGCGAAGAACCTAAGATTAAAAAACTATTCGTTGAAAAATACAAAGCCATTTATCCCGAATACAACGATGGAAAAGTTCCAACAGACCAACAAATTCAGGAATTACAAGGATACTATTTTGCACAAAACGCCAAAGGTGAATATTCAGATAACGAAGGAGGATTGAAGGAGCAAAAGAAAATCTACGAACTTATTTTGCAAAAGAAAGACGAGCTGCTGACCATTGGAAACTCGATTGAATTCGTGTTTTCTCACTCTGCTTTGGGTGTTGGTTGGGATAATCCTAATGTTTTCAATATCGCAACTCTCAACACAGCATATTCAGAAATTCGTAAACGACAGGAAATTGGTAGAGGTTTGCGTATTTGCGTAAACCAACAAGGACAAAGGGTTTATGATGCCTTAAATGCAGAAGATGCAGACAGAGTAAACCAATTGACTGTTATACCAAATGAAACTTATGAAACCTTTGTAACCCAGTATCAAAAAGAGATAAAAGATATTTACGGAACAGCTGCTGCCGGTGCGGGAATGTCGCATACACACAAAGGCAAACCACAAAATGAGGTAAGTTTTAAACGCAATACTAATTCATCAATTGACGAAGCATTTAAACGCTTCTGGAAAGCATTAGCCAAGAAAACTGACTATGTAATTGCATTTGATGAAGAAAGTTTAATTGCAAAAGCTACCGAACAAATAAATCTGATAACCATTTCGGATTATGTTGCCGAAGTGAGCAGCCGAAATATTGGAACAATATCGGAAGAAGGAATTGAGGACAGTTTTGGAGGAACTGAAACTTACAGACTAAAAGCCAAATTTACGCCTTTAGACTTAGTTGAAGAACTCAGCGAAAACACAGGGTTGAGTTATACAACGCTTTTTAGAATTGTAAACAACATAACCAACTTAGACCACATTATTAAAAATCCACCGCAATACATACATACTGCTGCGGGAATTATCCGCAACATAGAACTGGACGAAATGCTTCGAGGTTTGGATTATCATTTGACAGGCGAAGATTTTCCTTTCAGTTTTACAGACTTTGTGAAAAATGTATCAAAGTCAGATTATGTTGAAACGCCTAACAGAGGCGTATTTGACAAAATGCTTATTGACAGTAATGTGGAATACGATTTTGCAAAGGCTACAGACAACCAACCCGATATTGTTTGCTTTATCAAATTGCCGAACTGGTATAAAATAAAAACGCCTATTGGCGAATACGAACCCGATTTTGGTTTAGTAATGAAACGTAAGAGTTTAAAATCAGGAGATGAAACGGAATATTACTTTGTAATAGAAACCAAAGGAACAAACGACATCAACGATAAAAAAGCATTGACTGAAAGCGAAGTGTATAAAATAAAATGTGCAATGAAGCACTTTGAAACTTTGGGTGTGGAAGTTCATTACAAAGCTCCTGTAAAAGAGTATCATTACTTCCAAAAAGAGGCTGACAAAACTATTAACGCATTAAATGAAAATTAAGAAATGGAAAATATAAACGACTTAATGCCATTGAGTAAAGACTGGAACAAGGAAAGATTAACGCAACTAAAAAATCTTTTCCCTGATTTGTTTACCAACGAGGGCAAACTCAATATTGATGAACTCAAAAAGGTTGTTGACCCTGCCAGCGTTTCAGAAACTGAACGCTATGAGTTTAGATGGTTTGGAAAAAGTTCTGCAAAAAGAAACGCCTATACGCCAAGCAATGCAACTTTGATGTATGATGAGCATAGAAGCGTAAATCCAAACGAAAGCGAGAACTTAATAATTGAGGGAGAAAACCTTGAAGTATTAAAGTTGCTAAGTGAGAGTTACCGAGAACAAATAAAGTGCATTTACATTGACCCTCCTTACAATACAGGAAAAGACTTTGTTTATACCGACAACTTTACCGAAGAAAAGAAACCTTATTGGGAACAAATTGGTGTAACTGAAAATGGTTTAAAGATTGATACAAATACAGACACAGACGGAAGATTTCACAGTAACTGGCTAAATATGATGTATAGCCGTTTACTAATTGCAAGGTCTATGCTTAGACCAGAAGGAGTAATACTTATTTCCATAGACGATAACGAAGTTCATCATTTAAGAAAATTATGTGATGATGTTTTTGGAGAGGACAATTTTATTGGAACATTCATTAACAACTCTACACCAAACGCAAGGGATTACGGGCATATTGGAAAGATGCACGAGTTCTGTATGTTCTATGCAAAGGATATTCTTTACACAGAAACAAACTTGTTAGAAGATAAAGAAAAGCGATTTTCATTCAAGGATGATGTTGGGGAGTTTAATGTTCACCCTCTCTATAATAGTAATGTCGCATTTACTCCTGAAAATCGTCCAAATTTATATTATCCTTTTTATTTGAACCCTGAAAAACAAATAGCTGAAATAGGCGAAGAGTTTTATGAAATTAGCTTAACGCCTAATGAAAAGCATATAGAAATCTATCCGCCAAAATCAGTTAAGGATGGCGTTCAATTCGTTTGGCGTTGGGGTAGAGACAAGGCAAAAGAAGAATTGAACAAAGAAATCATAGGTTATGAAACAGAAGATGGAGACCTAAGAATTGTTCAAAAAATGCGAACTTCTGAAAAGCTCATTCGTTCTATTTTATCCGAGAAAGAATTTACAAGCAGACGAGGAACGGCAGAAGTTGAAAAACTATTTGGTAAAAAGGTCTTTTCTTTTCCTAAACCTGTTGACCTCATTAAAACATTTTTAAAAGTTGCTACTGATAAAAATTCAATCGTTCTTGACTTTTTTGCAGGTGCTGGAACAACGGGGCAGGCAGCAATGGAACTCAATCAAGAAGATGGAGGAAACAGAAAATTTATTCTCATTCAAATTCCTGAACAGAATGCACCAAAAAGTTTAGCACAGAAAAATGGATATAAAACTATAAGTGAAATAACTATTGAACGCAATAAACGAGTGGTTGCAAAATTAATTGAAGAAAAGAAGAAACAAGAACCTGACTTATTTACCAACGGTCACAAAGACGATGCAATAAATGGTTTAGGGTTTAAAGTTTTCAAATTGGTAAAATCAAACTTCCCAAGAGTAGAATGGGCTCCTGATGTTGAGAAAACAGACGAAGAAAATATTGCATCACTCAAAAAATATATTGCTGACAAAGAAGCCCAATTGATAACAGCATTTAATAGAAACGAATTACTGACAGAAATTTTATTAAAAAACGGTTTTCAGTTAAATTACAAAGCCGACAAGCAAGAACAGTTTAAGAAAAATGAAATTCTTTTAGCCACAGATGGTATAAAAGAAACATTGATTTGCTTAGACATTTTAATTAATTCCGATACAGTTGAATATTTTAAAACAAACACAGATAAGAAATTTATTTGTCTTGAACGAGCATTAGACACGACAAAAAAATACAACTTGAAACATTATATGGGCGATATGTTTAATGCGTTTTAGTTGATTACAATGCAATTACAACAAAAAACATTAGAGAAATTAAGAAACTTAATCAACGAGGAAACTGAATATCGTTCAGGTCCAAAGTTAGTAACGTTTTTTAATGAACTTGGTTTTTCTGATGTTTACGCACAAGGTTTTCCGTCTCGTTGGATTTATACAGACGAAAAATTAAAAAAAATAAATGGCACTCCCGAAATAGACAAGTGTATCAAAAAGCTTTTTGCACCAGTCAATTTTATAAGTCGGTTTTCAGAACTTGATAAATTTATTAATGACTTTAATCAATTTCTGGCTTTTGATGGGTGGCAAGTAATACGAAAAGAAACAGAAATTACTTTTGCCAAAGCAGGTAAAATAAAATTTGAAGAAAAGATTGAAGTAAAAGAGGATGATTTTTTACAAAAGGAGTTTAACGATATTTCACTTGAAAAACTGGGACTGGACAGCATCATTACCGAAACATTGAACATTCGTTTTGAAGAAATAAAAAAATGTTTAAATGCCAAAGCTCCTATGTCGGTTATATTCCTTTCGGGCAGTTCGCTTGAAGGAATACTACTGGGTGTTGCATCAAAACATCCGAGAGAATTTAACCAATCAAGAACATCGCCAAAAGACCAAAGCGGAAAAGTTAAACCATATCACGAATGGACACTAAGCAATTTCATTGACACAGCTCACGATATAGGAATTTTAAAAGAGGACGTAAAGAAATTCAGCCATTCATTACGTGACTTTAGAAATTACATCCATCCTTACGAACAGGTAAGTTCAAGATTTAATCCTGACGAACATACTGCAAGTATTTGTTGGCAAGTTTTGAAAGCTGCAATTTATCAACTAACAAATAATAAGCCCAATGCTCAGGTGTAAGCACATTTGCAAACCGCTACAAGCCCAAACGCAGACCAAAGTTTGCAAAAGAGCTTCCACCCCTGCCACCGAGAAAATTATTTTTAATTCCTTCCCTTCTAAAAATTTTAAAAACGCAATCGCACAAGCCGACACAGAAAGACAAGAAAGTAAAATGACAATGATAAGAAAACTGAATAATGACAATGGTACAAGACTGGAGGACAGAACACCAGGCGGTAACAAGCGGTATAGTTAATTGCCGGTGCAGTGCGTATTCGAGCGGCACAGCTCGTATCAAAAGTAGTTGTAACTTGATAGGAAAGTGCTTCGAAATCGGCAACTAACCATA
>Ga0209099_1003310_pt1 | contig 13167 bp, 6 predicted proteins | sample AD_JPNHW2_MetaG_FD_184430 | JGI IMG/M metagenome (GOLD analysis project Ga0209099, IMG submission 184430) | Active sludge microbial communities of municipal wastewater-treating anaerobic digesters from Japan - AD_JPNHW2_MetaG (SPAdes) (version 2) | ecosystem: Engineered > Bioreactor > Anaerobic >...
GGCATCTATCGCCCTTGCCATGTATTTGATGATTCATAATTTATCACAAAAAAAGAAATAATCATGGCAAAAATTAAAGTCCCCAAGTATGTTTACCGCTTAATCATCGTTTCTATCATTGTCACGGTTTTGTCATTGATTATGCAAAACGTTTTCCCGGCTTATGCCTCCCCCGCATTGCCTTTTATTGTTCTTTTTTTCTTCTTTTTAACACTTTTCACGCTTTATATTGTCTTACGAGATTCTTCCCGCCGCGAAGCTAAAAAGTTTGTCTCTGGCTACCTCCTTTCCCGTATTGTCAAATTTATGTCCTGCTTGCTGTTTATCCTGATTTATATTCTCCTTAAACCGAACGACAAGTGGCAATTCGCTGTGGCATTTATTATTATCTATTTTATCTACGCGACTTGCGAAGTGATAATAATAAAAAAAGAAAATGACAAAGCCTCCCAAAAATAAAATCCATCTTATACTATCGTCTCTCTCAACGAAACCCGGCGTTTATCGTTTTTTAGATGAAAACGATAAGGTTATTTATGTTGGAAAAGCCAAGAATTTAAAACGCCGTGTATCTTCTTATTTTAATAAATCCCCGGATTCTGCCAAATTACGCGTTTTAGTGTCTAAAATTCGCGATATTCATACCGTTATAGTAGATACAGAGTGGGAAGCCCTTTTGTTGGAAAATTCGCTTATAAAACAGTATAAACCTCGCTATAATATCCTTCTGAAAGATGATAAATCTTATCCATGGATAGCGGTTTCTAAAGAGATCTTTCCCAAAGTGTATGCTACCCACAATCCCAATCGCTCCCAGAATGAAGTTTTCGGTCCTTATGCGTCAGGAAAATATATGAATACGTTGCTGCGAATGTTGTTTGAACTCTTTCCACTGCGCCATTGTCCGCACTTTCGCAAAGGACAACGACCCTGCCTGCAATATCAACTGAAACGATGTGCCGCTCCCTGCGCCGAACTGATTTCCCAAGAAAAATATCAGATGAATATTCATCAAATTATTGAAATATTAAAAGGAAACAGTAACCTCATCATTAAACAACTTCACCAAGAAATGCTTGCTTCTGCCGATAGATGGGAATTTGAAAAAGCACAAGTGTTGAAAGAAAAAATTGACATCTTAACTCAATTCAAAGGGAAATCGGTCGTGGTGAATCCGGAAATAACCAATTTAGACGTTTTTTCAATCGTTGAAGATGAACAAAGTGCTTACGTAAATTTTATGAGAATTGTGGAAGGTGCAGTTATTCAGTTATATACAATTGAAATCGCTCATAAATTGGATAAATCTCAGGAGGATTTGCTCTTTTTGGGAATGGTGGAAATTTTGGAACGGTTCGGAAAATTAAACAAGGATATTCTCCTTCCTTTTATGCCGGAAACCACTGCCGGCGATTTTACTTTCATTATACCACAACGCGGTGACAAAAAGAAACTTATCGATTTATCGTTGCGAAACGCCCTGACTTTTATGGCGGAAAAGAACAAACGGCGCGATTTGGTGAATCCGGAGCGGCATAGCCTGCGTGTTTTGTCAAATCTACAGAAAGATTTACAAATGAATGTCTTACCGACTCATATTGAGTGTTTTGATAATTCAAATACACAAGGAGAAGAGCCTGTGGCAGCCATGGTTTGTTTCATCAATGGCAAACCCGCCAAAAAGGAGTATCGGCATTATAACATCAAAACGGTCGAGGGTCCCGATGATTTTGCTTCGATGGAAGAAGTGATTTATCGTCGTTATCAAAGATTATTGGAGGAGCAAAAGCCGTTGCCGAATTTGGTGGTGATTGATGGCGGCAAAGGGCAACTGTCGGCGGCTTATAAAAGTTTGCAAAAATTGGAGCTTACCGACAAGATTTATATGGTCGGCATTGCCAAAAGATTGGAGGATATTTATAGGGTAGGGGATGCCCTTCCGCTTTTTATCGATAAAAAATCAGAATCGCAAAAATTGTTGCAATTGATTCGGGATGAAGTACATCGCTTTGGCATTACGCATCACCGCCAGCGACGGGCAAAGAAGAGCATAGCCTCTAAATTGGATGCTGCTCCGGGAATAGGTAAAGTATTATCGGAAAAGTTGTTACATGAATTTAAGAGCGTTAAACGCATAGAGGCTGCCGGCGAGGCAGAATTGGCAGCCGTGATTGGAAAAAGCAAAGCCGCCGCACTTAAACAGTGGTTGTTGGAGCGAAAATAACAATCTTAATTCCTGACTTTGTCAATGCGACACTTAACCCAAATTTTTGTTCCAACTATAATACTGCCACATTTTGAGACCGGTAGCGAAGTAAAAAAAAGATTAATTTTCAATCATTCTGCAATGAGAGAAGCACGGAGAAATATCATATTACTGCTGTCCGGTAAATAATAGAAATGATAGATTAATCTATTAACATTGAGCAGATTACGAAGTATTATATTTTGTCAGGCTTACATTTACGAAGAATGAATAAGAAATTCGAAGGATTTTAATTTTTATTAAATAGCCATCACGACTGCCATGGTGGGTGGAATGTCCGGCAAAAGCAAACAAGTTTGACTTTTGCACTCACTTGCTGCGTCAGTTCTTTGACAAGACAAAGAAAAGTTGAGAAAAATAAACATATTGAGTTAAGAGACTTCGTTATGTTGAATAAACGGGAATCAATCAATTTCCCGGACAGCAATAATATCAAATCTTCCTTATTTAACCCAAAATTCCATGAAATTGCAAACATCCCACAACAGTTTTGCCAACAATTATTATACTTATTCCATAGCTGCAACGCGCGGAGAGGAGATTATAAAATGGGTTCCTTATTATTTTGCAAAAAAAACTATAAAATCTTAGCACCTCACAGCTTCGAATATGTGAAAAATGGAATAAATTGATAATTAAACAGTGAATTTTATTAAAATAATATATTTTTATTAAAAAAATGTATTATTTTAATAAAAGATGTATTATTTTTGCAACGTTAAATAAAAACCAAAATGAAAAGAATTAATACTATATTAATTATCTTAATAGTTACCATTGTTCCGCATGTCGGCGCATAAACCATCACTCCGCTGCTTTGGCTGCGTGCGGATAGCACTTCCGTTAATGGTAACATGTGGCAAGATATTTCTGGCAATAATTACCACGCCGTTTTTTCTTCTCACACAATTCCTACCGTTGATTCGCTCGTGAATTATAATCTGAGTTTTTATTTTGAAGCGGAAACCATCTTGCGAATACCTCAATTGCAAACAACGGAATCTGAAAATTCTTTTATCGTTGTCTATCAATTAAATAGAAGCGATTCCACTGAGAATCCGTTATGGCAAATGCAGACCGATAGCTCGCATTTTCTGGGTCTTACAACACAGAGAATTCTTAATGACCAAACAACCATTCGTTATGGAGAAGATAATGTACAGGGACCAATTGTCAATAGTCTGTCGCAGCTTTGGCGCAAAAATGGGATGTCAGACACGCTGATTTGCAGGGGTCAGGTGGGAAGTAATGACACTGCCACATTTAACGGTTGTGTGGCTGAGATTGTCGTGTTACCGATAGGCTCGGATTATACTGATAGTAATTTGATTGCATGGTATAGCTATCTTGCTGTTAAATATGGGGTTACATTAAAAGAGACTTCTTATTTGTCATCGGGCAACAAGGTGATTTGGTGTTATGATTCGTTACAGCAGTACTCGCAAGCCATTTGCGGCATTGGACGCGATGACGCTTTTGGACTATATCAGAAGCAAAGCACTATGAACGGCACGGGATTGAGTATCGCTATTGATAGTGTTGCCAATAGCAACACATTGAATATTGCGGTTATAGCGAATGACAATTTCCTGATGGTGGGTTGTGACATAGATTCTTTTCGCACGGCAACAGACTTGTATTTGGACAACGACCTGACTGTAAGTCGCTACGGTGATGGATTGGTTAAGGTGACAGGTAATGATTTCTTGCAAAATTCCACCGTTTTGCAAATGAATGACTTGGAATGGCAAGATAGTTTATTAAACTATGTATTGTTGATAGATAGAAGCGGAACGGGAGAATATGCGTTGGAAAACGTAGAATTTATCTTTCCAAGTGAGGTGGATACCAATCGTAATATGCTCTTTTTTAATGATATATATTGGGATGTCGATAGAAATGGACAAGATGTATTTTGTTTTGCACCACTTTCGATAGAGGATTTGTCGTTACTGATTACGCCACGCGGCAGCATGTTGCCGAACAACAGTGGACGGAATAAACCACCCACCTTGCAAAACGGGAACATAACCCTATATCCTAATCCTAATGACGGACATTTTGTGTTAGAAGCTACCTATCCGATAGAGACCCAGCTACTTGTTCGGATTTATTCTGTAGATGGGAAAGTGGTAAAAACGATGGAGTGTACAAGCGCATCCTATCATCGTGTAGAGGGAACACTCGCGGGAAAAGGACAGTATTTGCTGGAAATCATAAGTAATGAAGAAAGAAATGTCGTAAAGATGGTGGTGCAGTGAAATAATTAGAAATTTTAATCTTAAAACATTATATTTTATGAAAACAAAATTAGTATTTGTTAGTCTGTTTGTTGCAATGTCAGCATTGGTATTTATCGGCTGTGAAAAAGAGGAACTTCCTGACGAAAATGAAGGAACGGGTACATCCCAGAATCTCCCAAAATTGTTAGCTGCAGGATCGGACGATCTGGGTGCGGTGTGTTGGGAAGATGGCACAGCGACATCGTTGGGAGAAGGTTTTTTGGCAAGTGCCAACGCGGTTTTTGCTTCAGGCAATGATACTTATTATGGAGGAACGGTTGACAGGAAACCCGTCATTTGGAAGAAAAGTCAAAAACAGGTGCTTGACGCCGGAAGTGGTAGTGTGAATGATCTTATTGTCACAAACGGGAATGTATATGCAGTAGGACAACTCAATAATGCAGCCACGTTGTGGATAAATGGCACTGCACAAACCCTAACTACAAACTACGAATGTTCTCCATATTTGACGATGACGTCCACAGCCAATGCCATTACAATTGTGAATGGAAAAGTATATATAGTCGGTGGCATTCTGGTGGGAGATGATAGAAAGGCTATTTATATGTGGGTGAATGGTGAAAGTCAAAGGGTTTCGGACAATGAAGGGATGGGATATGACATTGCAGTTGACGGGACTACTGTATATGTAGTAGGAGAAGCCGCACAACCAAGTGACGTCTTTTTAAATTTATATGTTCCTGCCTTATGGACTAATGGAACATTTATAGACCTTACCCCTGCCAACCAACTGCAAAGTCAGGGATGTGCTACCTGTGTTTGTGTGGACAATCATATTCCATACGTGACATTCTATAGAATGAAAGGAGATATCTATGATAATACTCAACAAGGGTATCTTTATCAAAATGGAACTTCCAGAGAAATAGCATGCAAAAAAGCTTATGCTGTTTACAAAAAAGGCAGTGATTTGTATGTGGGTGGTACTAAAGAACAATGGGGTGGTTCTATTATCCCTGTCATATATAAAAATAATGTCGCACAAAATTTAGGTACAGTAACATACCCTGCTACTATTAAATCCATCTTCGTAAGATAAAAAAATCCCATGAAATCATTCTATCCCGTTCATTTCGTATTAATTGGTTTTGCGGCAATCATCGTTGCTACTACCTATTGGATGATGCCCAAGTCGGAGTTTTCCGGCAGTGGCATGAATCAGGCTTATCATTTTTGTTCAACTGCCGCTTTGGATTCTAATCAAACCATGGAAGGTCAGTTTCAGACAAAATCGTCATTGGATTCCTCTTTTTATCCGCAAGAGTTATCCGAAAAAGAGTATAAAACGGCGGCATTTTATTTTCGTCAAGGAAATGTGCAACTTATTGGGAAAGAGGGAAGTATGATAAACCAAACCGCACTTTCCGTCACCACATTGAGCGAACAAACCCTTCCGCCACTCAATCAAGGAATGGTTAATGTAACGGGCGACGGCAATGGCTATCGGATGTTGCCGGACGGCTTGCGTTTTAGGGAAGACATCGCGATTATACTGCCTTATGATTCGACCTTGTTGCCTATGGGTTATACGCCCGATGATATTGTAACGTATTACTATGATGTAAATTACGAGCAGTGGATAGCAATAGAGCGCGATTCTGTTGATGTGGAAGCTCAATTGGTTTACTCTAAGGTGAACCATTTTACGGACTTTATCAATGCCGTTCTCAAAGTACCGGAAATGCCTGAAACATCTGCATTTGACCGACAAGTATCAAAGAGCTAAAGGCAGCCAATCCGATGGAGGGACTGTCATTGATACAACCGCCGACTGCCAACAACAATGGAAGTGCAAATTTGCGTTATCCGTTGGAGTTGCCCGCAGGACGGCAGGGGATGCAGCCGGAGTTAGCATTAACCTATAACAGCGGCGGCGGCAATGGCTGGTTAGGTGTGGGCTGGGATGTTTCCGTGCCGGCGATAACGGTAGAAACACGCTGGGGCGTGCCGAGATATGACTACGGAAAAGAGAGCGAAACCTATTTGTATAACGGCGAGCAGTTGGTTACAAAAGATGCTGCGGGACTACTGCGTCCCATGCCGCACCGTACCAACCAATGGCAGAACCGTTACAACGGGGATGTGCAGTTTTATCCGCGTGCAGATGAAGCTTACGACAGCATTGTACGGCACGGCAATAATCCATACGATTATTGGTGGAGTATAACCGATCGAAACGGCACAACCTATTATTACGGAAAATCACATACCGATAATCGGGTGGACTATTCTGCCGTTTTACATGACTTAAACGGAATAGCACATTGGGCATTAACAGAAATAGTCGACGCAAATGGGAATAAGGTGCGTTATTATTATGATATAGTCCATTATTCGGGTGACGACTTAGGCAATGCGGGCGTGAATATCTGTTTGGAACACATCAATTATAGCGGTTATGATGATAGTATCGGTCGATATAATGTCTATTTTAACCGTCAAGACCAAGGGCGAACAGATGTAAACACCAATTGTCGTTATGGGTTTAAGGAAACGGCGGCGGCAACTTTGTGCAATATTCAGGTGTGGTTTGAGCAAAAGTGTATAAGGGTGTTCTATTTTGTGACGGAAAATTGTCGCGAAAGCAATTATAAAACACGCTTAAAACATTTGATTCGATTAGATAGACCACCAAGGGATTTTTTACATTGTAATTTATCAGATGATGAAATCGGCATTTTATTCAAATTGGGTGCAATAGACTATGGTTTTGATTATTATGACTATCCTAAGACGGATAAGATGTTTACAGATCCTGTCAATGTACAATTGACGGACGACGAAATATCTTCCACGTTTTTATCACCCGGTTTTAAGGCTTCGGCATTGGGTGCCACCAAGGGCAAAAGTTGGAGCTTGGGCGGCAGTGCCTCTATCGGTCTGGGCTCTAATGTGGCTCTATCAACCGTAAGTGCCGGTGGCAATTTCGATTATAACCGTTCTCAAACTGAAGCACTGCTCACCTTGATAGACCTGAACGGCGACGGCTTGGCAGATAAAGTTTACAAAAAATCTGGTTCTATTTATTATCGACCTCAAATCCGTGATGATGAGACCCATTTTCATTTTGGTTCTGCCGTTCCACTTTCAGGAATTAGCGATTTTTTGAAAGAAACAAGTTCAAACATAGATTGGGGGTTGCAATTATCAGCCCTGTTTACGATCAGTGGCAGCTGGCCTACAACGAAATCAACGACAACAACCTATTTCTCTGATATTAATAACGACGGGCTTCCCGATTTGGTCACACCATCCGGCGCGCTTTTTAACAGGTTGAATAACAATGGAATACCAACGTTTACACACTTTAACCAAATAGCTACTACGCCTCCTGAATCTTCCGGTAATCCATCATTGGTGGTTACTTCCAATGATCCCTGTGATGGAGGTATTATCTTTGACGGCGAAGTAAATTCCGACTTGGGCTGCTTGATGGAATGTGATACCATTTGGACGGATGATCATCCGCGCGACAGCCTCGCAGTCTGGCAAGAACGCGGTTATGAATGTTTTTTAACCAATTATGGCAAAAAACTGTACGGCTACCGCTGTTCACCTATTTGTGATGAATCATCGCCCGACCCGAATATGGAGGCAGTAAAAGTGTGGATAGCCCAAAAGACGGGAATTATTGATATTCGTTCCGCCATCAGCATGTACCCCGACAGTTCCGAATATAGATTGCAATCACATTATGTAGATGGCATTATCTACTCCATACAGCATAATTCGCGCAATGACTTTGTCTTAGACACGCTCCGTTCTCAAAACGATTCCATTGTTTGGCAAGGCTCCATTAATCCTGATGATTATGCTATGCACTACGATACCATCGGCAGTCTTCATGTGAATAAAGATGACATTCTCTTCTTTAGATTGAAATCCAAACATAACCACTCTTTCGACAAGGTGCTATGGAAACAAGAGATTACCTATCACGGCAATAATCAAACCGATGAATATGGTAAAAATAATACTCTATATCAAAGCGACAGCGACTTTGTTTTATGTGGACAAAATTATTTCAAGGCAACCGGCAACGGCAATGTACTAATTGACGGCATATTGTTAGCCGATCAGTTGAACAATGATGCTAAGTTAGTTATTAAACGCAATAATTCAGTGTTTTACAATTTCGATATCAATGCGCACACGTCATATACTATGCCTATTGACACCTTTCTTGCGGTTAGTGACGGCGAGGAAATAAAATGCGAGATTTACGTGCCCAACAGTGGAAATACGACATGGGGTAACATTCGTTTTAGCCCCCGTATTCGTTTTTGCGGCACTTTCGGAGACGTAACGGACACACTGACCTATTTTATTGCGCCCAAATACCAAATTAATAATTATGCAGGAACGCCATTAGACACGTTTTATCATAAAGCCTTCGGCGCACTGTATCGTGGTTGGGGGCAGTTTGCCTATAACAATAATGATGGCGATTCTACCTTGAATGCTAAAATCAAAGCTGATAGATTGCTACTACCCTCTTGGTTGTTAGCCACAACGTCCTCACAGATAGATACTTCAGATGTATATCTTCAAATTAATAGTGACAGCGTAGGCAGCGAATCGAATATGTCAGATATGTTTTCCAATTTTTTTAATCCGACTTCCGATCACACAAGTTGGGCTGAAATGACCGCCAACACGGAATTTGCTGCGTGGGTTGGCTATGGAAATATCACTTATATCAATTCAACGTTGATGGCAAACACAAGGTGTTTGGGCTATTCGCCTGTAGATACCGATGAAACCACATCAGACCTACCTATCGAAGATCATGACTATCCCGTTCCCAACAGCATTGCCGGCGCTCCCGTGAATACAATTCGAAAACAAAACAAGTCAAAGCTAAACAATGGTTCGTATAGTGTAGGCTTCGTTGTTAGTATGGGCATCTCGGAATCTGATGGTAGTAACAACGTCCTTTCAGATTATATGGATATGAACGGAGACGGCTATCCCGACTTTTTGGCAAGTGGAAATATCCAATACACAATGCCTTGGGGCGGCATAGGAGAACATATTTATAGCAATGGTGATGGGTACTTTACCAAATCTGCAACAGAGTCCGACGGGAACACATTCGGTGCCAGTTACTCGCTACCGGAACGAACATTGTCCGTAAAACAAAGTAGTGCTAAAATATCTTTTAATGGTAGTGGAAGTGTCGGGGTATCGCACGGGAGCGGCTCAGATATGACTTGCCAAACCTATCTTGACATCAACGGAGATGGACTTCCCGACAAAATTACAAGTTCTTCAAGTGATTATGTTTTTTTGAATCAAGGCTATACATTTTCTAATCAGACCCTTTGTACTTTGGGGCACATTAGTGAAGGTAAAAGTGAAAATGGCGGAGCGAACATTGGTGGCAATTTCGACATTGCCCAAGCAAGTATCGGTGGCGGCTTGAGTGTAAACATTTCCGAAAATGAAACCGAACAAACATTCATAGATATGAACGGCGACGGACTTGTCGACAGAGTTTTCAAGAACTCTGCCGGTCTGTCGGTTGCTTACAACCATGGCAACGGGCAGTGGACGAATTTCGAAATACTGCCAATTTCGTCGGGAATCAGCTATGGACTCTCCTTTAGCGAATCTATCAATGCTTCCGTTACTGCCGGTTTTACTTTCTGCGGAATTGGCAAAGTTACCGGTGGCGCACAGGTTTCCCCATTCAACCGCAGTTTTAGCCTTGACAGCGTGCAACTTGTTGATATTAACGGAGATGGTTATGTGGATGGCGTTACTTCTCAATCCGAAGATCAAATGACCATTCGATACAATCAAGCCGGCAAAACCAATCTTCTGAAACAAGTTTTCAACTTTACAGGTAGCCTGCTCAATATGGATTATGAGTTATCCGTCAGCAGTTACGAACAGCCGCAACGCAGTTGGAATCTCGCGAAAGTTGTTGTAAACGATACACTTACCCCGATTGCCGGTGGACATTCATTAACCACTTTTGAATACCGCAACCCACATTACGACCGCTTTGAACGAATGGCTTTCGGTTATGACACCGTTATCACCTATCAGTTTGATACAGAAAATAATAACTCACTTTATCGCTATACGGTTCAGGGATTTAATAACTATAACTTTCATAAACGAGGCAAGAAAAAAAGTGAAAGTATTTATGCCGGCAATGGTAAGCTGTTCGTAGAAACCCTATATGAACAACAACTGATGGATTGGGCTAACGGCACACCCGTTGGAGATTCTGCCTGTCCGGGTAATCTCTATCTTTCGTATGAAGCGGAAATAACACGCTACTATGAAGGACATCCCAATCCGTTGATAATCACCGAAATAGAAAGAAAATACGATACTAAGCGCAATGTCGTGGAATACATTACCAAGGGCGATACCACCCGAACCGACGAGTATCTGAAAGCACAAATATCTTACAAAAAGAATGCCGGTCGCAACTTGATTTCTTTGCCCGATACCATTGTTGTGCTCAATGCACAAAATGATACGTTGCGCATACGAAACGCCGTTTACGATACCTGCGGACGATTGATACAACTTAAACAATATGCCAACGATTCCGTCTCCCAATATAACTTTAGCCACGACCAATACGGGAACACGGATTCAATCATATACCCGCGCAACTATTACGGACAGAGAATGTTCTATTGCTACCAATATGACACCTGTATTTACACTTTTCCGGTAAAAACCACCGATGCTTTCGGCTACAATTCGTCTGCCGAGTATGATTATCTTTGCGGTAAACCGATACTTTCGATAGATATGAATGGGGCAAAAATGGAGTATCAATACGATTCGTGGGGCAGATTGACACAATTGACAGGTCCGTATGAACATGGCAATCTGGATGCTTACACCATTCGGATGAACTACAAACCCCATAGAACCGGTGCCCCTGCCACACCTCTTCATTCGATTGCCGCTACCTTGCATTACGATATTCAACACCCTGATAATCCGATTATTACCACTGTAATATGCGACGGCTTGGGACGAGTGTTGCAAACCAAGAAAGATGCAGAAATCAGTGGTGTGGAACAGCGTTTGGTAAGTGGCAAGATTGAATACGACTGCTTTGGCAGAACAGTAGCGCAATACCACCCATTTTCCGAATCTGCTACGATAGATACCTATAGCGATAGTTGTGATATTGCCACCGGTACGAGCACAAAGTATGATATTCTTGACCGACCATTGAAAGTAAAGTTACCGACAGGCGATAGCACTGTCACGGGATACGATTTCGGCATTCACAATGGGAAACAGTACTTTCAAACCACCACCATTGATGCCAACGGAATAGCGATGACACAGCTTACCGGAACGCGCAAGCAGCAAGTGAAAATCATAGCTCCGATGGGGGCAATCACCGTTTTTGAATATAATGCGTTGGGCGAATTGCTCGCAAGTACGGACCCTGACGGGCACACCACCTCTTACACTTACGACAAGCTCGGACGCTTGCTTTCGCGCACGCATCCCGATGCCGGCACCGACACCTATACCTTTGACGCAGCGGGAAATATGCTCTCTCATGCCACCCAACGCCTGACCGATGCCCAAGACAGCATCTTTTATTATTACACTTTTAACCGTCCCGATTCTGTTATCTATCCCGAAAACCCTGCCAACAATATTTATTATACTTACGGCAGTGCCACCGCTGCACAAGGATTACGCGGTAGAATCACGCTTTTGGAAGATGCCTCCGGATTTCAAAAATTTTTTTACGGAAAATTAGGCGAAATTACAGGAAATATTCGTACCTTTGTGCTCCCAAATGAAAGCCAACCCTATACCTTTAAAATGACTTTTGAATATGACACTTGGAACCGTTTGCAAACTATCGTTTACCCTGATGTGGAAAAGGTTTCTTATTATTACAATGTTGGCGGGATGCTAAAAAGTATGAAAGGAGAAAAAGGAACGCAGTATTTTCACTATATCGACAGCATTCACTACAATACCTTTGAGCTGAAAAGCGAACAGTGGTACGGCAATGGCATGCACACAAAATACAATTACGATACATTGCTAAGACTTTCCGGGCTTATGAGTTATGATCCTGCCAATACGATGTTTCAAAACATTGACTATCAATATGATGCTGTGGGCAATATTTGGGGGATTACCAACACAGCCCCGATGCCGACAACGGACATGGGTGGCACTTACACCATGAATTACACGTATGACAGTCTGTACCGATTGCAGAGTTCAACAGGTGCCTTTGACGGGTTGAAGGATTACAACTATTGGATGAATATGGCATACACCGCCAATGGAAGCATTGTACGGAAGCGGCAATTTTCGGCGGCTGTTTCCGGTACCATTACCGACACGTTGATGAATTACGATAATTTGTATAGTTATGTAGATGTGGTAAATACACTGCAAGGCAACCGCGTGCAAAATATTACAGATACCATTGGCGATCAAAGTGTAAGCTTTAAATGGGATGCCAGCGGCAACCTGCAAACGCGCGCGACAGGACTTTCTGCCGGCGAAGTGACCATCCGTGCCCATTGTTGGGATGAGGAGAACCGGTTACAGGGCAGCAGCGAAAAAAAGCATGCCGCCTGT
>Ga0209099_1003312_pt1 | contig 13165 bp, 12 predicted proteins | sample AD_JPNHW2_MetaG_FD_184430 | JGI IMG/M metagenome (GOLD analysis project Ga0209099, IMG submission 184430) | Active sludge microbial communities of municipal wastewater-treating anaerobic digesters from Japan - AD_JPNHW2_MetaG (SPAdes) (version 2) | ecosystem: Engineered > Bioreactor > Anaerobic...
ACTGGAAGCAAGCTGTCTGGTCCAAGACGCGCATGACGGACTTGATTTGCCGCTTGTCGCCAATCTTGTTCAGCCCTTGAGCAATATTTTCAAAGGGGTCGGGTGGCTCAGCCAGGCAATGCGCCGAAACACAGGCGAGGAGGGCGATCAAATAGGACTTGCGCATGCATTTATTCCTGACTGGTCTTACTCGAAGTGGTGACATTGGCCGCCGAAACAAGGGCATCTGTAGCCGTTTTCATGAGCATCAATTTGTCTTCCAGCTGGACAGTTTCTTTGTGCAGAACGCCCAAAACCACCCCGCATTGCTTGGTGGCCGGGTGGCAAACACGCATCAACTGAACGAATTCCTTGTCACCGAATAACGTGTTCCGCTCAACCACGCCACCGGCTTGTCCGTTTGCGATATTGGCGCGCGTGTCAGTCAATACCGATGTCGCGACCACATTGGCCGCGCCGGCGCCGCCGATATCCAGCGCCGCCTTGCCACCTACAACTGCCAGGCCGATCCGGGTTGCAATGCCCAACCCCTGACCCAGATAGGAAATCAGGGATCGGTTCTCCTCTTGCACTTCGCCATAGACGCCGGCTCCAGTCCCTCGGTAGAGGAACTCGCAGGTCAAATCGTGTGAAGTACCAAATGAGCTGGTATCGGCTTTGATCCCAACTTTTTCAAGGCCTTTTTGCAGGAACATATTGCAGGTTGCCGGCTGTTTCCCTTTGCCGATGACCAGGGTTTGCTCAGGGCTGACCACTGAGACAGGAAGGGTGCTGTAAAAAACCTCAATCGATTTTTCCGGCAGGGCAATTTTTTCAAAGCGCGGCGCGTTCGGGTTCTGTTCCTGTGCAGCCAAAGCCGTTGCCGAGATTGCCATTGCGACAAGAGGGAAAAGGTAATTGGTGGCTTTCATGGTTTTCGGCTTTCCTTTTGCTGAACTGGCTGTGCTGAGGCGGTTGGCTTGGGCTGAGCCGGCGGCATCCCGTCCTCACACATGTTGATCCCGTAAACCACGTCAAGATCTTTTGTTCCACCGCCGACAAGCTCCAAGGCACTGCCAGGACTGGTGAAGTGCAATTGAAGTCGCTTGCACCCGGGCTGTGGCAAAACACCTAGCGTAGTCACATGTAATAATACTTTAGCATTTGGCCTACGCATCTGCTCGCGCAATTTCGCCGCGACAGCATCATTCAATACAGCCCTTGACTCCCCGTTTTTCAAAGCGGACTGGGTTGCCGACTTGAAGTCTGCTATTTGCTGTGCAAATGCAGCTTCAGAGCATGACAGCGTCGCCAGGGTCAGAACCAGAAACGATTTCTTCATGTGAGGAGAACCTTCTTATGGAGTAGGTACCGGAGTTGGGGTAATGGAGTAGTAGCTGGAATTGGTCCCACTGCCTGCGTTGTTCTGCGCACGGGTGACCGCATAAGTTGAAGTTTTGGTGGTCACATTTGCCTTAACGGAAGAAAGGAATTCACTAAGGTCCATTTCATCAAATTTGAGCTGCTTAAGTTGCTCCAAAGTAAAACCACTGCAATCGGGCGATGAGGCACTGCCCCAGCTTTTACCAATTTGGGGGCGGCCCTGTTCATTGATAATCCGACCCAGCTTGGACGGGAAACAGCACCAGCCTTCAGTTGTAGATTTGCACGTGCCAAGAGATTTACTCGAACAGTACGAGCCAACCATGTGGCACAAGCCTTGGCCGCGCTTAATACCAAGCTTCATGGCATCTTCGTCGCTACATGTCATCATCTCCATCACCACCATAATGACCACTGCAATAATGAACGTGTAGGGGTTGAAATAGAGGTATCCGCCCATGACTCCCTCCGCAGAGAGCACGCCCGTGGTTGCTGCAGCCCCCCCTGCGCCTTCAACGGTTCCTGCCAGGAGAATATTTCCACCCATGAAACCGCTGGTCGCGCCACTTGCCCAAGTCAGGCCATAAGCACCGATCGACACAACCGGGGATGTAGTTGCGCTCTCCAGAAGAGCGGCTTCTGCACTATCAACGATTTCCGTGCCAGCAACTGAGGCAATCGCCGCAGCCAAGTCACCGTATTGGCCCGCGCTAAACAAGGCGTTGTAGAGATACTGGGAACCGACCTGACGGATAGTCTCACCGGCATAATTCAAGCCGGTCATCAACCCGGAGGACGCCATCTGGGAGGTCACGCTGTAGTTGCTCGCCCCTTCTCCCCCTGAATAAACCTTGCAGCAATGAGATAGACCCCAGTTGCCGTCTGTACACTTGCCGGGATCGCCTTTGAATACATCAACGGCCCCAGCCTCATACAGCGCTTCCTTGCCTGCGACCACGAGGGCCAGATCACTATCAGGGGGGTATCCCGAGTCAAAACAGTTGCCGTCTGAGCAATATTGCTGCGTACCGCAGTCGGTCACTGTTTTGGTGCCACTTCCCGACGTATTGCACGAATAAACGTGCTGGTAGGCTGCGCAAGTCACCCCATCATTTAGATAATCGATACAGGAAGCGCTCTTTTCCAGGCAATTTGCATCCGCCTGCAACGCCGCGCAATTCGACGTCAGGGTACTGGTGGCACAGGTATAGGTGTAGTCGTACGCCCAGCAGGCTTTGGTAACCACCGAGCCATCTGCACTGATACCCGATGCCACTTCGGCCGGTGTCGCCAAGCGCGTTGAACTATCGGCAAGAATGACCTTCGTCGCCGGTCCATCGGTACAAACTTTACCGGCCTCAACGCAGTTCGGGCTATTTGCCGGGTCGCTGCAGGTTGTCGTCGTTGTGTCGCTAACGATCGAATACGACGAGTTCAGGAACGTCACATTGGTCGGTGGCGGATCCACTTTTGCATTGCAACTGTAGGTCCGTTCATATTCAAGGCATGATCCATCCCAGCCAGTGTTCTTACAAACAGCAGAAGACGATTCAGTGCAGCCAGCACTCACCAACGGTTGGCAGTAATTCGCATAATTGCCGGCCATACAGGCGTATGTGTAATCGCTGCTCCAACAGTCCTTGTAAACCACCGCGCCATCGGTGCTGGTGCCATTGGCGACCTCCGTAGGCGTAGCCAATCGACTACCCCCACCAGGGAAAACAACCTTCGTCGAGGGACCGTCGGTACAAACCGTCCCGGACAAATTGCATGATGCGTTTTGCGCGTAGGTGCTACAGGCTGAATAGTCAGCATTGTCCTGAACGACCGTATAGGTGTTATCGAGGACGACAACGTTGCTCAAGCCTGAGACTGGGTTACCGCAGCGATAATTCTTGGTGTAGATGTCGCAGGAACCATCAACAATCGAGACTTGGGTACAGACAGAGCTGGTGGTTGCACACCCCGCAGTCTGGGCAATCGCAGAACATTGATCAACGGCCGTCGAGGTATCGACACAATCGTAGGTGTTTTCCCACTGCCAGCATCCATCCACGATCCCCACCGTCGAGAAGTAGACGGGCATCCCGCTGACGATCTTTGGTTGGACTGAATCGAGGCAGGTTTTGCCGACAACCATGCACGTTCCGGCCCCGGCTGCCAGCGGGACTGCCAGGAGCAGCGTTAGCAATAGACGCTTAATCATGATTACAGCCGGCTCTCGAACACTGAGCATTGGTTGTTTACGGTCATTGAATAGGTGTAACTGATCGCGCTTGGTTTGGGGTAGCTGAGGTTCAGCGTATAAACACCCCCACTAGTGCTGCTGTAGATCTGGGCTGTCGCATAGCATGTGTTCCCAGTGCACCCATTCCCAACAATTGAAACTGCCCGCCACGCGTAACAACACCGGTTGTCACATTTGTGGAAATTGGTCGAGTAGTTTGAGCCTTCGGAATATGAGCCATAGCCGTTGGCATCGAATGAGTACATCCGACCGCTGTTGCCTGCTGCGCAGTTACGACCCCAGTTTTCGCGCCATACACCAGCGGCAAACACGCCAACTTGGGGAGTTCCGCTTACGTTGCAATACGCAGCGAAGCTCACTTGGTCGCAGTTGCTCGTGAGACACCCCGATCCAACTTGGGCAGACCAACTACCTGGGGAGCAATTCCAGACGACACTCTGTGTCACTGAAGGAACACGCTGTATCTGGCAGGTTTGGCGAGTCGTCGTATGGTCGATGGTCTTGCACTGGTAGTTTGTGTCGCCGTCCACCACCACTTTCTGCCCAACAACACAGTACGAACTCGATTGAGTCTTGATGGTTTCGACGCACTTATAGAAATGATCTGGGTCGATGACAACCTGAGTGCCTGTCGAGCAATTCGATGAAGCCAGCGTGCTGTAGTCGGTACAAGCCTCCTCCGATGAACTGGCAGGGGATGAAATGGTTTTTGTCGTGCAGGCGCTGTAATTCCCAGTCATCGCTCCCGCGATGGCCTCAGGATTGTTCTTGATGGCGTTTCCGGTTGTGAACAACGGGTCCGAGTTGTTCAGCACAGTCTGTGGTGGCAGCGTGGCTTGGTGATTGACCGCATTGACCGCCTCACAATGTTGCAATGTCGCCTGGTCAGTGCCGCCAGCGTTCCCCGCGCCACAGTTCGAGATCTTGCTCGACCCGGCTGTCGTCAAAGTCCCGAGAAGGCCTCCGTCGTAAGGCGCGGCCCCGGGCGGCAGTGCATTTGGGTCGTATCCACCGATAACAGAGGCTGCCTGGGTATCTGAGATACCAGTAGTCAAAGCCTGTACGTTCGCCTGGCTGCCCGTGCCTTTGCCGTAATCAAAGGCGTCTGACTGCGTCATTAGCGCATCGGCAAAGCATGACGTCGCTGCCGTAAAAAACATGGCAGCAAAGCCAATATTCTTAAGCGCACTCATCGCCAAACCCCGCGGCAGGCGATCACGAAAAGGGTATGTTGGAGGTATGGTCTCATACCCCCTATGTTGCCAATTGTTAGCGGATTAAATGACGTTCAAATCCGCTCAAAAACGCGCCCTTTGTGTCGATTTCTTGTGGCCGAGGCAGTTAATGCCGCCTGTTCACCCAATTATCTAGAAGAGAGATCAACAGACTCGCGAAGTTCTTTGCCAGCCTTGAAGTGGGGCGCCCACTTTTCAGGAACGGGCACCTTATCCCCGGTTTTTGGGTTGCGCCCGATTCTGGGAGGTCTGTATGTTAGGGAAAAAGTACCAAACCCGCGTACCTCAACACGACCGCCTTTGATTAAGGCATCGGCCATCGAATCCAAAATCACTGACACCGCGGCCTGGCAGTCCTTGTGCACGAACTGCGGAAAGCGCTGCGAAAGTTGGTCAATCAATTCAGATCGGGTCATCCAAGGTTTTTGGCATCAGAGAGTAGGTCCGGGATTTTGCCAGAAAGCTGGTGATTTTCATGGAGCGGGGGTCAATTTGAGTACAGCCATCCTCAGATTCGACATAAAGACCCCGTTTTTGCGGGCTTTAGAGCGCCATCCAAGGCCATCCATTCCCGCAAAATGACGCCAACGAATGTTTCTGTCAAAACCCCCCGTTCACCTCAAAATCGACCACGAGACTGATGATGCCGGCACCTAGCTTTCCCCGTAATGAACAAAGCAAATTCAAACTCTCGCGCTCACAAGAAATGATCCTTGCCGCGCTTGAAGAAGCTCAGGAGGGGGTCAGTTTGAGAAAGCTAATTCACTCGATGGCGCAGCGGCCAATCACGCCGGCCGAAGAAATCGAATATGCACGCCGAGCAAAAGCGCATTGCGACTGGTTGGAAGCCCATAACCTGCTGGTCTCTGTAGAACAGAAGGGCCACCTCATTTACTCAAAACAAGGGCCACTCCGGCCAGTTGTGGCAGGCAAGATTTACCGTCCATCCTATTCAACCGCTCGCCAAATGGTTTTGGTCTCGGCGGTTGCCTTGGTTCTTGCTGCATGCACGCACTCGCCGTTTAGCAAGGAATCACCTTCGGACAAGCAAGTTCGCCCGTATAACGCCGCAACACTACCGGTAATCACCGAGAGAATTGCACAATTTGCTGATCAAAGCGGCGACTCAGTCTACCGATATTGCCGCGAAGGTGAATGTCCATCACCAACGCCAAAGGTGCCAGCCCGCATTCAGGAGCGGACCACCCAACAGCTGGGAACCCCTCCCGCCCGGGCCCGTATCACCGATGAGAAGTCCCTGAAGGATGCACTGAAATCGTTCGCCAAAGATGCCGGCAAGACCGACTTATCTTCCGAGTCCGGCGCTAAGCCGACCGCAAAGGTAATCCGAACCGAATCTAAGGCTGGGCTACGCGAAACCAAAGAAGAGACGGACCCCCGGAAGGGGACTAAACAAACAAAGGCCCCCGCTGAAAAGGCAGCCACGACTGAAGCCCCTAAGCCTGAGCAAAATCCCCAACCTGTCGCTTGGGACGTGAAAGCTAAAACCCAAGTTTCAGAGAATGAAAAAGCTCCGGTTGCCTCCACGCGGATCAGCAGCGACGACAAACCGCTCAAGGTCGATACATCCTTTGCCTCGTATGATGGACTTGTCTCCTTTGGAAACGGTGCCGAGGTGATGTCCTCAGCCGGCAAAGAACAAGTTGAGAAACTTCTCGATCAGGCGCGGAGCGCCAGCCTGATCCGCCTGAGAGGCCACGCCGCCTCACGCAGCTTGACGGAAGATCAGCGGAAGCTCGCTATTGGTCGCAGTATTGCGGTCAAGCTCGAATTCATGAAGCACGGTGTTGAGCGCCAGAAAATTCGAATTCTCAATCCCAAGGACAACGATCTGTTGGATGCTAGCAACGTCAGCGCTGATGTGAACCGCAGCGTCGAGATCATGATCCAAAAAGGGAACTGATAGCTCTCCTGGGACTGCCTTGCTGTGCATGCCCCGTCGAGACTCTAGAACCAGATGGCCAAAACGCTGAAAAGCAGTGCATGGCATCCCGCAGTAAGCTCGCTCGCCTTTTACAACGGCCGGGGAAGCACCTTGTCTCGCCACGGCTTCAACGTCAGAGTGATCGCCGAAGCCAGGGCCAGCCGTTTGCTGGTCGAGGCAATTGGGCACGCCGGCAAAGTTGTCCGTTTTACGGTCAAGACTTCAAATCTCAGGCAGCCTCAGCCAGACCTCTTTATTGCTTGAGGTGAGACTTCCCTATTCAGGGAATGGCAACCCGCCAAACCTTTGATAAAAACCGACGTCCAGACGAGTTTTCTGGCCGGATGCCGTTTCAAGAACCGCAGACAGATACTCCTCCGAACGATCAAGCAGCATCTTGTATATGCGGGTAGTGATCACCCTTGCATCCTGGAGGGGCTCGAAGTAATTGAGTATCTCGGTCGGAAATTCCGGCGTATCCCGAACCAACAAGCGGTATTGATGAATCATCAACAAGCGGAGAACAAATGCATGGGATGCCTGAAGGGCAATGCCGGATGAAATCTCGTCCTCAAGTCGCGAGAAGATCTGGTTGTATCGACTGTACCGTGCCTCAAGCGCCTGAAACTGTTCCGAGCCTGTGATCCAGCTCAGCACCGGAGTTTGTTGCTCATCAACCGCAGACCCGACAACAAACCTGACGTGCTGACAAATTGATGTATCTGCCACCAGCGCCTCGATGGAGCAGGAAGTGCAAGGTTCTAGCTCTGGCCGGGTCAGGATGTTATCCGCCAATGGGAAATAACCATCGTAGATCAACCCGTCGCGCAACTTGAAGTAGCGATCACCAGCGAGACTTCCTCGTTCAAGGAACGCAAACACCCACTGCGACGTCCAGCCATTTTGTGGAAGCTGGTAGACCCGGTGGATTGAATCGGTCCCGCACAAGCCGAAATCCGTATTGATCAACATATCCGCTCGCCGGCCTGTCGCTATTGAACGGAGCCGACCCTCACTGTTGAGCCGGGAAATCGCCGATCGCAATGTCCCTGCCGAGATGCCTACAAGCTCAAGCATTTCTACGACAGCACCTTGCCGAACCAAGCCGCCCCGATGTTCAGCCATATCGAGCATCAAGGACATGACTAGATCACCGGCAACCAGTTGGTAGGATCGCATGAACTCAACCTGCCACTTCGCCAGGGCAGGGGGTAAATTGAACTTCGCAAGCAACGTCATTGCAATTCCATCAAGAATTCAAGAACGGCTGCCTCAACGAGTGGCGCGGTAAATAGGTAACCCTGTGCCTCATCGCAGCCGCTGGCCTTGAACAATTCCAATACCGTTGGTGACTCAATGCCTTCAACGACAGTCCTAAGCCCCATGGCTTTTGCCATGCCAATGATGCCGCTGACCAATTGCACATCAACGCCAACCGTCGAAGATGACAACGACCTGTCGATTTTGACTGCGCTTATGGGATGCTTGTTCAGATAAGCAAGGGAGGTATAACCAACGCCAAAATCATCGAGCTGAAATTCATATCCCGCAACGCTCAGACGGCGTATCCGTTGTGTTGAGCGTTCGTCATCCGAAAGAATTACTCGTTCTGACAACTCAAATTTGAAGTCACTGGGGAAGTGGCCGTACTTGGAAACAGTATCCATCACGGTTTTCACGAAATCCCCTTCCAGCAACTGGACGGGTGAAACGTTGATCGATATCGAAAGCGGGGTCGGGTTGTTTGCTTTCCACCGGGCAAGCATCTGGCTTGCTTGCTCAATAACGAACGCCCCTACGTCAACGATCAATCCATGTCGTTCCATGACCTCCACGAAGGCACTGGCAGGGACAACCGTACCATCCGGCTTTATCCAGCGTAGCAATACTTCGAGGCCAGTGGCTTTCCCGGTTTTGAGACAAATAATCGGCTGATAGAAAACATTGAACTGCCCGTTTTCGAACGCGGCCTTGAGTTCCTCAATCTGGAGGGTATCAACCTTCGGCACCAGGTCTTCGATGCCCTCGCTGTAAATGGTATAGACACCTTTCCCAAAGGCCTTGCCGCGGTACATTGCTATATCTGCAGCGCTTGACAGCTCATCGAGTGTCGTCCCATGTTCCGGCGCCAGCGCGGCGCCAATGCTAGCCGAGGCGACAAAGTTCTGGCCGTTCAACAGGAATGGTTCTTTCAGCGCTTCAATGAGTTTCCAACACAGCCTTTCGGTGGAAGGCCGCGCTATCTTCCCTATCGTTTCGTGAACGATGATGAACTCATCCCCCCCAAGCCTGATCAGATGATCGCGCTGATCGATAACTGAGTTCAGTCGCTTGGACAGTTGGACAAGAAGCTCATCCCCGGTGGCGTGCCCAAGGGTGTCGTTCACGACTTTGAAGTTATCCAGATCAAGGAAAATAACGGACAGGGAATTTCCATGATCAAGCAAATCTTTGCGCCAAACTTCGAACTCGTTGATCAGGTACGAACGGTTGGCCAGACCGGTCAAAACGTCATGTTGCGCAGCATGATTGGCCCTTGCTTCACTCTTCTTGAGCTTCGACACCTTGAGTGTCGCCAACCCGGCCCCGCACAGAGCAAGGAAAGCTGCCAAGAGCATGAGAAGGCCTTCTGTATTGCTCTCACCGAGAGTCACCTCCTTCGACAGACCGACCACCGCATAAAGGTTTGTGTTGTCGATCTTTTCGAAGGCGTATAACCGGTTAATACCATCGATCTTCGAGACCATTTCAATCTGGCCATGCGGAGGGTCTTCCCGCAACAACTCCCCGATCTTGTTCACCGACCCGAGTTTGAGGTTCTCACCCATTGGGTAGCGCACAAATATTTTTTCGACGTCCCGTATCGCTACGGTGTAGTCCTTTTCAAGATTCAGTTCTTTGTAGAAATCGAGAAATACGTCGTGGATCGCCAGATTGATGACTACAACACCAGCAAAACGACCATCAAGGGTCATTTTTCGCCGGGCGACATGGATCCCTTTCTTTCCGCTGGCCAACCCCTCTTCAGCCTGGCTGATATACAGATCCTGCCCACCATCCCTTAGTGAAATGAAGTAACCGCGTGTGGAAAGGTCCGTGAAGTTCTTGTTGACGACCCCGTATCGACGGATACCGTCCGCGCCGATTAAGGTAAATGAAGCAATGTTGGGAAGGCGTTTCCAGTGCGTGTTGAGTACAGCCTCTATGACCGCCCGGCGCTCAGGAGATACATCCGTATTCAGATCCGCGAAATCAACGTGATCGAGCATCTCGACGAGCAACGCATCGGCTCTATCGAATTGATAGCCAGCATGCGTGGCAATCAGATGGGACAGCGATCCGGCACGCTGATATACGTTGGTCAGCGCTTTGTTTCTCGAGGAAACAAAAATCGTTGTCATCAGGACGAAAACAACGACGATACTCACCCACAACAGGGTAAGCAGAACGTCTGGCCGGTGAAACCGGTTTTTGCTGGTCTTGGACTTCATTCAATAGTCCGGTCTAGGGGATTTTGGAGACGATAGCTTCTTTTTCCCAGTATGACCGTGCAATATTCCTCAGTCTCAGCGATTGGCTCTCGTTAAGGGCAACAGATTTGTTGTCGATTAACAGGCTGGGCAAGGGAACATTTCCAACCCGGGCTTCATCCAGCGTCAGCTCAGAAACAATCCGGAATCTCCCGTTCAAGCCATCCAGGCACAATTTGGCTCGCTCGATGATGATGTCGTCGCGCAGACAAAAATCGTCAAAGCTTCCAACCTGCATTTGGAACGACTGATTCTCATGAGCATCGAGCAGGGTGCCCGCATCTTTATTTTCGAGCGCATGGCTCAAATATTCTGGCAGAGGGGCAGGCCTCCCCAAGAAGAGGGATCGAAACCACCTGGTAATTGACATTGGTTAGATCAGACTAGGAAGCGACGGAAGAAGGCTACGCATATAACCTTCTATTTTACCGATCACTAGCACACCTGGCTGTCTTAACTCGACGTCAAAACGCTGATCCTTGTTGTATAGAACTTCTACAACGGGGTACAAGGTAGAGAAATTGTTCACGGGGGTCTTTCGTTCAAAACGAATCCCGTCAGCTTCTCGCTCACATACGGCACGTCGAACGGACGTTGTGCTGGCCGTACGGATGAGATAAATCCCGCCGTCCTCAATGGACTGCGTAGCAAGGTTCACCAATAGCGTGTCACCAACCTGAAAATCGGGGTCAGAAGCAGCCGCCCAGTTGGTAACAAAAGCATAAGGCCGAGCTCGTAAAATGCTCGTCTTGGGGACCAGGATCGACGCAGCTTCGACAAAGCTGTCAGCGTTCAACCCGCCCGTTGCGGAATGATTCTTTACCCTATAAACCGGCAGGGGAACGCTATCAGTCTCCGAGGATACCTGCTTGAGAACTACCTCAGGCCCATCGCCCAGCAGCCAATCGACAGTCGTGCCGAAATCCTTGGCCATCTTGAGAAGGATGGCGGGGTTTGGTACTGCCTCTGCGTTACACCACCTAAATGCTTGCTGTTTCGTGCTGCCGTATTTTGTTGCTAGCGACTGGTACAAACCAGCCGAAAGGGGAGGGAAGTCACTTCGTGCAAGAAGCGAGTTCAGCCGCCGGCTGAACGCCTCCATAATCCCCTGTAGAGCAGGTTCACCTATGCCTGCAGGGAAGATGGATTCTTGCACTGGAAGGCCCGCTGTTTTCTTTATTCATTAATTTTTATTTCCCTAAAACGGCCCTTTGCGTTTTTGGGTTGGCGTCTAATCTAACAGTAAATGTTAATAGTTCACTTTTTGTTAACTTGGAGCTTTATACGGTCAAAATGGACTTTTGTCCATGCCCTTGGCAACCCGTTACAGGTATGACAACTGTATAACAATCCGTTATGGACTGGCATTGTAAGCCAGAAATGAGCCTACTAAGGTTATGGTTATCACATAAACAGCGTCCCTTGTTCCTGAGCTGCAGGGATTCTCCAGTCGATTTGTCCAGCGCCTGTACCTGACAACATTGCGTTCACCTTCGTGAACGGTCGACTGCCAAAGAACCCTCGCCATGCTGCCAGCGGTGATGGGTGTGGCGCTTCAATGATCATCTGCTTGTCGTCGCCAGACGCCTCGATCAATGTGCGGAATTCCTGCGCATCGTTCCCCCAAAGCACCCAGACCCTCACGCCGCCATTACAGGCAAGCGCTGAGATCCAATTCTCAGAAAACCCACGCCAGAAATCCAAGTGTGTCTTGGGCTCGCCAGTCTTTACTGTCAGTGCCGTGTTGGCCAGCAGAACACCCTCCTTAACCCAAGAAGAGAAATCCGTCGCACCCAACGGATAACCAAGATCGCTCTCATATTCCCTCTCGATGTTTTTGAAGGTCTTGGCAGCCCGAACGCCATTGGGAATTGAGAATGACAGACCGTGAGCATGCCCTGGGGTTGGGTAGGGGTCGAGCCCCAAAATGACCACCCTGACTTTCTCCGGTGGCAGCATTTCAAAAGCCCGAAATACGAGAGGCCGGGGGGGCTGGAAATTTCCTCCGTCTCGCTGATCAACCATACTCAGGGCTGCATTTGCAGCGTCCTCAAGCGACGGGGAGAGGGCGTACCAAGCTTTCACGATTGGTCTTCCGATCGGGTTGCCTTCGGTTTTTTCGCTTCCACTGATTGCTGCGACTCGGTTGCCCTCACCGGCGATCGAAGATTTAGCAGCTCTTGATTAGCTTGCTCAAGACGGATCTCAAGACCCCTGGAGTTCAGGCGACACTCCATCAGGGTTTCCGATAAGGTCCGAATCTCTTTCCGAAGTTCGATCAACTCAGAACCGGAATGTTCCGTTGATGCCTTGGCGCTGACCAATGTTGCCTGAGCCGCGGCTAGATCCCGCTCTGCATTGGTGGCGCGCTCCATAAGGACCTTGTTCTCCCCCGCGAGCGATTCAATCTTCGCCTTGATCTCAGGGATGTCCTTAATCAGCAAGGCTCCCTGCGCGACCTCAATTCTCAATGCGGAACTTTCTTCTCGATAGCGATCCAGCTCCTTCTTGATCGTCTCCATCTCTTGCAGGTGTCGCGCTTCAGCTTCTGAGGCCTCTCGCTTGGCTTCGTCCAGGCGAGCATTCAAATCGGCTTTGCTGGATTCCAAGGCACTGTTCCGCGCTTCACTCGCTTCCAATTCTTCCTGGCGACGCTCCGACTCCGCAAGGACGTCATCAAAAGTTTGCTGAAGGGCATCAATCTCATCACGCAAAGGGCCTTCAATGCTTTGGCGCTGCTGAAGCAATGCCGCTTTGAGTGCGCGCAGGATGAATTCCGGGATCTCAATATCTGCCTCTGGCTGGGCGCCCTGTTGCTTCATCTCTTCAAGAATCCTTGCGATGG
>Ga0209099_1003314_pt1 | contig 13161 bp, 13 predicted proteins | sample AD_JPNHW2_MetaG_FD_184430 | JGI IMG/M metagenome (GOLD analysis project Ga0209099, IMG submission 184430) | Active sludge microbial communities of municipal wastewater-treating anaerobic digesters from Japan - AD_JPNHW2_MetaG (SPAdes) (version 2) | ecosystem: Engineered > Bioreactor > Anaerobic...
GACCAGAGCTCGTTGATGGTTGATTCAAGAAATGCAACCGACGAGAAGAGGGCGTTTAAGATAAATGCTTCATGCCTGAGCCGTTGCTCTTCATACAGGACACCTGTCCCGGCATAGTCTTTTTCTATCCCGTATCCCAGCCGGCAGAAAAGGGCGGCGGACTGGATGTATTTTACCGAGAAACAGTCCCGGAACCGGATGCCGTCTTCATCATCAGGCAGTTCCCGGAGATTCTCATCCATCGTACCTTCCCTTTTTGTTTCGTACAACAAAAAGATGCGGGAAACCTGTGGGAACCTTTGCGTATTTTCCGAGATCCCCTTAAAGGTACTCCTGTCACCAATCCCTAAAGCAAACCCTATACCAGTATCCGGATAACATTCTTCCTAAAAAGTATAACCGTGGAGCATACATGGAACCAGTCCCCGCCGAAATCCCGATATCCCATACCCGCCAGAAATATCTCGGCGACAAAGGACTCATTCTCCTGATCGCGGTGCTCTCTGCTTTTGTCCCGCTCTCGACCGATCTTTATCTCCCCGCCCTTCCCGGGATGAGCGATTTTTTTGGTGCCCCTGTTGACATCACCAACCTCACCCTGATACTCTTCTTTATCTTTTTTAGTTTCGGGATGCTCTTCTGGGGGCCGTTAAGTGACAAGTACGGACGCCGGCCCGTCCTGCTTACCGGACTTGCACTTTATATTGCGGCAAGTGCCGCATGTGCCATATCGTGGGACATCGGGCATTTGATCTTTTTCCGTATTCTCCAGGCGGTCGGGGGCAGTGCCGCCTCTGCAGTCGCGACTGCAATGGTAAAAGACCTGTACGAGGGCCGGAAACAGGAATCCGTGCTTGCGGTTGTCCAGTCCATGGTGGTCATTTCCCCGGCTGTCGCTCCGGTGCTTGGCGCATTCATGCTGCCGTATACCTCGTGGCGGGGCCTCTTTGTCGTGCTCGCCATCATCGGCATCGTCTCGCTTGCCGGGGGACTTCTGCTGACAGAGACACTTCCCCGCAGGTATACCGGCACCATGATCCAGTCCATCCGCCGGCTGGGTGTCGTCCTGAAAAATCCCGGGTTTACCTCGCTGTTGATAGTCTTTTCACTGGTCAGTACGGCATCGCTTGCATTTATCTCCGACTCGTCGTATATCTACGAGAAGGGTTTCGGGCTTTCGGAACAATGGTTCAGTTTCTACTTTGCCATAAACGCCCTTGCCATGATCACAGGACCGCTCCTCTACCTCCGGCTCTCCCGTTCATTTTCAAGAAAACAGGTCATCATGTCCTGTTTTGTCATCATGATGGCCGGCGGAATTCTCATCTGCCTGTTCGGCAGCCGTGGTGCGATTATCTTTACCCTCGCACTCTTCCCGGCGACACTGATGGGCAGCTGTGTCCGGTCGCCCGGCGCATTTTTGATGCTCCAGCAACAGCGGGAAGACACCGGTTCAGCATCTGCGCTCATCAACTGTGTCGGTCTCCTGTTTGGCAGTGCAGGTATCCTAATTGCCACCCTTGACGAGAGCAATCTCATCCTGGTTCTCGGACTGCTCTACGCAGCAGTCGGGCTTGTCTGTCTTTTTGGCTGGCTGCTGATCGGCAGGCTGAATCTGGCAAAAGAAGTTCCGGATATCGCGGGTGCACCGCGATGAGCGGGGGCCGGTCACAGATACCCTTAATATTCGTGCCCGTCAATAGTAGGACAGCACTTTTAAATTGGTGCTGACAGATGTAAGTCCGACGTGTCTTTTCCGGCACGGCCTCAAAACTTAGGCTTTGGGATTACAGAGAGTCAGTAAAATACTGCACTTTTCTGGACTTACATAACGTAACTGGAGGTATAACTATGGCACGAATGCACGCCAGAAGAAGAGGCAAGTCATGCTCTGTGCGGCCTGCGCGGAACGAGGCGCCTGAATGGTCCAACACGGACAAGGCAGCGATCGAGAAAATTATTGTCGATCTCCGTAAGGAAGGTACATCGAGCAGCATGATCGGTCTCGTCCTGCGGGACCGCTACGGCGTCCCTGATGTCAAGATGGTCATCGGCAAAAGCGTTGGCGACATCTTAGTGGAGAACAAGATCAGCTCCGAGATCCCCGAGGATCTCCGGGACCTCATGATAAAGGCACTCGGGATGCGCAAGCACCTGGACGACAACAAAAAGGATCTGCACAACAAGAGGCAGCTCCACCTTGTCGAATCCAAGATCCGCCGGCTCGTGAAGTACTATGTGGGCACAAAGAAGCTGCCCGCAGGTTTCACCTACAAGCCGGAGACTACCGAAATCCTGCTGTCCAGGTAATTCACGTATTTCGTCTACCGATCCCCATGTCGCTTGAAGACGCCGCAAAAACCGTCGCAGACCAGATCCGCCGCCAGCAATACGTCGAGGTGTACGCACACCACGATGCTGACGGTATTGCAGCCGGGGCAATCCTCTGCCATGCAATGCTTCGGACTGGCATACGGTTCCGTCTGAGAGTCTGCCCGGAGGTCCCCTCCGCCGGCCTCTCTCATGATACGGCCTCGCTCCTGTGCGATCTCGGATCCGGTATGGAGAACCTGCCTCCGGAAACGATGGTGGTGGACCACCACCTCCCTCTTTTTGAAGGCGAGTTCCATGCAAATCCCCGGCTCGATACGATTGATGGCGACCGGGAGCTCTCCGCTGCCGGCATGGCCTATATTGTTGCCCGGGAAATGGGCGACAACCGCGACCTTGCCGGCCTCGTGATACCCGGTATCATCGGCGACGGCCAGGAATTTGCCGGTAAAAATCTTGAGATCTTCAACGAAGGTGTGGCAAACGGGATCATCGTCCCGGACCGGGGCATGACGCTTCCCGGGCGAGACATGGCAGAGAAGTGGCTGCTTGCCACAAGCCCGTACCTCGAGGGGATCAGCGGCGACGATTCTGCTGTCGCTGACCTGCTTACCGGGGCGCAGGGTGCAAACGGCCTGAAACTCGACATGCTGATGAGCCTTGCGGTGCTCAAATCCGCTCCGCAGACATCCGCTGAAGGGTTAACAAGGCTCTATGGCGACACCCTGCACCTCCAGCGCGAAGTGATCGAGGACGCCCATACGCTTACCGCTGTTATCGACGCCTGCGGCAAATCCGGTCATGGCGACCTTGCAGTTGCGCTCTGCTTACGCTCCTCCGTGGAGATCGAAAAGGCATGGGAGATTGCCCGGCGGCACCATCTCAATGTGATCGGTGCGCTGAAGACTGCGCACCCTGCACATGAGGGTGAAGCGGTCTACGAGTGCCAGGATGCAACGCTTGCAAGCGACATCGCCGACGTGCTCGCCCGGGACCGGGTGCACCAGGCACCGGTGCTCGTGTATGCACGGTCGGGGGAGGCCTGCCGGATCTCGGCGCGGTCCCCCCACGGTGTCACGGCCGATCTCGGACCACTCGTCCGGAACCTTGCTGCCGCATGCGGCGGGAACGGCGGGGGTCACCACTCCCGTGCAGGGGCAACGATCCCGTGCGATCAGCTCGGGGCATTCGTGAAAGGGTGGCAGGAGGCGCTTGCCGCATGATGCAGGTAGACGCCCTCATCACCACCGTCCACACGGACGCCCGGAGCGTGGCATCGTCACTCGCACCGGACAACCTCAAGGGCATGACGACGACCGCAGATGCAAACCGGGTCACGACCGTGATTCACGGCACACAGATCCGGTCCATTATCGCATCGGTGGACGACTACCTGATGAATCTGGCAATTGCGGATGAGACTACAACGCTCCCGCAAATACGACAGGAACCGAACGAAACGAGGGAAGGTTAAAAAATAGAGAGTTGATACTATGGCAAAGAAAAAACAGGTTGGAAGAAGAGTTGAAGGCTGGAAAGCCAAGAGCTGGTTCAAGGTATACACCCCCGACAACCTCGGCAAAGCGTATATCGGCGACACCATTGCAACTGATGTTGAGACCGTCAAGGGCAGGATCATGCAGTCCACCCTCGGCGAGATCACCAATGACTACGCCAAGCAGCACATCAAGATGAGATTCAAGATCGCAGAAGTCACCGGCGACGCGGCATACACCGAGTTTGTCGGCCACGAAGTGACCCGGGACTACCTGCGGTCCTTAGTCAAGCGCCGCAGCTCCCGCGTGGACTGCCACGTGCTGGTTGTCACAAAAGACAACAAGAAAGTCCGGCTCACGATCTGCTGCTATACCTTTGCACGGGCAAACATCGCACAGGAACACGCGCTCAGAAACGCGATCCTCGCAGGTGTTGCAGCCGAGACCCAGGTATGGGACTTAACGACGCTCGTTAACTCGATTGTCTCGGGCGAACTCTCCCGCGACCTCTTTAAAGTCGTGAAAACCATCTACCCCACCCGCCGGGTCGAGATCATCAAGTCCAAGGTCGAGCAGGTCGCAGCACCTGTCTCCACCAAGTAAATTTTTTTTGTTTTTTGATTTTTATCAGGTCTGTTGTTTATCGACCTGATCGGGCCCTTCTTTTCCGGGTATACGGTCAGGGAATTTTTTTTATGACAGGTTACAGCATGCCATTTTGAAAAAACAATAACCGGGAAACAATAATTAGTCCGCGCATCCAACAATCCCTAAGAATGACCGCCCATAAGATCCTGTTTCTCGTTATTGATGGTTTGTCCGACCGGCCCTGCCCGGAACTCGGAAATCTTACCCCTCTTGAAGCGGCGCACCACCCCACGCTCAACCGGCTTGCAGCAGAAGGCGTATGCGGGATCATGGATACGATAGCGGCCGGTGTCCGGCCCGGGTCGGATACTGCACACCTCGCCCTCCTGGGCTACGATCCCCATACGTATTACACCGGACGGGGGCCGCTCGAATGTGAGGGCTCGGGCATCCACATGGAACCGGGCATGATCGGTTTCCGGTGCAACTACGCCACGGTTTCCCCGGAAGGTCTCGTAACCGACCGGCGGGCCGGGCGGATCCACGACACGGCTGTCCTTTCACAGGCAATCCAGGACGGGGTCGACCTCTCAAAGTTCGGTGTTGAGTTTGTATTCCGGTCCGGGGCCGGGCACCGTGCAGCACTCGCTCTTAAAGGCGAAGGGATTGGGCATTGCGTCTCTTCAAACGACCCGAAAAAGGATCGCGTGGCACCTCTCACTATCACGCCGTTGAGGGAACTCGAAAAAGATAAAAAAACCGCAGAGGTCTGCAACGAATTCATCCGGCAGTCAAAGAAGATTCTCTTCGACCACCCGATAAACAAGGACCGCCTCGCACAGGGCCTTAACCCGGCAAACATTGTATTGATGCGGGGCGCCGGGGAGATGGGCCATTTCGAGCCGTTCGACAGGAAATACGGGCTATCAGGGAGCGTGGTTGCCGCTGCAAGTCTTATCACCGGTATTGGGAACGTAGTCGGACTTACCCGGGTCCCGGTCGAGGGGATCAACGGTTCGCAAAATAGTAATATCAAGGGAAAGATCACCGCAGCGATAAACGAGCTGAAAACGAGAGACTTTGTCCTCGTGAACATCAAGGGGGCAGATGAGTCAGGCCACGACGGGCTTGCATCGCAGAAAAAAGTTTTCATCGAGAAGGTCGATGTCGTGCTTGAACCGCTGCTGGGTCTCAACGACTGCATCATTGTCATCTGCGCCGACCACTCCACACCCTGCTGCATCAAAGACCACAGCGCCGACCCGGTGCCGGTGCTGATCCACGGGGAGGGTGTCCGGGTAGACGATGTCACCGAATTCGGGGAACGTTCCTGTGCAAAAGGCGGCCTGTGCCGGATCACGGGCGCCGGACTTCTGCCGACCGCGATCGACCTGATAAACCAGGCGCACAAGTACGGGGCATGAACCGGATGCGGATGCCGGTAATTGAGGGGGATCGATGAGCGGAAAACCGGTAAAAGACTGGCACAAACACTGTCTCCTTCCTGATGGGACGGAACTCCAGGAGCACAGCATCAAGACCGACCGGGACATCGTAGTTGGCGAATTCTGCCAGATCGATTACGGGCTGCGGGGTGCGGATGTCTACGTGGGCGAGTCGACGAGGATCCGCGAGTATGTCTGGGCAAGCGGCGATGCACGGATAGGAAACCTCTGCGAGATCGGGAGCGATGTGATCGCAAAACAGGACGCGTACATCGGCGAGGGCGTGAAGATCAACGGGAAACTGGTGGTGAGCGGGGCGCTCGATATCGGCGAGAAGGTAGAGATTGCGCAGGGTTTCGAGGCGACCGGCGAGATCGCAGTCAGAAACCCGATGCCGGTGCTCGTCTTTATCCTCATTTACCTCATGACGATGCTCAGGATCGAAAACGAGAAGGAACTCGACCGGATCCTCGACAACCTCTTTACCGAAGATGACGGCAAAGTGGAAGTCCCGCTCATGATCCCTGCCCGGTCAAGGCTTGATATGAAGGTCTTTTCGGTCCCGTCCACGATGAAGATCGGGCGGAAATGCCGGCTGCATGGCAACATCCGTGCCGGTTCAATCGATGTACTTGAAGATACGGTCATCTTCGGCAGCCTCCGGGCGCGGAGCTCAATCAGCGTTTCAGGCGGGACTACCGTGCACGGGAATGTTGAAGGCGGCGGGAAAGTGTTCGTGAAAAAAGGTGCCCATATCCTTGGTGACGTGATCGCAAAAGAGATCTTTTTACACGAAGATGCGAAGATCGACGGGACTATTGAAGCACCGCACGGGATGCACATCGAGCGGGGGGAGTGACCCATGAAGGCGGCCACAATCTTCGAAGTTGACACCCTCACTTTTATCGAACCATCATTTGCAGCACTTACCGATCCGCTGTACACAGAACTACTTGCCGCCGACAACTGTGATGAGGGCCGGATGCTTGTGGATGAGCACGACGACCCGATAGCGGTTGCGTTCCACGAGAAGACCGGCTGGATTGCCGGATCATTTCTCTGCCGGAAACCGAGTGTTTCCCTGATCGATGCGTTCGAGCAGGTGAACGGCGAGATTTACCAGGAAGACCGAAGCGTGTGGGCGGCGGCAGTCCGGGAATATTTCTCGCTGCTGCTCGTAAAAGAGGTGCCCCCGGCCATGGAGGACTTAAACCCAATCCGGAAGGGTATTATCGCTGACGTGATCACCGATGTCTGGGGAAAGGGTTCGAAAGAGACCTGTATCGACTGCGGCTGCGGATCGGGTGTCGGCTCGCTCGTGCTCCGGGAGCTCGGGTATACCCCGCTTTCATACGACAACGACCCGGCGCTTCTCACACTGGGTTTCGAGAAAGGCCGCCTGCTCCCGGAGGAGACGATGTGCATCGACGCGACGCAGGTTGCCGCATATACTGAGCCGGTCCCGAAAGCCATCGGGGTTATGATGGGCGAGATCAACACGTTTTCGGCCGATATGTGGCACCAGATCGCAGCCGGGCTCTTTTCCGTAAGCAGGGAGACGCTCATCACGGTCGGGACAGAACCGGAGACGCACCTGATTAAACAATGGGGAGAAGAGGCCGGCCGGACGGTCGAGGTACGCGAGAGTCCTGGCGATCCGTTTTACGATCACTGGGTCTGCGTGGCGCGGACGGATTAACGATAAACGTTCTACAATGGCTTAGGGTTCTTGAGCCGGTTTACAGACATTTATCCGGAAAATAATCCGTTTGAACCTTAAAGTCCCGGTCCGGTGTCCCGGTAGAACAGGACATCAAACGTAATCCCATATCCCGTGTTATCGGGATCTTTTTTTGTGTGCCAGCCACCACCGCAATAATGTTCATCTGGTGAACCGGCCGATCATCACCGTATATGACCAGGAGCCGGTAATCCTTGTGAAATGTTCCGTCATCACCGGGCCGGTCTTTAAATTTCACGACTGCCCGGGGCATATAGAATGCTCTGACCGCCTCAGTGCAATCATCGAACAATTACCGGTGGATATGCCGGTCATAAACCCGGTGGCTGCAACAGAGGAGGACCTTTTACGCGTCCACCTGCACGGCTACCTTGCATGGCTGCGCCACCAGTGCACCCGTCGTTCCCGCGTGTACGAAATGACCTCCATCGAAGGATCTGTCGGGGAACATGTCACGGCCCGAACCTGCGTGTCAGGATTTATTGATGCAGACACCTACCTCACCCCCGATTCGTACGAGGTCGCGACCTACGCCGCAGGCTCGGCAATTGTTGCAACGGAGCGTGCGCTGGACGGAGAAAGTTGTTTTGCGCTTGTCCGGCCGCCGGGACACCACGCCGCATCCGGCTGGGGAATGGGGTTCTGTATCGTCAACAATGCGGCAGTCGCTGCGGCAAAGGCGCTCAGCGCCGTGGACCGCGTGGCAATTATCGACTGGGACCTGCACCACGGGAACGGAACACAGGAGATATTCTACCGGAGCAACCGGGTGCTGTATTGCTCAGTCCATGCGGAGGGGTTCTTCCCCCACACGGGAACTGCGCTCGAGACCGGCACCGGTGCCGGTGCAGGATACACGGTCAACGCCCCGCTTCTCCCGGGAAGTTCTGTCGGGGACTATGTGCATGTTTTCTCAGACCTTATTCTTCCGGTACTCGAACGAGAGCGCCCGGACCTTATCATTGTCTCGGCCGGGCAGGATGCGCTTTTTGATGATCCGATTGGCGGAATGAGTCTTCATGCAGGTGATTACGGCACGCTTACCGGGCTGCTGCTGGATGCATCCGGTTTCGCCCCTGCATTTATTCTTGAAGGAGGATACGGTCCCTCCCATTCCACCGCTATCAATGCCATCCTTGGGGCCGTGGCCGGGCAGCGGGGTACCGGGCCGGTGCCGGAACCATCGGACGCGACCCGGGCACGGGTGCGGATGTTTCGGAAACTGCATCGACTCAGTTCGTGAACTGTAGGTGAGATTTCTCTACTGATTTTATCAGGTTGTCACGGCCGGGAGCCGGAAAGCCGCGCTGAGATCCACGAACTGATCTTCCAGTATACCCACGTAACAAACGCCCCGGCAATGAGGCATATAATCGCCCGGATACGGGGATCGATCTCAAGCCTGCCGGTGACCACAAAAAGAAGAATGCTGACGGCAAGCAGAACAGCCGCCAGCGTAAAAATGACAATGTAGGTGTCGGCACGGAGATTCTCCTGCCGTAAATGAATTTCATAACCACAGAAATGGCAGCGCATACTCCCTTCGGGCAGCCGGGTACCACAGTTCGGGCAGATCATATTTCGTATCTCGTTTCACCGTATAATCAGTTAAAACCGTAGGATTGCTGCTACCGGTATCGCCCTTCACCTTCTCCCGTGCCCCTTCTTTCCCCCGTGATGCTGCTTTTGTGATTTTGATGCAGTCTCTTTCTCCATCCCCTCGCTCTCCAGTTCCGCGATAATATCGAGCGGCTCATCCATCTTCTGCGCCAGCCTGACTACCTCAAGCAGCCGTTCTATCCCGATGAAATGTTCGGACATCACACGGGCAAGGGGCGAAAGGACGATCTTTGTCCCCTGCTTGTGCACGAGCTTGTGGGCAACCAGTTCCGGCAGCACCGGTTCCATGCTACCCACCATCGTCGTGTTGATCCGGGCGAGGTCCGCTTCTTCGCCCCCGCAGGCAACCGCGTTTGCCACGTACTCTTCCGAACTTTGTTCGAGATCGTGGACGGGCGCGACCTCCTCCATCTCCCCTTTGAGGAGCTTGAGCGCAATCTCCTCTTCAGTCCCCGGGTTCTCACGCGAGTAACTTCCCCCGGGCTCGGCAAGGAGCACAACGCGGCCGAGATCGTGGAAGTCCGGCCGACCGGCCCGGCCTGCCATCTGGTTGAACTCCTGCACGGAGAGCCAGTCCCGGCCCATCGCAAGGGCATCGAAGATCACCTGTGATGCAGGGAAATCCACCCCGGCCCCAAGCGCTGCCGTCGTCACGACCGCCATCAGCTTGCCGTCAAGGAACTTCGTCTCGACCTCACGACGCTCCTGCGATGAAAGCCCTGCGTGGTAGGCCGCCGCCCGCATCCCGAGCGCATCGGCAATCGTGTGGCACCGGGCGCGGGCGTTTGTGAATATGATCGTCTGGCCCCGGAACCCCTTTGACGACGTGTTCTTGTACTCTTCGGTTGTCAGTTTTTTTATCGTCGGGATCTTCTGGTTGCGCTCTGTAAAAAGGAGAAATCGTTCAAGCGCGACCGGCCGGTCGTCATAACGGACAAGCTGGCAGTTGAGTTTCTTTGCGAGCGTTTTAGGTAAGCCGATCGTTGCGGAGAGGTACAGGAACTGCGCCTGGGGGGCGAGGTACTTGAGCCGGGCGATAAGGCCGTCAAGCCGGTGGCCCCGTTCCGGGTCCTCAAGCATCTGCACCTCATCAATAATGACAGTTGCAACGTTCTGCATCCTCTGGCCGCACCGGATCATGTTGTCCACCCCTTCGTAGGTACCGACAACGATCGGCGCCTGCGGGTTCCGGTCGCCGACTTTGCGGGTCTCGGGGAGGTTGAGACGCGAGACGCCCGTCAGGAGACCGGTCTTTGCAAAAGCGCCGTACCGCTCAGTGAACCGCTCGTATTTCTGGTTCGCGAGTGCGACGAGCGGCACCAGAAACAGCATCCGGCCCCGGCCCGCAAGATAATTTTTCATCCCGGCCATCTCACCGATGAACGTCTTGCCGCTCGCGGTGGCAGCGACAACGAGGAGGTCTTTTCCGTACAGGAGGCCGGCATCGACGGCAAGCTGCTGGGCAGGCATAAGGGATTCGACCCGCGAGGCTACGACGAATTCGTGAGGGAGCGGCAGTTCCTCCAGTTTTGCGGTCGCAAGCAGCGGGTGCGCCTCAATCCGGTCGTAGAGGGCGGACTTCATCGAAAGCTTTTCCGGCTGGACGAGCGCGAGCACCCGGTCGAGGTTCCGGGTCGCGAGCAACAGTTCCTCAAAATGCCGGAGCGTCTCCTTTCCCATGTGCCCGATCGGGGCCAGTTCGCGCCGGAGCTCCCGGAGCCCGCAGTCGAGACAGATCCTCTCGCTCTTACCAAAGACGACGAAGTTGTCATTGGAGAGAGGGGTATACCGGTCGTCGAGCAGGCAGATCCGGCAGACATCCACGGCGCCGGTGCGGATCTGGAATGCGTGCAGGAACTCTTCGAAAAGCGGATCGGGTTTTACCATCCGCACGTCGCCTTCGCGGAGCTGGCCGATCAGGTCCTTTGACGGCGTTGCCCGGTATTCCTTGCGCGACCCCCAGCGGAGCCGGTACTTGACCGGACGAGGGCCCTTTGGAGTGTCAGTCATCTCAAGAATGCCGATACCGTGGACGTGCTTGCCGTCGTAAAAAAGAAGTTTGTAACTGCCTTTGACCGGCTGGACGATGATCTTCATGAGGCGATCAGATCGACAATGCTATACGAGAGTCCTACACCTTCAAGCCTTTTTAGGAAATCCGTGAACTCCTCGTCAACGATCACGATCACACAGTCGATCCCGTGGAACGATGCTTCGATCACACCTTCCCGTGCCCCGAAGAAGAGGTCGGGTTTGCGACCGGCTGCTTTGAGTGCGATGAAGGCTTCAAGCCCGACTGCCGCTACCATGCCGGCCGGGCGGATGAGTTCCTTTAATGTATCCATCTGCACCCTGCGTGAGCCCCCGTGCTGGATCCGGGGCACCTTGGCAATGGTAATGGTCCCTTCCTTATGCTCGATGATGCCATTGAGCCGGGCGACACCGACATCCTCGTCTTTTTTCGCATCGGCAACAACCGAACCGGTCGCCTGCTGCTGCTTTTTTGCGGCGTAAAGAAAACCGCCTTTCATATAGACCCCGACTTCGTCGCCGGCCCGGAGATTTTCTGCAGCGATTGCCGTCCAGACAGAGACCTGCTGGATGATATCGCGACGGATATGCCGGGCGTAGGACTCTAACGACTCGGCGTTTGCAAGCACCCACTCGATACCGGTCTTTGTCACCTCATAGTTGCCGCGCCCGCTCGCGGAGACCATCCCCTCATCTACCAGTTCGCGGATGTACTCGGAAATAGCCTGAGGTGTGACGCCGAGTTTTATTGCAATTTCCTGCTGGCGCACCGCCGGCTGGTGCTCGGCAATCTCGACTAAGATCTGTAACCGGGAGACCTCGCGCTTGCTGCGCAGGATGGAATAAAGAGGATCCTTAACGTCCGGTGTCAAGCAGCACCAGCCCCTGTCCCTTCACATCAAGCGCAGGTATCCGTTTTGCAAGCCCCTTGATGAACACCGGACTGACACTGAATTTTCTTGCGAGATCGCTGATGGATGTGTTGCCGTTTGCCAGTTCTGCCTCGATCTTACCGACAATATCGCGGAGATTCTCATCGTTTGAGAGCGAGATATACAGGATATCCGAGAGATCCTGCAGGTTGCACTGGAAATTGGCACGGAACTTATTGTACGTTCCCCGGAATTCCCGCTGCGGTTTCTCCCCGGGCTTTGGCATCCGCCACTGTTCTTCGACAAGATTACCTTTCTTTAAAACCTGAAGACAGACCGGAACAGACTCATCGTTTACCTGCGCCTGGAGTTCTTCCTCGGTCATCCACGATTTGCTCAGCAGTTCGTATACCTTCTTGAACGCAGGACTGTTGAACGTCATGAGGAGCGGAACAAGTTCTACGGGATCGTTGACAATTCGGATATGACCCGGCACAGTGAAAACCCTATAATTATATCGCGGTATAAATCAATAAATTTATGCGGCTCAACCATGCAAAAAAAGGGCAGGATTTCAGTTCGCGGCATCGTGCAAGGTGTCGGGTTCCGCCCTTTTGTGTATGCACGCGCCTGCGAATTCGGGATCGCAGGCTCGGTCGCAAATCTCGGGAGCGAAGTGGAGATCTTTGCCCGGGGTGTGCGGTTCGATGATTTTCTTGCAGCAGTATCACGGGGCCCGCCGATGTCCCGGATCGATTCTGTTGACGTGACCGATACAACAGAAAATATTCCTGATGGTTTTGTAATAAAAAAAAGCGGGACCGGCTCGTTTTCCGGTATGATCCCCCCCGATATTGCGATCTGCGATGATTGTATCGCGGATATTTTTTCCCCTGGCGGGAGATACGAAGGCTACTGGGCGACCTCATGCGTCAACTGTGGCCCCCGGTACAGTATCATACGGGAAATCCCGTACGACCGGGAGCGGACAAGCATGGACTCTTTTCCCATGTGCGAAGCGTGCGCGGGGGAGTATG
>Ga0209099_1003318_pt1 | contig 13151 bp, 8 predicted proteins | sample AD_JPNHW2_MetaG_FD_184430 | JGI IMG/M metagenome (GOLD analysis project Ga0209099, IMG submission 184430) | Active sludge microbial communities of municipal wastewater-treating anaerobic digesters from Japan - AD_JPNHW2_MetaG (SPAdes) (version 2) | ecosystem: Engineered > Bioreactor > Anaerobic >...
ATGTCGAATCGCTGAGTTTACGAATCTTCCGAAGTTCTGCCTGTAGAATCTTGTATTCGCCAGAGACCGGTTGCACGCTGCGCAGGTAGTATCGCAGTGAATCCGGATTGGAGAAGATCTGCCGGATAAAGGCGCTGTCCGGTTGCCGGGGAGCAATGAAGTAATCGTCAGGGTAAAGTTTTACGGGATTGTAACAGCCGTATTGCAATCCCGAGCAGTAGCTGTAGTAACTTTGGGTGGCCTGAATTTCCAGCTGAGCGAGATGCTGGTAGTCAATATTCGTGGTATCTGTTTTTGAAAGCAGGTCGAGTATTTTCTGTGCTCCGAATCGTCCGGGTGTTAATCCGTGTTCATCCGCGTGCTGCAGGAATGAATCGAGCAGAAGAATACGTTCGTTAAATTTCGTGGTATTGTTAAACCAGAACGAATTGTATGCTCTCGGCAGATAAACCTGCTGAAGCAAAGAAAAGTTTGTTGAATCAGAAGCATTGACCGCATCGAGCATGGCCAGGCTGAAGGATGCGCTGTCCGGTATGCTGGTATTCCTTTTTGTAGTCATGTCGGAATTATTCTGGCAAAACAGGACGGATAAGGAAAGAATGACGGGTAAAATAAACAGATGGCTTTTTTTCATACAGAAAAACGGTTGTTGAATTAAATATCTGAAAAAAAGAGCAGTAACAATACAAAGGTATATAAAAATTTTGAAAAATGACCAAACGGTTTTTCACTCAATTTGCATTTACCTGCTAAATTCACACGTTATTAAGCAGACTCAAAGCAGGTTTATCTTTTTAACGAATTTGTTTGCCGAAGATTTTCTGTTGTATTCAATCAACGGCTGGCTTTTTTGAATTAGATTTGCATTCCCGTATGAATTTCTTTATATACAGAAGTTTATTTCAAATCTTTGGCATAACTATTGAATTAATATTATGCAGTCAAAGCCAAATTAAATATAAATTAAAGATATATAACTTGTTACGCTGTTGGCATGATTTATTTTCCGGAAACGACGATTCTCGGGACTGACAAAATGGCAGAAAAATAAATTGAAAATGTGACATAAATAGCGTAATAAGGACATAAAGACAGATGATGAAAAGATACGACAATTTATTTTCAAATGATATGATGGGTTCATCGGAGGTTTTCCCGATCATTTCGCTCGAGGACAATCCTACCGATATTAATCTCAGTTCGGGTGATGTATTGCCTATACTCCCGCTGCGTAATATGGTGATATATCCGGGTGTACTGGTGCCGGTTTCAGTGGCACGCCCCAAATCGTTGCGGCTGATTCGTCAGGCGCAGGATAACGACGGATTAATAGGCGCCTGCACCCAGATGGATAAGAAGGTAGAGGATCCTACCCTCGAACAGCTTTACAAAACAGGGGTGGTCGCTCAAATTGTCAGGTTACTCGAAATGCCCGACAATACCACTACGGTTATTCTCGAAGGAAAAAAACGTTTTCAACTGGGCGAACAGGTTTCCACGAAACCCTATTTGAAAGCAGTCGTTCATCTTCTGGATGAAGCGCTTCCCGATACCACCGACAAACTTTTTATCGCCCTCACTTCGTCCATACGCGATTTGGCTATCAAAATCATCGAAAACTCAGGAATTATTCCGCAGGAAATGGCTTTTGCAATCCGGAATATCGAAAATCCGGTGTTCCTGATTAACTATATCTGTTCCAACTTCGGGCTGGATGTGAACGAAAAACAGCGCCTGCTCGAAATTGATGAGGTCATGGAACGGGGGTATCAGTTGCTGAGTTTGCTCAACAAAGAATCACAGCTGCTCGAAATAAAAATGACCATCCAGAATAAAGCAAAGGAAGGCATCGATCAGCAGCAACGTGAATATTTCCTGCAGCAGCAGATGAAAACCATTCAGAATGAACTGGGGGAAGGATCACCGGAACAGGATGTGGAAGATTTCAAAACACGGGCTAAATCCAAAAAATGGTCGGATAATGTTGCCAAGATCTTTGATAAGGAACTGAAGAAACTGGAACGTATGAGCCAGCATTCGCCGGAATATACCACGCAGCTCAACTACGTGGAAACGATGCTCGATCTGCCGTGGAACGAATATACCAAAGATAATTTCAACCTGAAGAATGCTAAAAAGGTTCTCGACAGGGATCATTTCGGGATGGACACGGTGAAGGAGCGTATCCTCGAACACCTGGCGGTTCTTAAGCTGAAAGGCGATATGAAGTCACCCATTATTTGTCTGTACGGACCTCCGGGGGTGGGCAAAACCTCTCTCGGAAAATCCATTGCCACATCCCTCAACCGGAAATACATCCGAATGTCACTGGGTGGACTGCACGACGAAGCCGAAATTCGCGGTCACCGCCGTACCTATATAGGAGCCATGCCGGGTCGTATCATGCAAAACATCAAAAAAGCCGAATCTGCCAATCCGGTGTTCGTGCTTGATGAAATTGATAAGGTTAACGCCGACTATAAGGGCGATCCTTCGTCGGCTCTGCTCGAAGTGCTCGATCCTGAACAAAATACCGCGTTTCACGATAATTACCTCGATATTGATTTCGACCTCTCGAAAGTGCTCTTTATTGCTACAGCCAATAACCTGAATACCATTCCCCGGCCGCTGCTCGACCGTATGGAACTGATTGAGGTGAGCGGTTATACGCAGGAAGAAAAAGTGGAAATTGCCGTTCGTCATCTGGTGCCCAGGGAACTGGAAAACCATGGACTGAAGGCCGAACAATTTGTACTGACAAAACCGCTGACCAATCAACTGATCGACCAGTACACCCGTGAGTCGGGAGTGCGAGAACTCGACCGCAAGATTGCCGCGCTGATGCGTAAAGTGGCTAAGAATGTGGCGATGGGTACGAAATACAATGTAGAACTCACTTCCGAGGATCTCAAATCCTACCTGGGAGTGCCTCGTTATAGCCGCGATAAATACGAAGGCAACAGCTATGCGGGAGTCGTTACCGGACTGGCCTGGACCAGTGTGGGCGGTGAAATTCTGTTTATCGAAAGTAGTCTGAGCCCCAGCAAATCACCGGCACTTACACTCACCGGTAATCTGGGTGATGTGATGAAAGAATCGGCTATGCTCGCGTTACAGTATATCAAAGCTCACACGAACGAACTCGGTATCGACCAGAAAATGATTGATGAAAACAGCGTACATGTGCATGTGCCCGAAGGAGCCATCCCCAAGGACGGACCATCGGCAGGCATCACAATGACTACTGCCCTGGTATCCGCGTTCACCCGCCGCAAAGTGCGCAGCAATACAGCCATGACCGGTGAAATTACCCTGCGTGGCAAAGTGCTGCCTGTGGGAGGTATCAAGGAGAAAATTCTGGCTGCCAAACGGGCGGGAATAACCGATATCGTTATCTGCGAGGAAAACCGCAAGGACATCGAAGAAATAAAAAACACCTACCTCAAAGGGCTGAAATTCCATTATGTAACCGACATCATGGAGGTAATCAATTTTGCCCTGCTGGAGGAAAAGGTAAATAATTCCCAACAGAAAACCAACTACAGACAGGTTTGTACATATATTGTATGAACCTGTTTGGCGTTTAAAAGAGAATTGACAATGTGCTAATGTACCAATGTGTAAATTTGAAGATGTGCCAATTTGAAAATGAATAACTTATCATTGGTGAATAATAGAACTATAAACAATGAACTACAAATGAAAAATTATGAATGATGCCTTCACTAATCACTAACCACTAATCACCAGTTATCAGTCACTAATCACTATTCTCAAAAAAATCAGGACTTTACCTGTTGCCATTTAAAAAATAGTTGTATTTTTGCGCTGTATGAATACCGAAATACTAACAGCAGTAGCGTTGGGGATTGGTCTGAGTGCCAGCACGGGTTTCCGTGTCTTTCTGCCGATGCTGGTGGCAAGTGTTGCCGCTCATTTTGGTATTTTACCCTTATCCGACAGTTTTCTGTGGCTGGGAAGCTGGCCTGCCATCATCAGTTTTGGTACTGCTACAGTAGTCGAAGTGGCAGCATATTATATTCCTTTTGTCGATAATCTGCTTGATACCATCACCACACCGCTGGCTGTGGGAGCAGGAACGCTGTTAATGACTTCGGTGCTGCCTGTCGATAATGATTTGCTGAAATGGATTGCCGGTTTTGTAATCGGCGGGGGAGCCGCTGCTACTATTCAGAGCGGAAGTGTTGTTTCGCGGCTCACTTCCAGTAAGTTTACCGCCGGCACCGGAAATCCGGTAGTATCCACCGGCGAAAATGTGGCTGCTTTGGGAACTTCCATCCTCACACTCTTTATTCCCGTTATCATTGCGGCTGCTTTTATTTTGCTGTCGGTGTTTATTTTGTATCAACTTTTCCGCTGGCGAAAATCAAAAAGAGAACACAAAGTTCAGTAAGCGTAACGGGCTAACCATTAAAATAAAAGGGGCGTAGCTCTGCTGTCGTTGTAGCTAATTCCGATCTTTCATTCTTGAGGGAAGTAGTCATGATATCTGTTTTTTACAAGATATCACCGCAAACGCGGCTAAACTTATCCTGTAAATATTGTTTCTACAAAGATATCGGAACTACGTTCCTAAGTATCCTTCCTGTATGTCAAACTCCCGTTATCAACGAATTTCACAAATGACACGAATAATATACTGTCATAATATCGCCTCTACGAGGCTATTTTTTAGCACCAGCGGTGCGACATTATGGTAGAGACTTGAATAAATACCACCCAAAAGCTCCGTAGGTGCGACATTATATATTCAATTAAATGATTATCCGTTGTATTACCTAAATTGATTTTTATATGTAACCGAGGCTATCATAAGTCTGTCGAATAAATTTTCTCCAAAATATCTTCTATTGAATTTGTAACAGTATTCATTCAGGTAATTTTGAAGATATTCTGGTTTAATGTCGTGATAAATATCCAGTAACATTCTTTTAGCGTTACTGATTGCTATATGAACCCAAGGCAATACTTTTCCGAGTTCATCTTTAGGTATTACTTGTGGTCGGTGCTCTTTGACAATATCTTTTAATTTGACGTAAGAAGTTGAATCGTCAGAATCAATGGTAGACTCTTTGGTTATATTGTTTTCAGCCAACGAAGTGATTGTTTCTGATTTCAAGTCATTTATAACAATCATTTTGATATGTCCCACTTGCCTGGGTTTACCACTTTTGGTTGTCTGTCCTTCAACTGGTTGACTTTCTGCCATGACAAGAACTTTGCTCTTTTTCTGACTTCCACGACCTCTTTTCAATGGTTTCTTCTTTTCGTCATCAGGAGTTTCAGTTGAGAAGAATCCTTCATCCAATTCAATGACACCTGATAATGAATACATCTCGTCTCTTTTACCCATAATCTCACGTAGTTTATGGAGTAATGTCCAAATTGGTTCATAGCGTTTATGACCCAACTGTCGTTGGAGTTCAGCCGCTGAAAAGCTTTTCTTGGTGCTTGTCAACAAGTGAATAGCGATAAACCAATAACGAAATGGCAATTGAGAACCATGCATGACTGTATTGGCACGTAAACTTTGACGTTTACCGCATTTCTTGCATTCATAACACTCTTTGTCTTGTTTCCAATAATGACTTGTTCCTCCACAATGTAGACAAACAACGCCTTGTTGGTCTCGATACTCTTTAAATTTGACTCTACAACTTGCTTCGTCTGGATATTGCGCAACAAAATTTAATAAATTCATGTCTGTTCTGATTAGTTCTTTCAAAGATAATCATTTTAGGCGAAATATAGGATAATCATTTTCGGATAATTACAAACTCACTTCCTGATGTAATAACAGGTAATCTTATCGCGGGTAACAAATAGGAATGCTTTGATCTTACATGCTATGGTTTGTCATATACCTTTACCTCTGAAAAGAATTTCGAGCGTCGAGACCAGTATCTTAATATCGGTCAGCAGCGACATATTTTCCATGTAGATTATGTCATAATCCAATCGTTCAATCATCTTTTCCAGTGTATCCGAATAGCCGATTTTGATGGGTCCCCACGAAGTCAGTCCCGGTCTGATCCGATAGAGCAAACAATAGTAGGGCGCTTCCTTTACAATCTGATCAATAAAAAATTTTCTTTCGGGTCGAGGTCCGACAATGCTCATATCACCTTTCAGCACATTCCAGAATTGTGGTATTTCATCCAGCCTGTATTTTCGTAGTGTACGTCCCGTATTTGTAATTCGTTCGTCATTGGCGCTGCTTAGTTTGGGTTTGCCGTTTTCGGATCCGGTAAACATGGTTCTGAATTTCAAAATTTCAAATTCTACCCCGTTTCGGCCAATCCTTTTTTGTCGGTACAATACCGGGCCTTTTGAATCTATCTTTATTTTCAGGCCGATATAAATCATCAGGGGTAGAAGTAAAATGAGAGCAACAGCCGAAATAATTATGTCAAAGGTCCTTTTAACACTGACCTCCCAATCATTCATTGTTGTATTGTTGATACTCACCAACGGATTAATGCCGTAATGATTAATTCGTGCTTTTCCGGTTACAATTTCATATTGCCGGGGTGTAAACCGTATATCAATATCATACTGGAACAGGTTACTGATAATTTTAAAGATTTTATGTTCATCGGCATCATCAAGTGCGACAATCACTTCCTTTACATCCTGTTTCTCGATAAATTCTTTCAGATTTTGCAAGTTTCCAACAATCATTTTCGGCTCAACACTTTTTTCCGCGGAATCAACCTGAATAAACCCTGTGATTGTATTAAACAGCTGATTACGTTCTATTCCCGAAGCTATTTTTTGTGCGTTAGCACCCGTACCAATGACAAGCGTCTTTTTGGTCCATTTTTTTCGGTAAAAATTCCGTCTCACTCTCCAACTCAGCAGCGTTCTGAAAATCAACGTTATAAAGAACAGAAGCAAAAACAAAACAGTAAGTGAATAGTAATAATTAAGATAACTAATGACTATATCATCCAACAAAAGAACAAAAAAGATAATAATAGAAATTATGGTTGAAGCAACCAGGGTAGTAAAAAATTCGAGAGTTTTGGATTCCTTTATCGGATTCTCGTAATACCCTGTCAGGTAATGAATAACAACACTAAAAACAGGAAACAGAAAAAGATTGGTATAAAAATTATAAACCGGAATAAAGATATCCAGTCCCTGAAAAACCTCTCCATCGTTAACAATTCTTCGAAAAAGCATAAAAAGCACCCATACTATGAATGCCGCAACAATGTCGAAAAAAATATATTTTAACCTGAGTAGTTTTTTATTCATGTCAACCTATTGACGGATTATCTCAATTTGATTTCCAATGCCGAGTTTAATAATCGAACTTGCATTAGCCGGAGTTGTATCATCCTGCCGGATATTTACAATGTAGTCAACTGCATTTTTAACTTCGTCGGTAATTTCCGAAAAAAATGCCGGTGATTTTTCCCCGCTTATATTTGCCGAAGTGGAAACAATCGGTTTGCGAAACATTTCACATAATTTTTTCGAAAAAGCTTCTGAAGTAACCCTGATACCTATTGTCTTATCAGCACTTATCAAATTCGAAGCCAGATTTTTTGCTCCCGGATAAATGATGGTTAACGGCTTGGTGGTCAGTTCTATCAGGTCCCATGCCATATCGGGGATTTCATCGACATACGCAGGCAGCTTTGCGGGAGAATCCACCAAAACCAGCATAGATTTGGTTTCCGCACGTTTTTTTATTTCGTAAACTTTCTGAACCGCATCCGGATTTGTTGCATCGCAACCGAGCCCCCAGATTGTGTCGGTCGGATATAAAATAACCCCTCCATTCCGAAGAACTTCAATCGTTTTTTTTATTTCTACTATCATAAGGAAAAGTAACCTGATTGATAACGAACATCTGTCTGATTTATTACATGAATCAGTTTACAAAGATAATTAAATATCGGTAAACGAAGGAAAATTATTAGCTGCACAATTTGTTCAATTCAATAATAGTAATTAGATTTGTGGCTATAAAAAAACTAATTCCATGACACAATCCCCAAAAGAAAATCACAGATTATTCCCTGAAGAGTGTCTGATCAGAGAAATAACCGGGAAACCCCGTCTGTCGATTGGGATTCCGAAAGAAAATCCGGATATAGAGACACGACTGGCGTTGACTCCCGAGGGTGTAGCAATCATTACTGAAGAAGGTCATAGCGTGTACGTTCAGCGGGGAGCAGGCGAACCAATGTCATATACCGATCTTCAATACAGCGAAGCAGGTGCGTTTATGGTCGATGATATGTCTGAAGTTTACGGCGCTGATATTGTTCTGAAGATTACACCGCCCACAATTGAAGAGTTAAATCTGATGCACAATCGTTCCACCATTTTCTCCATGTTGCAACTGAGTAATATGTCGAAAGAATGCATTGAACTGATTATGCTAAAAAAGATGAATGCTATTGCCTATGAGTTGATTAAGGATGAACAAAAAGCGTTTCCTGTAGTGAATTCGATCTCCGAAATAGAAGGCAATACCGCCATCGCTGTAATTTCCGATCTGATGAGCAGCGAACGTGGCGGCAAAGGGTTATTGCTGGGAGGTGTAGCCGGAATTACCCCACCCGAAGTCCTGATAATCGGGGCAAGCATTACCGGCTCGGTGGCAGCACGTACTGCATTGGCACTGGGAGCTCAGGTAAAAGTTTTTGACCACGATATCAATAAATTACGAAAAATACAACATTATCTGGGTGTCCAGATATTCACATCTGTCATTCATCCTGCCGTTTTATTCAGGGCACTGGCATCAGCCGATGCTGTTATCGGAAATCTCAGATATATAAATGGTTCAGAGCGATTTATGGTTTCGGAAGATTTGGTAAAGACGATGAAAAAAGGAGCTGTAATCGTGGATTTGAGTGTCGATCAGGGCGGATGTTTTGAAACATCGGAATGCCGAACGATTACCAATCCGGTATTTGTCAAACACGGGATAACGCACTACTGCGTACCCAACATTTCCGCACGGGTAAGCAGGACTTCGTCCATGGCGCTGAGCAATATTTTTAGTCCTATTCTACTTAAAATAGGCCATTCGGGCAGTGTAAAGCAATCCATAGCAGAAAGTTCTGGTTTCCGTCACGGTGCTTATGTTTTCAACGGTATCATGGTCAACAGACTAATCGGCGATTATTACAATTTACCATCAAACGACATCGGACTGCTGCTGGCAGGTTATTGATTTTTTTATATAGGAAAAATCAGTATTTGCTCAACCCTGTATCGAGGTTTTCAGCAGGAACAAAAAAATTATAGAGAACGAGTTTAGGAAAAGGAAACATGTCAGACCAAAAAGAAACAGTGCAGACAGCCGAAGACGCTATAATTCAAAAGGAATTCGATGAGTTGTTGCAGGATTACCTGAAAACCAACCACCGGAAGAAAGTTGAAATCATCACAAAGGCTTTTAACTTCGCCTGTGCAGCGCACAAGGGAGTAAAACGCCGTTCGGGTGAACCATATATTCTTCACCCACTGGCAGTGGCCCGAATTGTGGTAAGCGAAATCGGACTTGGTTCCACTTCCATTTGTGCTGCACTGTTGCATGATGTTGTCGAAGACACGGATTATACCACCGAGGATATCGAAAATCTTTTTGGACCTAAAATAGCGCAAATCGTTGATGGTCTGACAAAAATTGCCGGAGGAGTATTCGGCGAAAAAGCATCTGAACAAGCTGAAAACTTCCGCAAACTTCTGCTGACCATGTCAGAAGATATACGGGTAATACTCATAAAAATAGCCGACCGCCTTCACAATATGCGAACGCTGGGCTCTATGCCACCTGCTAAGCAATATAAGATTGCCGGTGAAACAGAATATATTTATGCACCGCTTGCCCATCGTCTGGGCCTTTTCCGGATAAAAACGGAACTCGAAAACCTTAGCTTCAAGTACGAGCATCCCGAAACATATCTTGAAATAGAGCAGAAACTGGAAGGTGCAAAAAAGTCGCTGAATAAATTCTACAACGAATTTTCCAAACCAATTTACAACAAACTAATAGAACTGGGTTATGAATTTGAGTTGAAGGAAAGAATAAAATCTGTTTTTTCCGTTTGGAACAAGATGTCGACCCGCAACATTCAGTTTGAGGATGTATATGACATTCTGGCACTGCGCATCATCTTCAAGCCCAAAGAAAGTCTGAACGAGAAAGACCAGTGCTGGATGCTTTATTCAGCCATAACAGCCATCTACAAGCCACATCCGGAACGCATCCGCGACTGGGTGAGCACTCCGAAAGCTAACGGTTACGAGTCGCTCCATGTAACGGTGATGGCTCCCGGCGGGCGCTGGGTGGAAATCCAGATTAGAAGTGAACGCATGAATGAAATTGCAGAACGGGGGCTGGCGGCACACTGGAAATACAAAACCGGGGAAGATGATATCTCGGAACTCGATAAATGGCTGAAAACCATAAAAGAATTGCTCGAAAATCCGGAGCCGAACGCGATGGATTTCATCGATACCTTCAAACTGAACCTCTTTGCATCCGAGATATTTGTTTTTACACCGAAGGGCGAAATTAAAACAATTGCCAAGGATGCCACAGCACTTGACTTTGCCTTCATGCTTCACTCCGACGTAGGTTACCGAAGCATTGCTGCCAAAGTTAATCATAAACTCGTTCCGCTCAACCACAAACTCAGTAGTGGTGACCAGATTGAAATTCTTACTTCCAAAAAACAGGTTCCGCAGGCTGAGTGGTTGGAATTTGTCACAACAGCTCATGCCAAATCAAAACTGAGGCAATACTACAAAAAAGAAGAAAAAAATCTGATTTCAAACGGACAGAAAAAAATTGAAGCTGCGCTGGAAGCTATTCAGTTGAAACCGGCAAATGAAAATATCGTAAAACTTCTAAACTACTATAACCTGGAAACCAGATCCGACTTATACCTACAGGCCGGACGTGATCTGATTAATATGGATGAGATCTCAAAAACCATTTTCAAACCCAGGACACAAAGTGTTTTTTCGAAAATATTAAAAAATCCCTTTGGAGGCAGTAGTTCTATCGATAAAAAATCTCCGGAAATCAAAAAAGAAGAGGATACTCATAAATTTGATTTTAAGAAAACGTATAAGCTGAATGACATGGATGCCGGTAAATCCTACGAACTCGCATCGTGTTGTCATCCTATACCCGGCGATGATGTACTGGGTTACGTTACGGAGCAAAAAATGATACAGGTTCACAAAAGACAATGCTCGGTTGCTGCTGTGATTAAGAGCAATTTTGGTAATCGCATTGTAAATGTGGAATGGGGTCAGCATAAAGCCCTTTTTGCTGAAACCCTGGAAATTAAAGGGATCGACAAGGTGGGTATTGTCATTGAAATATTAAAGGTAATTTCGGAAGGATATAATGTGAATATCAGTAAAATCAACATTGAAAGCAATGCCGGTGTTTTTTTAGGACTGTTTGAAGTGATTATCCACGACACAAATGACATTAACAATCTGATAAACAATCTGATAAAGATTAAGGAAATTAATTCAGTACAGCGTATTCAAAAATAATTTTCGCATTCCCGGGATGTTCTCCCTGATTTTGAGTAATTTTGCACCTTGTTTTTCTTTAACCACAGGCATTTCTACCAATGCCTCATGCAGATATTCATATGCAACTTACTAAAAAGCACGGGCACATCGCTTTATTCGGCGCCAATCTCATTTTCGGACTAAACACACCCATTTCCCGCACTATAATACCCGAAATCATTGAACCTTTCTCTCTCACTTTTCTGCGCTTAGCCGGATCAACCCTTTTATTCTGGATAATATCTTTTTTTGTAAAAAAAGAGAAGGTTCCTTTCAAAGACATTGTGATGCTTTTCTTTGCTTCGATTTTCGGAATTGTACTCAATCAGATACCGTACATTACCGGTTTATCCATGACTTCACCTATCGATGCCTCGTTGGTCACCAGTTTGCTGCCAATCATTACCATGCTGTTGGCAGCACTGATAATCAAAGAACCGGTTACCTGGCTAAAAGCTATCGGCGTTCTGGTTGGAGCTTCGGGAGCCTTTATCCTTATTATGAGCAGTGCAAATCACAACGGAAAAGGAAGTTTTACCGGTGACATAATGATCCTGATGGCAGCTTCCTCCTATGCCTTATACCTAACTCTCTTCAAAAACCTGATTTCAAAATATTCATCTGTTACAGTTATGAAATGGATGTTTCTGTTTGCATCCCTCTTATCCTATCCTGTTTTGCATAAATCAGTAGCTCAAACCGATTTCACTTCACTGGACACAAGTGTTTGGTTGAGAATAGGTTACGTAGTGGTATTTGCCACATTCATATCCTATTTATTAATTCCGATAGGGCAGAAAACCATCCGCCCTACAACGCTGAGTATGTATAATTATATGCAGCCGGTTGTAGCTTCGCTGGTTGCTGTGGGGCTGGGTATGGACACTTTTGGATACGAAAAGATCGTTTCCACCGTACTTGTATTTGCCGGAGTTTACATCGTAACTCAGAGTAAATCAAGGGCACAAATGGAATTGGAAAAAATCAGAAAATAAGGTTAAATAGAAATCATATTTCATTTAGTTCGGCAAGAATTGTTGTCTTTTCATAACTTACCGGTTCAGCACTTTCAGGAAAGAATGCTATTTTCCTTTTTCAAAATGACCGTTAGTTTATTTTTTCAAAAAACATGAAAAATAAATCATAATAAAATTGCTATAAAAAGCAGCCTGTAAGGTCTTATTGAATTAGCAGTTTTCTTATTATTTTTTAATTAATTCTCCGTATCTTTGCACCTCAAAAAAACGAACGCTAAATCATTAAATAAGAACCCGCAAATGACTTTTAAACGTACCACTGTAACTTCTGCCCTGCCCTACGCCAATGGTCCCGTGCATATCGGACATCTAGCCGGCGTGTATGTTCCTGCCGATATTTATGTTCGCTACCTTCGACTGAAAGGTGAAGAAGTAATATTTATTGGCGGTTCTGATGAACACGGCGTGCCTATCACTATCAAAGCCCGCAAGGAAGGTGTAAGTTCACAGGACATCGTTGACAGATACCATACTATTATCAAAGAATCATTTGAAGAGTTTGGTATTTCATTCGATATATATTCACGTACA
>Ga0209099_1003319_pt1 | contig 13148 bp, 9 predicted proteins | sample AD_JPNHW2_MetaG_FD_184430 | JGI IMG/M metagenome (GOLD analysis project Ga0209099, IMG submission 184430) | Active sludge microbial communities of municipal wastewater-treating anaerobic digesters from Japan - AD_JPNHW2_MetaG (SPAdes) (version 2) | ecosystem: Engineered > Bioreactor > Anaerobic >...
TTGTGCTTACTTTCTGGAGATTTCTTTTCGGGTTTCTTTTTTTTCTGTTTTATCCTGGATTGAAAAAAAGATTCGCTGAAATTGCAAGATTTGGAAAAAATGAATGGTTGTCAGTAGGATTGCTTGGAATACTGAATTCGTTCCTTGCCATGTGTTTTCTTCAGGTCGCAGTGAAAATGAGTTCAGCGGCAACTTCTGCAACTGTTTTCTGTTCAAATCCGGTATTTGTCCTTATTTTTGCCTCAATTGCAGGAATGGAAAAGTTCTCTATAAAAAAAATGGTCGGGCTTATGGGTGGTTTTGCGGCAGTTGCTGTAATTATGAGCGAAAAGGGGTTTGTTTTTAAAGAAGGAATGCTTTTTGCACTTCTCGCGGCAGTAATTTTTGCCTTTTATACTGTTTTAAGCAAAAAAATAGTTTCAAACATTACACCATTTACTGTAAACCTCACATCATTTTTCTTTGGACTGTTGGCAAATTTTGTTTTTATATTCTTTTATGAACTTCCTTTTCTGCCTACCGGCAGTTTTTTTTCAGATATTGAAAAAATTTCAGCATTTATTTATCTGGCACTTGTTGTTACAGGAATCGGATATGTAACATTTTTTGAAACCATCAAAAGATTTACGGCTCTCGGGGCCTCGTTGATTTTTCTCTTAAAACCAGCGGTAGCGGTCGTTTTTGCGTATTTATTTCTTGAAGAGAACCTTTCTATGAATTTTTTCGCCGGACTGCTGCTTCTTGGTTCTGCAACTTTGATCATACTTTCTGACAAGATTAAAGATCTCATAAATTCAAAGTTATATGTAAAACCTTGAAATATAAATAACTTGAGATTTTCTCTCTTTTTTCATAATATTTTTCAGATTTATTTATTTAAAAGGTATGCGTCGTGAAAAATTTTTTGATATGTTCGTTCTTTTTTCTCTTTTTCTCGCTCAATGGTCTTTCCAAGGATGTCTCGCTAAATCAGCTTATGCTGGATGAATGGGATAATGCACGGGGTCTCCCGCAAAACAGTGTTACAACGATGGTGCAGGCGAGAGACGGGTTTATCTGGATGGGAACGGAAGAAGGTTTTGTTAAATTCGACGGTATTAAATTCAAGCTTTTTGATGACTCGACGCTTCCACTTGAAAATCACAGCACAAAATTTATTTTTGAGGATATTAAATCGCCTAATATTTGGGTGGGAACAGATGGCGGAGGTCTTCTCAATCTTAATTACGAAACCGAAGGGTTCAAGATATTCGATATAAAATCGGGGCTTCCTGATAACATAATAATTTCCGGTACACAGACTGACGATGGAGATTTTTATGCAGGAACTGCCAAATACGGCGTTGCAGTAATAAAGCCTGACGGATCTATTTATGTTATTGATAAATCGAAGGGGCTGCCGGATAACAGCGTAAAATTTGTAGGTAAGTTAAATAATACGGTATGGGTGGCATCTAAGAATTATCTTTCAAGAATAGATGGCTCCGGAGCAAGAGAAGTTGCCAGTTTCCCTTCTGAAATCACAACGATACATTTTGAAAGTGCTGATAAATTTCTGATCGGAACTGCCGGGGACGGAATTATTACATTTAACCCGCAGAACAAGGATACCGGCAAATTCAAGCCGAAACTTCTTGCTGATAAGATGATAAGTTCAATAAATATTGACAGTCATGGTTGTACTTTTGTCGGAACATATAATGATGGTTTTTTCAGATTCTGCAATAGAGAGGATGATAAAACCAACTGGCTTCCCACGAATTATGTTGTTTCAATTATGGAAGATACTGAAGGAAGCGTATGGTTCGGTACAAGAGGGTATGGACTTTTCAGGGTAAAAGAGGGAAAGTTTATAACCTACGGTAGAAAGAACGGACTCACTGAAGCCGTGGTTTTTCCCATCACGGAAAGTCACGATGGCGGAATGTGGCTAGGAACATGGGCGGGATCAATATATAAATTGAAGGACGGCAAACTGAATAAATATACATTTGGTGAAGAACTTGCCAGTTATGATACGGTTCTGACACTTTTTCAGGAAAAGACAAATGTTCTATGGGCCGGTGTTTATGGAAAAGGACTTTTGAAAATAGTGGATAATGGAGCAAGTACAAGGCTTTATACTGAAAAGGAAGGCCTTCCTGAAAAGACAATTGCAGTGCTGTTCAAGGATTCCAAAGGTATTTTATGGATAGGAATGATGTCCAAAGGTATTGCATATATGAAAGATGATGTAATCACGCAGTTTCCAGGCAGTGAGCACATGGCTGTTTCTGCAATTACAGAAGATCATGCAGGAAATATATGGATCGGGACAAAAAGAGGTCCTTTTAAGATAATTGGTGACTCACTTGTTCAGGAATTTACTAACCTTGAGAACATCAGCACTCTTTCCATTTATCCTGCTTCCGATGGTAAGATGATCTTTGCGTCAGATAACGGACTTACGGTTTATGAAAAGAGTATGGGCGCTATCACTATTGATAGAAAGAAAGGTATAGATGTAAAAACTATTTTTGATGTAACAGAAGACAACGCCGGCAATTTGTGGCTTACTTCAAATAAAGGTATCAGGTTTATTGAGAAGAAAGAATTCGAAAGTTTTCTTGATGGCAGTATTCCCAAAGTAAATCCAGTTACTTATGGTTTTAAGGATGGATTGCTCACTCCTGAATGCAATGGCGGAACCCAGCCCAATATATGGAAAGCAAGAGATGGAAAGATCTGGATACCTACGGCAGAAGGTGCTGCTGTCGTTGACCCGTCAGACATAAAAACCAATTCAGTCGTTCCACCTGTACACATTGTTTCTGTGGCTGCAAATGACCGGAAGATTACCAATTTTAATGGTGATGTGATCAGTTTTAAACCGGGAACTGTTTCGGTCTCTTTCGAATTTACTGGGCTGAGTTTTCTTTTCCCAGATCAGGTCAAGTTCAAATATATCCTTGAGGGCCTGGAAAAAAAGTGGAAAGATGCAGGAACACAGCGATATACTTACTATACGAACCTTGATCCCGGTAAATATGTTTTCAGAGTAATTGCGGCAAACAATGATAATGTCTGGAACAAGGAAGGTGCTTCTGTAGTATTTATAATTGAACCGTTCTTTTGGCAGACTCTCTGGTTCAGAATCATTTTGACACTTATAATCCTTGCGGGTATCGTTTTCTGGATAAATAGAAAAGTAACAGAGATCAGAAACAGGGAAAATCTTCTCAGTCGTACAATTCAGTCAAGGACGAAAAATCTAAGAGACATAATTCTTCATATTAAATCGCTTTCAGATACGCTTGCCGATATTTCCAGAACTATTTCCGGAAACACCGGAATAACAGCCGAAAAGTTCAATGCTACTTATGCAATGATAGACACAGCGTCATCAACACTTTCTGACATTACAGCAAAACTTTCGGAAACAAGTGAAAATGTTCAGGAAATGAACAAAACTCTTACACGGATCTCCGGAAAAGCTGATAATTCAACGATTGTTCTTAATGATGCTGTAGAGGCGATAGAAAGAATAGAATCAAGTGCAAATCAGGTGTCAAATATTGTTGAAGTGGTGGATGAAATTGCATTTAAGACAAATCTTCTGTCACTTAATGCAGCGATTGAAGCAGCGAGAGCTGGCGATGCTGGCAAAGGTTTTGCAGTTGTTGCCGAATCGGTAAGAGAGCTTTCAGTTCAGACAACAAATGCGGTTGAAATGATCCAGAAACTGATTGATGATGCAATAAGTAAAGTATCATCAGGCAGAAGTTCGGTCAACAATATAGTGAATTTTATTAACGAGCTCGTAAGCGAATTCAGATCAATATCTCATCAGATAAATCAAATCCGTCAGGTCATAGAACAGCATGTCAATGAAGTTGGCAATGTCGATCATTCTCTTAGTGATATCAGAAGGATAACACAGGAAAACACAACAATGGTCGATGGTGTTTATCAGGTTTCAAGAAGATTGAATGCTGAAACTGCCAATTTGAGGAAAGAAGTAGCGAAAATTCAGGATGAAGACAATTAATCTTCCAAACTTATAAGCTGAACCATTTTTGCCATCATTTTGCTGTTATCAGTGACAAAAACATAATCATTATCTTTATTTCCCCAATAGACGAGATCGTTCTCTTTTTCCTGAAATCCGCGGGCCTTACATCCATTGACATCATTTTTGACAACACAGTTCTTGCTGTTAAAAAGGTCTTTCAAGTGTTTGCTTTTCTTTGACATAAAGAGAGTCCCCTTATCATTCTCAACACCTTCAAGGTTTATCTTTGCAACCGGATTGGCAGCAATTGAAGTAAAACGCCCTCTGATCATAGGAGATATTTCGGATAGTTTTTTTAAAAGATTTTTATCGACCGTAAAGTTCTTTCCCAGTTCAGCCTCTGTACTTTCCGAACCGCTGAATTCATCAGGAAGAGCACGGCTATGAGCTGCAATGATCTCATTCACAATAAGTCGGTTCTGTTTATCTGATATAGAAATGTAATATGAAAACAGTATTAAAAAAGATGTGAACGAGAAAAAGCTGAACCCGACTGCAAAACTGTGGCTGAAAAGAATGTTTTTAAATCTCTGGAAAAATGAAGAGGAATTTTTATGATTATAGATAAGACTATTAAATCCTTCTTTTTCAATAACAGAAAGTACTTCATGATTTTTCATGTCGCAAATGACTGTTTTTACAAATTTTATCTCATCATACTTTTTCCGGCAGTCTGCACATTTTTCAAGATGATCGGAAATTTCAGAACTTTCTTTAAAGTCAAGCTCGCCATCAGCGAACTGCTCAATAAAAATTTCATTCAGGTCGCATTTACTGTTATGCATTTCTTTTCACCTTTTCAGAAATAATTCTTAATTCTCCAGCTTCTTTACGAAGAACTTTTCTAAGATAGCTCCTTCCACGATGAAGTCTGCTCATTACGGTGCCGACTGGAATATTCAGCTCCCTGGCGGTTTCTTCATACGACATTCCGTCGACCTCAACAAAAATAACAACTTCTCTGTAATCCATAGGAATCGAAGAAATCACAGAATTTATTTTATCTCTTAAAATAGGATCGCTAAGCTCATCCAATGTGCCGTTATTTTCGTTAATGAAAATAGGGGAGTCATCACCATCACTTGAAAAATCGCCAAGACAGACTTCTTTTTTTACATTATCTTTTTTGATCTGGTTCAGATAATTATTTTTCAGAATTCTGAATATCCAGGATTTGAAATGCGCTTCTTCATTATACAGATGTTTTTTGTTCAGCACCGTTACGATTGTGTCCTGCATAAGATCCAGAGCTTTTTCACGATTTCCCGTTATAAAAAGTGAATAACTGAATATTGTATCGAGGTTGCTTTTCAGTAAATCTTCCATATGCCTCTATGAAAAAAACATCATTGTCAACAGCAATATAAACAGATAACCCATAGTTGTTATTCCAGAAAAAATAAAAAAAATAAAGAATTAATGACTGATAGATGAAAAAACTCTTTCAAGTCTTCTAATAAGTTCTTCTGTTTGACTGATATTACCAAGTGTGATTCTGAAAAAATTGGGAAGGTTTTTAAAAGAACTTCTGTCTCTGACAAAAATATTCTCAGATTCCATCTTTTCAAGAAGTGTATTCAGTTCCGGATGTTGAACCATTATGTAATTTGCGTGTGAATCAAAAGCCTTAACATTAAATCTTACAAAGAAATCAAGTAGCATCTTTTTGCTTACACTAACTTCAAAAACATAGTTTTCCATATATTTCTTGTCAGAAAGAGCAGCAAAAGCAGCAACCTGAGCCATAACGCTTACACTTTTGGGGTTAAGAACCTTTGCCAGTTGATCAATTAAACCTGAATTCGTTACAAGATAACCGATTCTCAGTCCGGCAAGAGCCCATGCTTTTGAAAAAGTTCTTGTTATTATAAGATTAGGATTGCTGTCAATAAGATCCATAACAGTTTCGCCGGCAAATTCAAAATAAGCTTCATCAACGATAACTATGGAATGACTTGCTATTGTGCAGATTGTCGATATCTGTTTTTTGCTTAAAAGCACTCCTGTCGGATTATTAGGATTCACTATATAGATAAGTTTTGTGTCAGGAGTGACATTGCTGAGTATTGAAGTGATGTCTGTTTTGAATGGATCTGCAAGTTCAACTTTTCTAAGATCAGCTCCACGGGATTGTACATAAGTTATAAAGTGTGTATAGGTAGGATAGGGAACTAAAACCTGATCATCAGGATCAAGAAACACTTTGCATATAAGTTCCAAAGCATCATCGCTTCCGTTTGTTACAAGGATCTCTTCAGCTGTTCTATTGCAATATTCACCAAGTTTGACTCTGAGACTGTTGCTGTAAAGCTCAGGATACCAGTTCAGGATATTCTGATCATTTTCAACAGAGTCTTTTATAGCTTTTTTAACAGCTTTAGAAGGAGGCAGTGTCGATTCGTTCCAGTCAAGCTTTAACGGAGCAAGCTTGTTGTGTGATTCGCCTGAAAGTATTTTGTTTCTGCTAGAAATTGTAGCGTAAGGCTGAATTTCCTTTATATTTGAACTTACCAGAGCTCTTTCCGGTGCTATGTAACTTACATTTCCTTTCATCTTTTTAACCTGATTATATTCAAAAAACAACAGGCACCAATAGCAAAAAATGTGCCAGCATAACAAGTTGAAATTATTGGGTTAAATCTGATCGAATGATGTAAGTGTATTTACAAAAAGAAATTGGCGAGCAGCAAATGTAAAGAAAGTTTACATTTTTTTGTTGTCAAGCACAAATTACAAAAACTTGATTCAATGTCTACGGGAGATATAATTCAACGCAATTTGAATTTTTGATTCTGGAGGTTGAAATGGCTGGGGTTCCTATAACAAAAGAAGGGTTTGAAAAGATTTCAGAAGAACTGAAAACTTTAAAAAAAGTTGACCGCCCGGATATAATTAAAAAGATTGCTGAAGCCAGAAGTCATGGCGATCTAAGCGAAAATGCTGAATATCATGCGGCTAGGGAAAGGCAGAGTTTTATCGAAGGCAGAATCGGATATCTCGAAGGAATAATAGCTGACGCACAGGTTATAGATGTTTCTAAACTTAGCGGAGATAAAATCCTTTTCGGAGCTACAGTGATTTTGATGGATGTTGATAATGAATCGGAAATACAATATACATTGGTAGGTGAAGTTGAAAGCGATCCCAAAAAAGGAAAAATATCAGTTGTAAGTCCTATCGGTCGTTCTCTTGTCGGGAAGACAGAGGGTGATGAAGTAAAGGTGGTCACACCTTCAGGTATTCGTGAATATGAGATCCTTAAAGTCAAATATATCTAAATGAGTTCTTTCAGCTCGAATAACGAGTTGCTTTCATTCTTAAATCAGCCGCTTGAATCTGCTGTCGGTCTTTCAAAGACTCAGCTTAATAAGATTACAAAGAACATTGGCGGATCAATTTTTAATCTGATTGTTGAAAATATTCCTGAAAAATATGAAACAAGACTTCTTGCTTTGAATATACACGATCTTATTCCGGGTGAAATGTCAACTTTCAAGGGCAGGATCATTAAGTGTAGAAAAGGTTTTGGCAAAATTCCTGCGGTAATTTCTGTTGATTTTGACAGTCATGTGATCAATTTAACTTTTTTTGGTAAAGTCGGTGATATTTATACGGCCTCATTTAATCCGGATGATGAAGTCCTTATTTCGGGAGAGGTAAATCCCAAGTTCGTTTTTCCGGGATTCGTCAATCCTGAACTATTCAGGTATGACAGCGAATGGAAAGAACTGTTAAGCGGAATAGTCCCGGTTTATAAGAAAATTCAAGGGGTTTCCCATCTGTTTATGCTGAGAACTGTCAGAGCTGTTCTTCTGAAACTTAAAGATTATAAAGGCGACTGGATGCTTTCATCAGTAATAGAAAGTGAAAAACTGCCGCCGCTTATCGAAGCACTGATGAATATTCACTTTCCTAAGGCCGATATACAAATTACCAGTCTTGTTGAAAAAAATAGTTCGTGGCATAGAAGGATCGCTTTTGACAAGCTTTTTTTTCTTCAGTTCGGTGCTTATAATGAAAGGATTCTGAGCAGAAAAAACAAAAACAGAAAAATCGAACCTGAGTCAGAGCTTTCTATAAATGTTGAAAGTAGGCTTCCATTCAAGCTGACTGCATCTCAAAGCAGGGTGCTTGAAGAAATAAGAAGGGATATTTCCTCAGAATATCCAATGAACAGACTCCTGCAGGGAGATGTCGGAAGCGGTAAGACAGCGGTCATGATACTGGTGGGACTGGATATGGTAAATGCCGGATTCAAGACAGTTATAATGGCTCCTACTGAAATTCTTGCAACCCAGCATTACGATTCAATAAAAAAGATGGTTCCGGAAAATATTTCCTGTCAGATCATAACAGGCGGTGTAATAGGAAAGAAAAGAAAAAAGGAAAGGTCTGAAGATTCATACAAGGCTGATTTTATTATCGGAACCCATGCACTTTATGAAAATCTAGAGTTCATGTCCGATATTGGTCTGATAATTATTGATGAACAGCACAGATTCGGAGTTGCGCAGAGAATGAAGCTTATGAACAGGTCGTATCTTCCTGATGTTCTAATTGTAAGCGCGACACCCATTCCAAGGTCTCTTGCACTGACGATATATGGTGTTACGGATATAAGCGTCATCAATGAGATGCCTCCTGGAAGAATTCCTATCCGGACAAGGTATGTCAGGAATGAAAATCGCAGTAAAGTTCTTGAATATGTTGTAGATATTATTAACACGAACAATGAGAAAGGGTACTGGGTATGTCCGCTTGTCGAGGAAAGCGAGAAAATGGATCTGAAACATGTTCAGGGTGTATATGAAGAGTTCAGTTCTATACTTGGTGAAAAGGCGGTGTTTCTGCACGGAAAGATAAAAGGTGATGAAAAGAACGAGATAATTCAGAAGCTTAAATCGGGGAAGGTTAATATTATTATTTCAACTGTTGTTATCGAAGTCGGCGTTGATGTAAGCGATGCGACTTTTATGGTAATTGAGAATGCAGACAGATTCGGACTTGCACAGCTTCATCAGTTGAGGGGGCGTGTCGGACGGAGTGACAGAAAATCTTTTTGCGCTCTTATTGCAAGCAGTGAACTTAGTGAAAAAGCTGACAGAAGGCTTGAATTCATTTCAAAGAATGAAAACGGTTTCAGGATTGCTGAATACGATTTGAAAACAAGAGGTCCGGGTTCTCTTGCAGGTCTTGACCAGTCTGGATATAAAAATGATTCCTATTTTCTTCTGGCGGCACAGTATGGCGAATTTGTTGAGAAAACAGGCGAATATATAAGAAAAATGTATGACAGTGACTCAACTGGAGTTGATGTCCTGAGTGTCGAAAAAGTGTTTAATTTATTTTTTAAAGACAGCTTTAACCGGTTTAAAACGGGGTAAATAAGGAAGTGAAAACAATAGCAGTGCTTGGATATTTTGATGCTGGCAGTTCTTCAAAAATTCTGAATTTCAAGAACGATATTCACCTGAAGAACGGCTTGAACACTTCAAGCCCGCTGGATATTCCTCACATAACATTTACAATATCAAAAGGCGTAGATCCGTCTCTGGTTGAAAATATTCTTCCGGAGTTAAGCAGAATAAAGATTCCAGCTGTGACTTTTTCTCATTTCGGGCTTTTTAAAGAGAAGAGAACTTTTTTCATCGGAATTAATCCTACAATTGAACTTCTGATCTTTCAGAAAAGGATATATGACGAAGTCGTAGAAGTTCAGCAGGAAATGAATCAATATTATTCACCCTCAAACTGGGTTCCTCATTGTTTTATTGCGGATAATTTTGACTGTTTTTCGACCGTTCTTGATGTTAAGAATGAAGAAATATTCCTGAAAAATGTTGAAATTACCGGCCTGTCGGTCACGGAATATGATCACAATCTGGGCCGGTTGATCCATAAGCATGATATTCCTCATAAAAATGATATTCGTTAAATCCATAAGCCGCAACGGATGAAAATCTTATTCTTTTCCGAATATTGTCGCACTCTTCCGGGTTTATCATTTCAGGCGTGTGAATCGAAATAAGTTTATTTATACCGCATTCTGAGGATGCTTTTTCAAGTTTTTGAACAAATTTGTCATTGATATCAGGATTGTATCTGAATCTGTCAAAAACGATTCTACCTTCTCCTGATTTCTGAACGATGCAAAAAGCTTTTTCATAGAAAGCCGCAGGTCTTTTTAAAAGATCTTCAGATTGCTGAAAATTGAAATAAAATGGCAGAAGAAAAGTCAGGTTAAGAATTATGAAAGCTGGTTTCAGTTCCTTTTTTGAAAATAAAGCACAGAAAAAAAACAGAACAAACAGAAATTTTATTAAAAACGGAGGATCGATCATTGGAATTAAAGATGTTGATGCATAATCTCCAAAGAAATTTATTGAAAATGATGCCGGAGATATCAAACTGTCAGCAATTATCAGTAAAAATCTGGAGATATTGCTCGAAAAAGGAATTATAAACTGCGCAGCCGTCACGAAAGGCAGGGAAATTGATACAATCGGGATCACTAGAAGATTTACAAGCGGAGATGAAAGAGGGTAGCTTCCGTTGAGTGATGAACTTACAGGAATGAGAATGTAATTTAAAATTATTGATGCCGATATCATTTTTATTGTGATGGATCGTGGTAGAATGTTCCATGTTTTTATTATTGTTGCGACACAAAGAGCGCTCATGATAAAGCTGAGGCTTATCGTGCTTTTCGGAATTATTACACAGACGGCGGTTATGGAATATAAAAAAAGTGAAACTGTGAAGGGTTTTTTTCCTGTTAAAATGTAAAGATCAAAAAAGAGTATAAAAATGAGAGCCCGCAGTGTCGGAATTGATGCTCCGGTGATAAAAAAGTAGAAAAAAGACATCAGTATTTTTACTGTGATGGATAAGATCATCAAATGTGTCGGTCTCATTAATGAGAACAGGCTGAATATTTTTAAAAGGTAGTTGATCATAATGACCATTAATCCTACATGGAATGCCGAAATTGCGACAATGTGCATTGTTCCGGTGTTAATAAGGTTCTGCCTGAATAAATATGAAAAGGTTCTTCTGCCTGTTGTAAGGGCGGAAAGAAATTCACGGTTTTTAAGTTTATCAGTGAACATATTTAACTGACTTTTATATGAGTTGATGATGTCAGGAGCGGGAATATTGTTCAAATAGCCATATCCGTCAAATAGTAGATCCCGTTGAAAAACAGCCATCCCTGAAATGGCGATAAAGAAATAGAAAAGTAACATATGTCGGTCGATTTGCAAGTAATTACAGTGTGTTGTGCTGATTAACAATAAGAGCAGCGCTACTATAAATGCCGGAAAAGGAAAAAAATAATGCAGAAAGAAAAGAACGGGTGTTGAAATATGTGCCAGTGCTTTGATTTTTTCACGAACCTCGGTTTTCATAAAAATAACATTAATAAAATAAAATAAATCGTCAATTAAAAAAATGTGTCTAACTTGAAAAAATAAATTCTCTTTGGTAGACTGTACCTCCTTAACTGTTTATTGATGATGGAGGCTGGGAATGAATATCCGTAAGTATGACGGAAAAATGGAAAGTATAGACTTTCTTGACATGTTGATGCTTGATATTTATGGCAATATCCGCCATGTTACAATTCCAAAAGGATATATTAATGACAAAGTGTTGAAGCAGGGTATCGGATTTGATGCATCAAATTTTGGTTTTGCCAAAGTAACAAAATCGGATATGCTCGCCAGACCTGATATGTCAACAGCGTTTGTTGAAGAAAAAAGCGGTTATTCCATTCTTCATGTTCTGTGTGACATTTATCTTCTCGAAGGTGAACTTTTTGATCAGTATCCGAGATTTATTGCAAAAAAAACGCTCGAATTTCTCAGGAATGAAAATATAGCTGATGATGCTAAAATGCTTGTTGAACTTGAATTTCACATGTTCGAAGATGTCAAATATGCCGCTGATTTCAGTCACTCATATTACAAGATCCAGAGTGCAGAAGGTATCGGAACTGACTATGATGATCTGCCGCGTTTCAATATTCATAAAGGCTATCATAGAATTTATCCTGATGACAGATACTTTACTGTCAGAAATGATATTGTTGTCGCACTCGAAGCTGTAGGAATTCCGGTTAAATATCACCATCATGAAGTGGGAGCGGCACAGCTTGAGATAGAGCTTAATTTTATGTCAATTCCGGATGCTGCTGACAAGGTGAGTCTTGCAAAATGGATTGCATCAAATGTTGCAAATGAGCACGGACTTTTCATAACATTCATGCCTAAACCGATCTACAAAGCGGCAGGTAACGGGATGCATGTGCATCAGTTTCTTGAGAAAAAAGGAAAAACGATCTTTGCAGGCGAGGCTCTTCATGGATTGACAACGGAAGCGCTTGCTTATATTGCCGGACTTCTTGATCACAGCCTGACAGGATCTCTGCTTGCGTTTGCGAATCCCAGCACAAACTCATATAAACGACTTGTTCCTGGTTATGAGGCTCCGGTCAGTGCCACTTTTGCAAAAGCATCAAGAGAAGCATCAATAAGAATTCCGGGTTATCTGCCGAAAGGTGAGGAGAGAATGGAATACAGGACAGGTGATGCAACGGCAAATATTTATTATTTTCTGAGTGCGATGTTACTTGCAGGTATTGACGGTATCAAAAAGAAAAGAGATCCTCTCGAAACGGATTATCATAATCCTCACAATGGTAAAGTTTTTCCGCTCAGTCTGAATGCAGTTCTTGATGGTTTGCAGCAGGATAGCGAATATCTCAAACCTGTATTTCCGGAGGCGTTGATCAGTTTGTGGATAAAGATAAAAAGAGATGAGGCAGAGTATGTCTACAATGCTCCGACACCTCAGGAGTACGAACTTTATTTCAAATGCTGATTATTTTTTGAGCAGATCTTTCAGTTCTATTCTTTTCAACGGATCACTGCTGATTTCCTGATTTATTTTGAATAACTCTTCATTCAATTCATCAATGTTGAGGGTGTTGTCATCGTCAAAGCAAACGCCTTCATAATTATCATCCTCGTCATCATCCATATCAATGTCAGGAAAGTTGAGGTCACAGAAAGATACAGCAATATAAGGTTCCGCAGGA
>Ga0209099_1003324_pt1 | contig 13138 bp, 10 predicted proteins | sample AD_JPNHW2_MetaG_FD_184430 | JGI IMG/M metagenome (GOLD analysis project Ga0209099, IMG submission 184430) | Active sludge microbial communities of municipal wastewater-treating anaerobic digesters from Japan - AD_JPNHW2_MetaG (SPAdes) (version 2) | ecosystem: Engineered > Bioreactor > Anaerobic...
GTAAACATTTATCGTTAAAATTTGTTAATGGTCAATTTATATAAAATAATATAATTGGTTAAATCTTTTAACCAATTCTACCACCAACCAGAAAATGCAATACCAAATTGTCCACCAGTGTAGTTCATCTCAGTTCCTTTATCTTTTGCTTTTGCTAAGTCAAAATCAATAAATACCCTAGGGGCAATATGTCTATAGTTAAATTGGTATGCTACACTAAATTTAGCCCCAACAGAAGTTGCATTTAAAACTTCATCTCCATCAAATTTGAATTTTATTATATTGTACATAGGACCAGCACCAAGGATAATACTATTTCTTTTGCCCATGTGAAGCGCGTATGTGAGCTTAACCCCAAGTGAAGTACGGTTTAACGAATAGGTAATATCATCCGACCCATCACTAAATGTAACTATCTTTGGAGCAATTGCCCCCTATAAGAATCCTTCAAAACCAATATTCGATTTAGTTTGGTAACCTGCAAAAATTCTTCCTCCCAAATTCATAAACAAAGCAGTAGTACCCGATTCTACATTTGTGCCAGCAAATAAAGCATCCAATGCATCATTTATTTCTTCTGGGTAAAAGCCCCCAAGAGAAAAACCAGCACCTAACTGGAAATGTCCCTGTTTCTCTTCGGTTTGAGATAACGCAACTACAGGGATAAATAGTAGTATAAAAATTAATTTTTTCATAATAGTAGGTTTGTTTGTTTAAAAAGTATTGATTTAGATCAAAATTATAATTAATCCGTCAATTAACGAAATATCAAAATAGATTATTAAAAAAAAGAGCCATTGTTGCCAATGACTCGTTACTATTTTTAATGTTAAAAATTTATTCTTTTTGAGTAGCAAGGATCATTTTAACATGAAGCTGATTGCCAATATCTAGTATTGAAACCAAGTCCTGAAGCTGAATAGTTCTATCGGCCCTAAGAATAATTGTAGTGTTTTCAGGATTTGGTACAAGTTTTTGGATTGCTGGTTTAATTGCATCAAAAGCGATTGGCTTATCGTTAAGATAGTAATTTAGATCCTTTGTAACCGATAAGTTAATGGTTTGCTTTGATACTTTTTGAACATTTGCAGATGCTTTGGGAAGCATTAGCTGAATAACCGATGGGTTGACCAAAGTGGAAATGATCAAGAAAAAAAGTAAAAGGAAAAACATTATATCGTTAAGCGATGAGGTATAAACCTCTGCCTGCATTTCGCGCTTACGTTTAAGTTTCATCTTTATTAATCTTTAATATTATTATCCACGGCTTCGTAAAATGCTCATTAAATCATTAGCCTGTTTTTCCATCATTGAGGTAATCCTATCAATTTTAGTGTTCAGCAAATGGTATCCTGCAAAAGCAATAATACCAACCATTAAACCTGATGCTGAGGAAATCATTTTTTGGTAAAGACCACCGGAAATTATACCAATACTTATATTATCAGTAAGGGAAATATTGTAGAATATTTTAATAACGCCAAAAATTGTCCCCAAGAAACCAAACATTGGTGCTATTGTAGCAATGATTGCAAGGTAATGAACTCCTCGGCTTAAAAAATCAACCTGTTGATGTGCCTCAGTTTCCATTGCATCCTGTATGTCCCTTATTGTAAACCCAATTGTATGAAGTCCTGCAGATAGCACTTTCCCAACTGGCTGGTTATTGGCTTCGCAAGTAGAAATTGCTAAATCAAGTTTGCCATCTTTAAGCATTGGGTTAATAACGCTTACAAGGTCTGGTGTTCTTGATGCACGTTTAAGGATTGTCCATCGCTCAAATATCACCCAAAAACTCACCAATGAAAGGAAGAATATTGGAATGAGAATCCAACCACCCTTCATTATAATCTGAAACATATTTTCAGCCTGATGAGTAACAACAGGCTGCTGAATTGTTTGAAGAAAAATTGAAGAAATCATAGTCGACCAATTAATGATTTGTAATACGGTTACGAAAGTAAAGATATTTATGATAACTACATCTACAAATTAAAATGAATTAATCAACATTTTATTGTTTTGATGATGAAATAAAAAACCGCAAAGCACATTATGCTATGCTTTGCGGCTGAAACACTATTTACTTAGTTATTACTCAACCACCAATACAACATCTATTGTAAAAATATCATCAATCACTTTATCTCCTAGGTTGTCAAAAAACGAACCCGATCCATAACGAACATCGTACTTTGCACGATCTACGGCAATGTTTGCAGTATAGGTATTACCGTTCCTGGTTGCCTTAAACTCGATAGGGTTTGTCTTCCCTTTTATCGTTAGGCTTCCTTTAATATCAGCCTGATTATTAACAAATTTAGAAATCTCAGTAATTACAAGACTTGTAACCGGAAATTTTTCGACACCAAAAAAATCATCAGATTTGAGATGGCCAACCAGTTTCTGGTTATATCCTGCATCTTGAAGATCATCATTTGTGATACTTTTCATATCGATGTTAAAAGTACCTGCTGTAATTTTATCATCCTTAACGGTTAACAGCCCATCCTTAATCTTAATATGGCCAACATGTTGCCCAGTTACTTTTTTCCCCGTCCATTTTAGTTCGGACTTTTCAACGTTCACTTTGAAGGTCTGGGCATAAATTGATCCTGCAAAGAGAAGGATCAATGCTAATAAAGAAATTTGTTTTGCTTTCATATTATTTACGGTTTATAATTAATCAACTTAATATGGTATAGAAACAGTAACCGATAAATATTGTTCAACAAAATCAAACATCTCTTAAACTATTTTAGCTTAAGTCCGATTAAATGAACTTTAAACAGAAACAAATTTGGACTAGCGTGGAATGTACCTTGCAATACGTTTTGCCAATCGACGGAACTTGAAGCGTTCCATGTAACGGCTAATCATTCTAAGAATGTTAAACCACAAGAATAGGTACAACACAAATGTCATAATCCATATAGCAAATGTGTTGAACCAGAAAGTGGGTATAGAATATGTACCAATTCTTTTTTCGGGAGCAAAAAGATGAGCTCGACCATTAACAGCGGTTGGAATAGCATAAACAGGATTATACCTACGAATAAGCCGATCTCCCTCCTCTACTATTTTATTTACCTCATTGCTATTAAGCAAAAGATTATTCAGAGCTTTGTTATTGTACTCTAAATTCAATTTGTATATAGCATTATCTCCCCCAAGTCTTTGCGATAGAATTTCGTAATGTTTATCCTTTTCATCTGAGATACGCTGAAAATATCCATTAAAATAATCTTTTAGCTGAGATAGAAGTACCTTTGTTCGGTCAATAGCATCAATCGTTACAAGGTTAGGGTTTAAACTCGAAGTATCAGGATAGGATACATCCTTAATCGGATAATCGCGTGAAAGTAACGCCAACTCATTCTTTACAATCCTAAGGTTGTGATTTGTATGATTTGTACGCTTGTTAAGAGTAATATCCTTTGTTGCTTCTTCAAGAAATATTTGGAGTTTAGGAATTAAATATGATGCGTAGTAAGTACAAGTGCTTAACTCTTTATCAAAAGTAAAGAACTCCTTTTCAAACCGATTCTCGGTAAACTGGTAAACACATAGTGCTTCGTAAGACCATCGGCTTAGCATTACATCTCCAATAACAGGTACATATTCTGGGTTTGATATATTCTTGTGCAATTTATTATAATTGACTATTACGCCACTGAATAGCAGTTGAGGAACCAAGATAAGTGGAATCATCACATATATTGCCACAACCGAATTTAGCGCAGCAGATATGTTAAGCCCAATCAGGTTAGCACACACCGCAGTAGAAAAGAGAATCAACCAGTGATTAAATATCATACCCTTGATTTCAAGGATATAATTACCAACCAAAACAAAAAGTAATGATTGGATAGCTGAGAAGATGATTAGAACTAAAACCTTTGAGTTGATATAGCTGAAATAGCTGAGGTTAAGAAACTTTTCGCGTTGGCGAACTTTTCTATCGCGAATAATATCCTCAGCGCTTATGGTTAAACCTAAGAATAGACTGGCCACTACGCTCATAAAAAGGTAACTCGGAATATTATCGTTATCGCTAAAAATGTAAGCATTGGGATTATTCAATGTTCCTCCAATGTATTTAGTAAAATATCCAAGGATTACAGCAAGTAATGGAGCTGCAACTAAACTGATGTACAAAAACTGCTTATTCACCAGCTTACTAAACAAATTGCGTTTAAAGAATATCCACATCTGCCGTTTCCGTGATGGGATGCTAAAACTACTTGGAGGAAGCGGCGCTTTTCCCTCACAATTTGTAAGAACTATTTTACTTTCAATATTCTTTTTATAGAGTTCGTACCACTCCTGTGCCGATCGTTTCCTTTTTCGAGTAAGCTTACCATATTCGTTAACAACCCTTGCCTCCACTATTCGAAGAATTTGCTCAGTGTTAACGTTACCACAAGTTAAACATTCACTCTCCTCCGCTTTAAGGTAGTTGGCAATTCGCTTAAAATAGGTGACAGCACCCATTGGATTACCCTGATAAATCACCCTCCCACCATGATCAAGAACTATGATTTTATCGAATAGTTTAAATATATCCGACGAGGGTTGATGGATGTTAGCGAAAACTATCTTTCCCTTAAAAGTCTGCTTTTTGAGCGTTAGAATAACGCGCTCAGAGTCCATTGATGATAAACCCGAGGTTGGCTCATCAACAAATAGCACTGCTGGCTCTCGAAGAAGCTCGATGGCCATATTTAAGCGTTTACGCTGACCACCGCTAATAAACTTGTTTATTGGATCACCAACTTTAAGATCTTTTGCCTCAAACAGATCGAAGTCAAGAATTGTTTTATCAACTAGCTCTTTAATTTGAATTTCAGTATACTTGCTAAAACATAGACAGGCGTTAAAGTATAGGTTTTGATATACGGTTAGCTCCTCTACAAGTAAATCATCTTGAGGAACATATCCTATTACACCCTTTAATGCATCTTTATCCTTATTCAGATCGTAACCGTTAATAATTATTGATCCGTTTAATGGTTTTAGGTTACCGTTAAGTATATTTATTAAAGTAGATTTCCCTACTCCGCTGCCTCCCATAATACCTACCAACTGGCCCGAATGGACACCAAAAGAAAATGGATGTATCCCATCCTGACTTCCCTTATGCTTGTACTCTATGTTATATGCATTAAGAGTGATAAACGATTTATTCAGATCCTGAATAAAAAGTCCTGCAATTTTTGAGTAATAGAGTGGGTTAATTCTTTGGTTTCGAAGCACTGCTCCTGTTCCAAAGATATAAGCCCTACCTGGAACAAGATTTCGGCTATTAAGGAAAAGGTCATTCTCCCCAAAATACTTTACAAGATAGGTGTTTGTGCTTGCAATACGCAGTACATAAACCTCTCCTCGGATTCTTTCGTTATATAAGTGCTTAATATCCGGGATTAGGTTGTCTTTAACACTATTAATAAGCAGAATTTGATCGTTCCAAGGCATGCACGATGGCTCGTGACAAAGAATAAAATCTTTACCATTTTCAAACTCAAATTCGCTAATATTGAAATGGAACGATACCGTTTTTACAAAATCGAGCTTGTTTGGGCTATCAAAACGGCTATCGCCAATAAATTCGATAAGCTGAAGGATTAACCATACCTTTTGTGGTTGTTCAAACTCTTTATTAATATTCGAGCAAATTTCTGATACTCTTTCGGAGAATGGGTATGTATAATCTATTTCAGCAATTTGCTTCTGAGTATCCTTGGGGTGATAAAGAGAAATATAGCTATCAAATTGGTTAAGGTAAATTGAGACTTGCTCAGAACCAAATTCATTCTCAAGGTATGCCTGTACAACCTCTCGCGCATAAGGTGATATCCCATTGCGGTCAACATCAACCACAATAGCAAAGAGCTGCATCAGCGCTTTTAGAATCGATTCATTCATACCTTATAAAAAGCTATCCAAAAATAGGACTTTTTTTAGAACTGCAACTTGAGGTTGTATATTGGACTTCTCAAGTTTTATCATTAATTATCAACAAACAGTTCATGTTTGTGTTTTATATCAACACGAGTAGGTTAGAATGCTTATTAAAATTGTACTTTTGCATAAGGGCAGGCAACCAACAAACATGGGAATAATTCGAGCATATAAGTGTTTTACAGTTTTGCCATTACTGGCAATCTTTCTAAGCTATGCAAATGTCCCTAATCACAGCAGTTTAATTCTAGAAAGAAGTTCAACTTCAAACTTAGTAATAAAGCAACATCCTTTTTTAATTTCAATTTCTGCATTTGTTGCAATAAAAATTGTTAACACTAAAAGTCACACCTTTAAAAAAAATTTCCAAGATAAAATCTCAACTTTTTTTGCCTCAAAACATGTTATATCTACCATTTACAGGTATTTGGTTTTTACTTCGTCCGATTCAGTTGGCAAAATTGTTCTATCGCATATCTGTAAACTTCAGATTTGAGAATTCCCTATTCTTATAACAGCATACATAGAGGGTTTTTCATTATTGCAAGACCTATTACTTTGTTGATTGTTAAGTTCTAATCTAATTTAAGAATAAAGGATTACACAACTCTTTTTAAATTTTCTTAATGTTTCAATAATAACACTTACAACGATGAAAAAGATAATCTTACTTTTATTATTAACAGTAATAATGTCATGTAAATACAACAAAAAGAATGATTCTGATTCAAAAAACACATTGAGTGACTTTAAACCAGAATCGTACGAATTAAGAAATAACAACATTAAACTTATTAAGGGACAGGTTATTTACTTACCCATATATTCAAACATTCCACATTTCATGGATTCTATAAAGATTGATATGAGTGCATTTATTGCTTTTCATAATACCGATTTTAAAAACACTATCAAATTGCAACAAGTTCAGTACTTTGATACTAAAGGGGAACTTGTAAAAGACTTTCTCCTTGAAAAAACAATAGTGCTCGGTCCGCTTGAAACAACAAATTTTTATGTCCCATACAAAGATCAAAGTGGAACTGGTGCTAACTTTTTAATAGAATGGAAATCCGACAGTTTAGTTACTGAACCTTTAGTTGAATCAATAACTATTAATACTAAAATGCACAATTGCGTTGCAGTTTTAAGTTCGGGAAAGGTAATAAAAGAGACTAAATAACATATTTCAAATCATTGTTGCTTTTAAATTTGTTATCATCAAACCTATTAAAATAGTTTTATTTTTGAGCATGCTTAAAAAACCTATAAAGTCAAAATCTTATTGACTATTATCTACTGAATTACAAGTTATTGCATAAAACTGTAGATATTACTGCAAACTCTTTTGTTTAAGGAATATCTAAAAAATATATATTTACAAAAAAGTGTTTTAATGCAAGCTTCGCTTTTTCAGCTACCCATAACAGAACCCGTTATTGTTTTCGGAATAGTTCTTCTTGTCATTCTAACTATTCCTATGCTTTTTTCGCGTCTTCGAATCCCTGGAATAATTGGTTTAATTATATCAGGAATGATTCTTGGCCCTTCAGGTTTAAATATCATTGCTAGCAAGGGAAGTATTGAACTATTAGGAACTGTTGGTTTACTATATCTCATGTTCCTTGCAGGACTTGAACTTGATATGCAAACATTCTCCCGATCACGCAATCGGAGTATTGTTTTTGGAGCCTTAACTTTTTTAGTTCCCCTAATTATTGGCTATATAGTTTGTATTTGGGTACTGAAGTTCAATCAAATTGCTTCGCTGTTGATTGCAAGTATGTTTTCAACTCATACACTTATATCCTACCCAATTATTAGCCGATTTAGAATTACTAAAATTGAAGCCGTAAGCATTACCATAGGTGGTACAATTATTACCGACACCCTAGTTCTTCTGCTTTTAGTGGTGATAACAACATTAGCAAAAGGAGATTTAACCTATACTTTTTGGGCTATTCTTGCTCTTAAAACCTTTTTATATCTAGGATTTATTCTTTTCATTTTCCCTTTAATTGGTAAATGGTTTTTCAGAAATATTACCGGAGAGCCCATTTCCCAGTATGTTTTTGTGATTACAATGGTTTTTGTTGCAGGAGGGTTGGCAAAGATTGCTGGCATAGAACCCATAATCGGAGCTTTCCTTGCTGGAATAACTTTTAACCGCCAAATTCCCCATGCATCAACGTTAATGAATCGAATAGAGTTTATTGGGAATGCGCTATTCATCCCATTCTTTCTTATTTTCGTTGGAATGTTTATCGACTTAAAAGTATTTCTAAGTGGGTGGGAGTCAATAAAGGATGCAACAATTCTGATTACAGTAGCACTTGTCACCAAGTGGTTAGCTGCATACATTACTCAAAAGATCTTTTTATACAAAAGGATTCATCGTAAGCTAATATACGGTTTAAGCAGTTCGCATGCTGCTGCAACCATTGCGGTTATCCTAATCGGTTACCAGCTAGGTATTATCGACATTAATGTTTTGAATGCAACAATAATATTGATCCTTGTTACCTGTATGGTTAGCTCATTTATTACCGAAAATGCAGCACGAAAACTGATGGTTTTGGAAAAGCCACAAACTCATACCGCTGAAATACGTGAAAGAATTCTTGTTCCAATCTCTAACCCCGATACACTGGATGTTCTTCTTGAGTTTGCCAACTATATGAAAACCCACCATAGTCGTGATCCTATCTTCACACTAATGGTGGTTAAGGATGAAAGTGAGGTTGCTGCATCCAAAATACTGATGAGCAGAGCCATTGAGATTGGTTTGGCGGCAGAATACAAAGTTGATACAGCAACTAGAGTTGACGTAAACACTTCAGCAGGGATTGTTCGCGCATGCAAAGAACTAGTTATTTCCGATTTAGTAATGGGATGGAGCGGTAATTTTAGCCCGAAATACTGGTTGTTTGGCAATATGCTAGAGAGTATCTTAAACGAAATCAGACAGCCGGTATATGTAGTTCGATTTAAGCAACCGTTGAATACATTTGATCAAATAAACGCACTTATTCCTCCTTTTGCTGAGTATGAATCTGGATTCATTAATTGGCTAAAAACTCTAAAGAACCTTTCCAGTCAAACAAATGTAAAGTTGAAGTTTATTGTTGAAAAAAATAGCGTAGATACCTTTAAGCAAGCCATTGAAAAGAGTAAACTAAAACTAACCTATACTATCGATGAAATTAATGCTTGGGACAATTTCTTTGATCAAGAACCTGAACACACCAATAATATCCTTAACTTCCTTGTAAGTGCACGTAAGGGCTCTATCTCTTACTCTCAAAAACTTGATGACATTCCTCGCTCAGTCTCAAAAGTTTTTAAGGGAAAAAGCTTTGTAATTGTATACCCCTCGCAAGTAAAACTTACCTCCGTTGATTTACGTTCTTTCCTTACTGGCTCAGGGCAAGTTGCCGTTGATGAGAATCCAACCATATTGGAAAAGTTTAAATAGCAATTGTAAAACTCTTTAAATTAATTTCTTAGATTTTTTTACAACCAAAGCCAACTTCCTAAAATTGAAATAAATATTTTTGACTTTAATTTACAGTGAGAGTTAAATTGCATGAAAACTTTTCTTCTTTTCATAGCACAAAACTGCTTTTATTTTGTTAATAAACTATCAATGTAAAGGACTGTAATATTAATGAATTCTGATAATAACAACACGACAACTACTTGGGTTCAGGTAGTTATGAAGTACAATTTTCCAAACAATTTTAAGAGTTGGTGGCAAGTAGTAAACTCAGTTATACCATATTTCCTGCTTTGGGCACTTATGGTTTATAGCCTTCAAATATCATATTGGCTAACACTATTACTATCAGTTTTTGCAGCGGGTTTTTTAGTTAGAATATTCATAATCTTTCATGATTGTGGGCATGGTTCCTTTTTTAAATCAGATAGATTAAATAAAATTATTGGCATCCCATTGGGTTTACTCGTATTTACTCCATACCACAAATGGCATCACGACCATAAAGAACATCATGCTACTGTGGGAAATCTTGACAAACGGGGAATAGGTGATGTTTACACCCTAACCGTTGAGGAGTACAAAGCATTATCGAAATGGAAAAAGTTTAGCTACCGTTTTTACAGAAATCCATTCTTTCTAATAGGAATTGCCCCAATATTGTTGTTCCTTATACAATTCCGATTTACTAAACCTTATATGAATAGACGTGAGCAAATGTATGTTCTGCTGTCGAACCTAGCAATTGCAGTTGGTGTTTTTATCGTAATATGGGCTATAGGTTGGAGAGCCTTTCTTCTAATTCAATTACCCATAATTTATATTGCTTCTGTTCATGGTGTTTGGTTGTTCTATGTTCAACATCAGTATGAGTCGGTTAAATGGGAACGTGCCGCAAAATGGGATTACAAAACCATTGCCCTTGAAGGAAGTTCATACTTTAAGTTACCATTTTTACTACAATGGTTTACTGGGAATATTGGATTTCATCATATACACCACCTAAGCCCGAAAATACCCAACTACAAATTGGCAAAATGCCATAAGGAGAATCCCATGTTCCAAAATATTAAACCAATTACTTTTTTCTCAAGCCTTAAATCACTTAGATTAAGACTTTGGGATGAGACGAATAAACGACTGGTTGGATTTAGAGAAATTAAGGCAATTTAAGCTACTGAAATTCAAAACAAAACTACCAACACGAATAACTTTACTCCTAATTGTAACCAGCAAGGTCAAACCCTATTTGTACCAAACTTTACTATAAAGGAAGTTCTACCGGTAACAAATACTAATACTTTAGATGCACCAGGATAGTTATTAGAACCGAAACGAGAAAACCCTCAAAGGATAGCGCATAAATTAGCAACAGTAGGTCATTATAGAAATTTGAATAGAATTTACTTTCTTTTTCGATATTTCATAGAGACTAAGCGATTCTGCCAATACTATCTAAAATAGTCGTTACACTAATCGAAAGCAAGCATAGCATAAAAAGGCATTTAAAAATGCAGAACTAATAGGTCTAATCCCGCATGAAAGAATTATGGCTTTATTATTGTCTGATTAACCAATCTCGCAGTTATGCGTTCAATCTTTCAATTCTAAATGGCTAATCAGTCTTATTCAATAAGTTGGTTATGCTATCGTAATTACTCGAAAGTAATTGCAACAAATAAATACTATGCTCTCTATTGTAATGAGTGATAATGTACTCTGTCAATTCATTATACCGATCATTTTTAGTAAGTTGTCGTTTTATGGTATAATACAAATGGTTTGATTCAAGACCCTTCTTCTTATGTACTTTTAATGACTCTTTAAAGTTCTCCCAAAATGATTTTTTATCCATAACCTGCTTCATAAAAGCAGTTTTGGCTCTAGGACTTTCATCAATAAAGTAGATCAAATCGAGAATTGCTAGGTTCACAGTTTCCTCATCATCGCTATGTAATTCTGGAAGTAAACGCTGCATTATATTATCCTTAAGTTTTAGAATATTTTTATACTTTCCAGAGCCTTCAATGATTGAAGCAACAAAATCGGACCAGAACTTAGCCTGAACAATACTAGGAATTCCTATTGCATTGCCTACTGGCGAAAAAAGGGTGGCAAAAGGCCATGCTATAATGCTTCTGAAAAGGTTAGCCCGAATTGTTACCTTATCAAACCCCCTGATATAGTTATGTGTTGCTAAGTATATGCCATTTGTTGTGTTAATAAAAAAGAACTTTACCAACTCGTATTCAGCTCCATCGTGCTGCCAACTCCATAAAGCATCAAAATTTAGTTTTACAAAACCCAAAATAGGAACCGAGAAACCTGTCCAGAAAAGGGAGTGTGCAAGGTTAGTCCAGTTTATATCCTGATAATGCCAATCATTTGGCTTTAACCCATTGCTTGAGATGACATCGACAAACATGTTACGGGAACCAGTTATTACCATCCACAAGCAAGCAAACTCAATTCCTACAGTGAAGTATGCAGGAATAAAGCCGATTAAGATAAAAATGAAATTTCTAATTGCAGGGTTAAGATATGTCCATGCTCTTAAAGGTGAAATAGGTTTTTCAACCTTCTCATCACCTAAAAGATTCTTTTTTGTTGAGTTAACCTTCCCAAGACAAATAATGTTAGGTTTCTCATTCGTTTTCAAAGGAGTTTTTTGGACTTTTGAAAGTTTGTACACCAAATCGGAAACCTCGTTTGGCATATTATAATGCCTTTTCTTAAAGTACTTTCGCTGATGCTTTGGTAATCTATTTTCGAAAACAAAACCCATTCCAGGAGCTAGGGTCGATCGGCCAGTTGCATCACTGCCTATAGCAGGAATAAGGGTATTATTCTTCAGATATTCAAGGGCCTTCTCCAAATTTCGATCATCATAACATAGCTTATTCTCCTTAAAAAACATTGCCAATCCTGCTTTCTGCCCTTGGTTCAGTAAGCGAATAAACTTGGTGAATAGTATGAAATCGTCTTCTTTGGCTTCTATTGTATCGTAAATATTGAAAATCTCAGTATGTGAGAACATACTACAATTACTCAGAATAACATCAATGGCTGCCTGTAGCCCGTGCTCAAGGGGTTGAATAAATTTGATAGTTCCTTCTGATTTTTTTGCCAGGTTATATATATCCTCAAGGCTACTTACCTCCGAATCAGGAACAAGCGATTCACTATCGGCAAAGTACTCCAAACGAACCTTCTCGGGGTCAATGTCTCTATACTGCGATCGAACTTTCTCGAACTCTGTATTAATTAATTCTATTTCCTGAGAAGTAAAAAGTTCAGGAGCATTATCAACCCTATTCTTTATTGAAGTAGCGTATAAAGCCCTATTTTTAAGTACTTTCTCTAACCTTGGATATAATAGTTCGCCTAGCTGACGATGTGAAAATATACCTATTGGGGAATAATTGATATCGTCGTTAATTGATAGAGGTTCAAGGTAATATATTGAATCTGGCGCATAACCATTATTGATTTTTGGTAGATGATTTGTATTAAAATTTTCAATAAGAAGGCTAATTGTTTTCCTTCTTTTTTTGTAGTTCTCCTCTAACTCGTTCAGAAACTCTTTAAAATCTTTTGACTTCTCTTTTAAAAACTTCTTGAACTTATTTTTGTTGCTTGAAAAATTAGGTAGAATGTAAATATAATGAAACCTATATCCTT
>Ga0209099_1003328_pt1 | contig 13119 bp, 8 predicted proteins | sample AD_JPNHW2_MetaG_FD_184430 | JGI IMG/M metagenome (GOLD analysis project Ga0209099, IMG submission 184430) | Active sludge microbial communities of municipal wastewater-treating anaerobic digesters from Japan - AD_JPNHW2_MetaG (SPAdes) (version 2) | ecosystem: Engineered > Bioreactor > Anaerobic >...
TCAAAAGGGATGTTAACCTTGATCGTTTGAGGGAGCGATACCCCGCTTTTATACTCTTTAGAATTATTCAAACACTTGGAGCCTATGGCTATAGGGGTTATTTTGAGGGGAAAGCACATTTTCTTTTAAGTATACCACCTGCAATTGAAAACCTTAAACAGGTACTAAACTCCGACCTTAAATCGCTCAATATAAATTATTTGATTTCAGTTTTAGAGGCTTTAATTTCTAAAGCTAATACAAGGTTTGAACAAACCTCTTCTTTCGAAGGTTTAACAATTGAAATTACCAGCTTCTCATTGAAGAATGGCTATCCGGCAGTCAACCCAGAGCATGGCGGTGGATTTATATTCGATTGTCGTTTTCTTCCAAACCCTGGAAGATTGGCAAAATTTAAGGATCTAACTGGACTTGATGAACCTGTTGCCGAATACCTTGATGAGAAGTCAGAGGTAAATATATTTATGAATAGCACCTTTGGACTAGTTCAAAATGCTCTGAACAATTATATTGAGCGAGGATTTAGCTATCTATCAGTGGGCTATGGTTGTACAGGTGGTCAGCATCGATCGGTTTATTGTGCAAACAAACTGGCTCAAATGCTCAATGGGATTGAAGGTATTAGGATCAATTTAAAGCATAGGGAGATAAGCGATGGCAAGTAAAATGTGTAAAAAGGGAAAGAAGGAAGAAAAGAAATCTGATGCCGACTTTGTTTGCAAAAGTTGTGGAGCCGCATCTAACAAAGAGAAAAAGTTGTGCAAACCAATCAAAAATAAGTAAATATATTATCGATGAAAGCGATGATTCTTGCAGCAGGCTTAGGTACTAGGTTGAAGCCTTTTACTGACGATAAACCCAAAGCACTTGTGAAAATTGGCGATAAAACGCTTTTAGAGCATACAATTCTCAGGTTAAAGGAGAATGGTTTTACTGAGATTGTAGTTAATGTTCACCATTTCGCACAGATGGTTATCGATTTTTTGAATAGCAATGATTTTGGAGTAAAGATTCATATATCGGACGAATCCGATTGGCTTTTAGATACAGGTGGGGGAATTTTTAAGGCAGTTCAATACCTCAATGGCGATGAGCCATTTCTTGTCCATAATGTAGATATAATTACTGACATTAATCTAAATCAGTTTTATAAAACTTATTCAACATCATGCAATGTTGCAACTCTTGCTGTTAGTAAGAGGGAATCGTCGAGGGTTTTTATGTTTGATGATAAACTTAGCTTAGCCGGTTGGAAGAATAACCTTACGGGTAAAATGATAATTCCCGATAGTAGTCGTAGCCCTTTGACAGAGTACGCTTTTGCTGGTATCCACTTAATAAGTCCTGAAATCTTTAACCTTATCAACTCAAAAGGACCATTCTCAATAGTTGATGCGTATTTAAGCCTTTGCAGTAAATACACAATAAAAGGGCATGATGTTAGTTCCAACTTTGTGCTAGATGTCGGTAAACTTTCAAGTATTGAGAAAGCGGAAGAGTATCTTGGAAGTGAAAAGTTGAAAGTGAAAAGTTAAAAGAGGTTCTTTGTAAAATCAACGAATTACAATCAACTACTCATTTATCACCCCTGAACCAATTAGTTCATCATTATCGTACCAAGCAGCAAATTGGCCTGCAGTAATTCCACGCTGAGGGTTTTTAAAGATGATATAAATTCCATTTTCACGGCAATAAAGTGTTGCCTGTTGTAGCGGTTGACGGTAACGAATTCTTACCAATAAATCAATATTTTCATCAGGTTTCATCATCCTGTCGGGGCGCACCCAATGCACTTCGGAGGCATTTATAAACAGCCCTTTGCGGAATAATCCAGGGTGATTTTGTCCCATTCCAGCGTAAACAACATTTTGGTCAGTATCTGTAGATATCACAAACATTGGCTCTGCTTTCCCGCCAATATTTAGCCCTTTACGTTGACCTATTGTAAAGAAGTTCGCCCCTTGATGAGTTCCAATTACCTTTCCATCCTTAGGTTTATAAATTAAAGGTTTAGAAAGATTTACAAGATCACCATTGAGAATTGAATCAATTGATTCGTAGTATTCCTTCGGAATCTCAACAATATTGCCCTTTCTGGACTTCAATTTTTGTTGAAGGAATACGGGTAAATCAACCTTCCCAACAAAGCAAATTCCTTGGGAATCTTTTCTGTCGGCGCTTGCAAGGCTTTGTTCGGCTGCTATCTTACGAACCTCTGGCTTAAGTAAATGTCCAATTGGGAATAGTGCTTTCTCAAGTTGACTCTGGTTTAGCTGACAAAGGAAGTAGCTTTGATCCTTATTGGGATCAAGCCCAGCGAGAAGTCTGTAGTAAGTTTTACCCTCAACAATTACCTCTTCTTTTCGGCAGTAATGACCCGTAGCAACATAATCGGCATTTAGCGCTAACGCTGCTTTCATAAATGCATCGAACTTGATTTCGCGATTGCAGAGTACATCGGGATTTGGTGTACGTCCCTTTTCGTATTCGTCAAACATATAATCAACCACTCGTTTACGATACTCATCGCTTAAATCGACGTATTCAAAGGGGATTTTAAGCTTGCGGGCAACCATCTCAGCAAAGTTGCGGTCATCATCAAATGGACAATCGCCATGAAGAACGCCAACTGTATCGTGCCAGTTTTTCATGAACATACCAATCACTTCATATCCTTGCTGTTTGAGCAAGTACGCAGCAACGCTTGAGTCTACACCTCCTGATAATCCTACTACAACTCTTTTCATTTTTCTTAAAATCGGGGCAAAGGTAATAATAAATTCAGTGACAAAGTGACGAGATACAAAGCGACTAAATATCAATATTGTTCATTTTCGAATCCCTTTTTAATCTATTTTTACATTTGCATGTCTAAATCCTTAGAAAAAAACTAAACTATGATACGAAAATCTTTATTAAGCTTTGCGCTTTTAACCTTTGCTATTGGGTTGTTTGGTCAAACCGAAATGCAGACAATAGCTGAGAAATCAAATTATGAGTCTACATCTCTTTATAGCGATGTTATCTCGTTTGTGAATTATCTTAAAAAATCTTCAAAGTATATTAGGGTTGAAACTATTGCTACAACAACTGAGGGTAGAGAAATTCCAGTGCTGATAGTTGGAAATCCGCTTCCTAAAAATCCAAAGGATTTAATAAACGATAAACGTGTTAAGGTTTACATTCAAGCTAACATTCACTCTGGAGAGGTTGAAGGTAAAGAAGCAACCTTAATGTATCTAAGGGATTTGCTCAAGCAAAAGAATCCTGAGATACTGAAAGATGTAGTTTTGTTTGTTGTTCCTGATCTGAATGCCGATGGTAACGAAAAGATTAGCAAGAAGAATAGAACAAACCAAAACGGACCAATAAATGGCGTTGGTGTAAGGTATAACGGTCAAATGCTCGATCTGAATCGCGATGCGATGAAGTTAGAATCCCCTGAAATGCGTGGAGTTATTTCAAATATACTTTGCAAGTGGGATCCTGATATTGTTTTGGATTGCCACACTACAAACGGCTCATACCACGTTGAACCGGTTACGTTTACCTGGATAATGAACCCAAACTGCGACCGCACGCTCATCAACTACATGCGCGACAAGATGATGCCAGAGATGTCGGGGACTTTGCTCAATAAATACAAAACCGAGAACTGTTTTTACGGCGAGTTTATAGATATGGGCGACTATGATAAGGGTTGGATATCATATGCTGCCGAACCAAGGTACTTAAGCAATTATATTGGGGTTCGGAACCGTCTTGGAATTTTGAACGAGAACTATGTTTATGCTGATTTCAAATCGAGGGTGTTGGGGTGCTATAACCTTATCAATTCATTAATGGACTATGCGTCATCCCATACTTCAGAGATTAAAGATATTATAAAAGATGTTGATGCAAAAACTATTGCTAGAGGATTGAACCCCTCAGCCTTAGATTCATTTGCAATAACCTATGAGGGAAGGCCAACTCCCAATAATGTAACCATTAAAACCTACGAAGCAGATAGAGTTGAAAGTGATAATGAGTGGGAGCGTTATAAGAAAAGCGATAGAAGAAGAGATGTTACTGTTCAGTATATTGCCGATTACTATGCAACTAAAAATGTGAAATTCCCTTTTACCTATATAATTTCAATACCTGATCCTGATATTATCCGCGTACTAAAAACACATGGAATTATTGTTGAGCGGTTAAATCAGACTTACTCATTGGATGTAGAGAAATTTATAATTGATGAAATAAAACCAACCCAAAGATTAAACCAAGGGCATTATACCGAAACTTTTAAAGGGAAATTCGAGAAAGAAACAAAAGAGTTTCCTAAAGGAACTTACATCGTTAGAACCTCTCAAAAGTTAGGCTATTTAGTTGCTTATTTATTGGAACCCCAATCTGACGATGGTTTAATGCTATGGAATTACTTTGATAAGTACCTCGTACCTCAATGGAGTAGAAACAATAACCCATACCCAGTTTATAAAGTAATCAATTCTATAGAGATAAAATCTACGAAAGAAGATTAGTAATTAACAAAAACCATTAAAAAAGGGTCTTAAATTTTAAGACCCTTTTTCTATCAACCTAAAACTATTTTAAAAGAGCGGAATTAGCGTAATATAAATACCTGCAATAATTGCAGTTGTAATAACACCTGAAATATTAGCACCAATGGCTTCTGGTAAAATCATCGCTGATGGGTTTACCTTACTAACTTCCTTTTGCGCAACCTTAGCCGTTGTTGGTACGCAGCTTACTGCAGCAATGCCAATAACAGGGTTAAACTTGCCTCCAGTTATGAAGTACATAATGTAACCTCCAAGAATACCACCAATACCCGATATAATTAGCGAAATGATGCCTAAGAATAGGAGTTTAATAATCTTTGGATCAAGTATAAGATGTGCTTCGCAGAGAACTCCAAGAAGAAGTCCTAAAAAAAGTGTAGAGCCATAGAGTAGGGGCCCGCTAACAAAATCGATTAAATGTTTTAATCCCGATTCACGAATTGCAACTCCTAAGAATAAAGAGAAGAATAGAGGTGCTGCAACGGGAAATAAAAGACAAAGAACTGTACATACCACAACGGCAAACGCAAGTTTTTCGCCTGAAGTAATTGGTCTTGCCTTTTTCTTATTCTTACTTTTCTCCTTGTTAATTGCAGACATATCAATACCCCGTAGTTTTTTAGGAACTAATAAACGGATAAGGTATGGATAGCCTCCATATGTTAAACCTAAATATAAATAGGCAACTACAGTAATAGGAACGAATAAATGTTTTGCAAGACTCAATGAAGTAAAAAGTACCATTGGACCATCTGCGCCACCAACCATAGCAATTGATGCTGCTTCTTTTAGTGTGAGACCAAAAAGTATTGCAATAGGTATTGTTAAAAATGTTCCCAATTCACCAAATAGTGCAAGGAACATACTAAGGAAAGGACGTTGAAGTACATAGCTTACATCAAGCAAAACTCCAATCCCCATGAACACAAAACATGCAATTAGCCCATTACTAAACGTAAAAGTGTATATCGGTTGTAGCCAATCAATTTGAAGAACGTCCATTAGCTGGTTTGGATCGGTAATCATAGGATCAACAAAGAGATTACCCTGAGCCCCATTTGGCATAAACAGAATACCAGCATTAATTGCTGCCATTCCTAATCCCATAGGGATCATAAGCAGTGGTTCTAGTACACCTTTTTTTCCTAGGTAAACCAATAGCATTCCAAGGAGCATTAAGAATATCCTTGAAAAGATAATTATTGGTTCAGAGGTAAGAAGCGTTGATATTCCTTGAAAAAGGTGCGATAAATCAAGATTTCCCATAGTAGTACTCGATGATTTCGTTGGTATCAATCCTATTTACATCGTTTCCTGATAGGATACGATTCTTACGTTGATGATTTCCGTTATCGCGAACCGATTCAAGTGAAGAAAGATGGTTTTGCTTTCTGATGCTGTTGATTTGACGAACTCGCTGCATCCCCGCTTTGTATTCAACTGTCTGGACTCTCATCATCCTTTGGATTGAGTTGAATACAACTTTAATAATTAATGCTACAAAAAACCCTATGGCAAAGGTAATAGCCGCCATCAGCAAGGTGTACCCCAGTACATTGCTCATAATGTCCTCCTTTTAAAATTGGTTTGAAAATTCTTACTTAAGATTGCACAAAAGTATATTTACGAAACACTACCAATGCTGATAAAAGTCAATAAAAATAATATTTAACAACACACTTATATAACAGGCTAATCAACGAAACAAAAAATAAAATGAATCGAATAAAGTATTTGGCTTTTCAATTTAGTTTGGTAATTAGTATATCCGATCGATCTCTTGATTAATTTTATATAAATCAGATAATCATTTACTTATATTCTATTAGAAAACCCTATTAACGATAAATATTTGTGCAAAATTGTATTTAAGGCTTTCTTTGAATGTTATTATTTTATTCTCAAATTTACTATATCTAATTTAATTGTTTCTAAATTCTTGATTTTGATTATATGTAAATAGAATGCAATTAGTCTATTTTGTTTAAAAAAATTATATGTTTTTTATCTTTACACTATTGAGTAATATGGTATAATCCTTTCAAATATGTCTAACCTAATAGTTTATAAAGCTTCTGCAGGATCGGGAAAGACTTTCCGGTTGGCTGCTGAGTACATTAAACTGGTGGTTAGCGACCCTCAATCCTATAAGAAAATACTTGCTGTCACCTTTACTAATAAGGCTACAGCCGAGATGAAGGGGCGTATCCTTGAGGAGCTAAAGGCTATTGCTGATGGCCAAAAAACAGCAATGTTTGAAATAGTTGCTAATGAAACCCAAGTAAACCCTGATTTAATTCCGTTAAAGGCATCCAAGGCATTATCCAATATTCTTCACGATTACTCAAGGTTCTCAGTAAGCACAATCGATAGCTTTGTTCAAAGAATTATTCAGGCACTTCTTTGGGAGATTGGGCAACAAGGTGGGACCGATATCCGTCTCGATTTTAACCCAGTACTCGAGCGAGCAGCAGATATTATGCTCGATGAATCGATTGACAACCCTGCTCTTTTTGAATGGCTTAAAAGGATGGGTGAATCGCAACTTGAGGAGGGTAAAACCTGGGATATTCGGAGTGCATTAATTACCCTTGGTAAGGAGCTTTTTTCCGAAAGCTTTAGGTTGATGAAACCCGACGAGATTAGCAAGTTTACCGATAAAGAGAGTGTGGATACCCTAAAGAAAGGGTTGAATGGGATAATTGATCAGGTTTCAAAAGAGATTACAGAGGAGGGTATCTCCGCTATTTTATACTGTGATAAAAACCAGCTGAACGAAAAAAGTTTTACTCAGGGTGGAAAAGGTGTTTATGGATTTTTTAGGAAATGTTCAGAATTTGAAAGAGGTGATTCACTTCCAGAGTTAAATAGCTACGTAAAAAAAGCGCTTGAAAGTCCAAATGGTGATGAATGGATAAAATCAGAAGATAAAAAGAATTCCTCGAAGTTTTCATTTTTATCAGGGCATATCAGTTCAAATTTGCATCCTGCGCTCCAGAGAATAAATGAAATTATTAGAGAAAACGAATCGATTTACAACTCGGCAAGACTTGTACTTCGAAACCTAAATTCGTTGGCAATTCTTAGCGATTTGTGGCTTACAATACGCAAACTTTCTGTTGAGGAGGGATTTATGCTTTTGGCTGATAGTGGCCCTCTCCTTAGGGAGTTTGTAAAAGAAACTGATGCTCCATTTGTGTATGAGAAAGCAGGTACCCGCTATGAGCATTTTATGATCGATGAGTTTCAGGATACTTCGGTTATTCAATGGCAGAACTTTAAACCGTTAATCGAGAACAGCCTTGCTCAGGATGGTTTTAGCATGGTGGTTGGTGATGTAAAACAGGCAATTTATCGATGGAGGAATGGCGATTGGCGAATTCTTTCATCGGGTTTGGAAAAAGATTTTGAATTTCTTGGGGTTACATACAAACCGTTGGATGTGAATCGTAGAAGTTTACCCTCAGTTGTTGAGTTCAATAATCTTTTTTTTACAGGTGCAGCCAGAGTCATTAATGAAGTAACCAATGAAATGCTTGCAGGTAAGGAATTTAGTTCAGGTTATAGAAATGATTTTTCAAAAGCTTACGAAAGTGTAGAACAAAAGGTATCGAAGGAGAATAATGGAAGTGGATACGTTGAGGTGAAATTTATTCCTGATACGGATAAATCTTATAGAGAGAATTTAAGTAAATATCTTCCCTCACTTATTTCGGATATTCAGAAAAGGGGATATAAAGCTGGCGATATTGCTATTCTTGTAAGAGCAAATAGGGAAGGACAGGAGATTGCAAATATGCTATTAACGCATAAGCAGAACAATCCCGATGCTTTTGGCTCATTCGATGTTGTTAGTCAGGAGGGTTTGTTACTAAAGTCGTCGCCTTCAATTCAGTTTTGCATAGCAGCAATTAAAACCGTTTACCAACCTACCGACAGCATTACGCGATCGCACTTTGCAGCTGGTTTAAAGATTATTCGAGGCGATGATTCAACACCTTGGAGTACCTATTTTTTAGAAGAATTTTGCAGAGACGAAATTGAATGGTTAAAGGGTTTTCGAACTCAACCAGTACAGGAAGCATTTGAGGCAATTATCAAAAGGTATGGATTATTAGATCGAAAGAAAGAGTTGGCCTATATCTCTGAGCTTCATGAGCAGATTATAAACCTTTCACGAAAAGGTCCAAATGATGTGGCTAGGTTTATTGAATGGTGGGATGATGAAGGAGATAAAATTTCACTTACCATGCCTGAATCAGAGAATGCAATAACCATTACAACCATTCATAAATCTAAAGGTTTGCAATTTCCTGTTGTTATCATTCCTCGTGGTGATTGGCCATTAAGCCCGTCAAACAAGAAACCATTGCTTTGGGTTGATTCAAAACTCAAACCATTTGATGGTTTACCTAAATATCCTATAAAACCAATAAAGGAATCTGAGAGAAGCTTATTTGCTAAGCCCTTTATAGAGGATGAACTCCAAATTGTTATTGATAATATTAACCTGTTGTACGTTGCCTTTACCCGTGCCGAGAATGAACTATTCGTGTATTGTCCTCAGAAGGAGGTTAAAAAAGATAATTCATTCTCGAGTACCTCACCATTAATTACAAAAATTTTAAGTGGAATTTCTTCACCATTTCTTATTAAAAAAAGCGAAACAGATAGTTTTGGAAATCAAGCATCAACCTTCTGTATTGGAAATCCAGCAAACAAACCTGCGGATAATCTGAACAAAAAAGACGAAACACTTTCTTGGACACTCGATAATTACCCTGTTGGAGAAGCTAAAGCAAAGGTTCGCCAAAGACTTGAATCTGCTGATTTTTTTGAGGATATAAAGGTAAGCCATTCACATGCAATTAGCTATGGAAAGCTGATGCACACCCTTTTTTCGAAGATAAAATACTCATCGGATATAGATAAAGCCCTTGATGGAATGCTTTTCGACGGTATGATTGATGTTTCACAACGAATCGATTTAAAGATAAAAATTGAGTCTTTGCTAAAAGACAGTCCCTATTCCAATTGGTTTTCCAATGCATGGGAGGTTAAAAACGAGATTTCAATCTTATCTCCTTCAAATTCAACTTACCGACCCGATAGGGTAATCATTAAAAATGATGAAGTGGTTGTTATTGATTATAAGTTTGGCTCAGAGTCGGAATCATATAAACACCAAGTTCAGCGATATGTAAAGCTAATCCAGCAAATGGGCTACTCAAAGGTTAATGGATTTATCTGGTATGTTGATTCAAATAAACTGGATGGCTGTTAAGGGCTTAGTTGAGAAATAAAATTTAACTTTCAACTATCAACTGACAACAATTAACTTTTCTTTATCTTGCAAACTTAAAAATCAATCAAACCCATTAAATTCTATGAAAAAATATTTAGCAATCTTTCTACTCCCTTTATTGGCTGCCTGTTCCTCAAATGGTCCAAAAGAGGCTATTTTATCAGGTAAACTGTTGAACTATAAAGATACTGTTACATACCTTACCACAAAGGGAATTACTGAAACGGTTAAGCTCAATGCAGATAAATCGTTTACATTTAAAACTACTATCGACAAACCGGTTCTATATACATTAAAGGGTGGACGTAGAGCTAACTTCGAATTTTACCTAAATCCTGGTGATGTAACAGAGTTAACTATTGATTTTGAAAATCTAAAGGACGGTGCAAAGTATACTGGAGTTCTTGAATCTGTTAATAGTTATCTTGCTGAAAAGGAGAAAATTACTAATACGTTTATTCCCAATTTTAATGATTTCTTTGGTTTAGAAAAATCTGCATTTAATAGTAAACTTGACTCATTAAAGAATGAGCTTCTTGAAAAAACAAAATCAATTTCGAAAAAAAGGATTGCAGAGCAAGAGACTGCAAGTATTGAATATTTTGTAAAAGGGATTAAAGCAAACTATCCTGAATACAATGCATACGTAAATAGGGTAGAATTTAACGCTGATAGTGCAGATTACTCGGCACTTGATGGTATTGATTTGAATAATGCCTACCATTTAATGTATTCCGATTACTCCGATTTAGTTAATAAGGTAATCATGAGTAAGTTTGTTAAGGAAAATGGCGCAAAAGCACTTGAGGCTATGCCTGCTCCTGAGAGATTAGCAAAGATTTTTGCTCTAATTGATGCTAATGTTACTAACCAAGAGGTTCGCGATTATCTAAAGCAAAATGCTTTTATGGAGGATTTAAGCTATGGTCAATTTTGGACTTTATCAGATCTAGTTAACAAATTCCTGACTGAGTGCCAGACATCTGGCTATAAGAGTATAATTGAAAAGCTTTATAACCAAAAGATGCTTCTTGCACCAGGAAAAATCGCTCCAACTTTTAAGTATAAAGATATAACTGGCAAGGAGTATGCTCTTGAAGACTTTAAAGGAACTCTTGTTTATATTGATTTCTGGGCTACTTGGTGTGGTCCTTGTCGACACGAGCTTCCTTCACTTGAAGAGGTTGAAAACGCTTACCATGGTAAAAAAATCACTTTTATTAGCATGTCAGTTGATGATGATATGAATAAATGGGAAACCATGGTTAAGGAGAAAAAAATGAAGGGCATTCAACTTCATGCCGAAGGTGCTTGGGCTTCAACTGCCGTTAACGATTACCAAATAAAAGGAATCCCTACTTTTGTGCTTATCGATCACAATGGTGTTATAATCTCACCAAGTGCACCAAGACCATCATCTGGAGAGGAGCTAACTAAACTTTTAGATGAGAACCTAGCTAAGATTAAGTAACCCAATCTAAACCTAATCTATAATAACCTGAAAGGACGAGGTATTTGCCTCGTCCTTTCTATTTTAACAGTTCTTCTTTTTGACTATTCTTTTGCTATTTCAACTCTATGTGTATTAGGGTTAATAATGAATTCAGGCGTTACAGCTATTCTGATATCTCCATGTTCAATAAACTTAACTTTTCCATTAAAACATTCTGTTATTATCGAATCTTGAGATTGGTTATCGGAAATAATAAAGTTGAATCGATCATTATTATACCAGTTCTCGTTCATAACGTGTCCCCATGGGTAAATGGCATCTATTGAAGTGTAAACCCTTACGCCATTCTTCGAAAACATATTGATAACCTTTGTATTCCAATAGTTTCCAAGCCCGCTTTGAAGTTTTTCCTGCTTTGATATTTCATCAATATCCTCAGTTATTTTTGGGTAGTAGTTGAAGTATGCTTTTAATTCCTTATGGTTAAATTGAGTTATAATGTTTATGGATGATCCAATTATTAAGATGGCTATTATGCTGGTTAGTATGATTCTATATTTAACACTTAACCTATTGATTAAATAATAAATAGCTATTCCAAGATTTATGATAAGCATGTAGAATATGTAGATGTTGTACCTAAGGGTATCGAAACCGGTATAATTCCCATTGATTACCGGAGCAATAAAAACGATAATTGTGAAAGCAACACTTAGAAAGATGTAAATATCTTTTAGAGTAAAAGATGTTTTTTTAATCCAGATTATAACCGATTCTGTAATGTTGTAAATAAATGCAATCAGACTTAGTATAATAATAATGCTTTTAAAATTCATGTCGGTTAGGTAAATATACATCTGATGCATTAGTAGTTTAAGGCATTCACCCATATACTTGAAATCCATTATTCGATGGGGTTCATCAATATATATGTAATGGCTATTTTTTAGAAGTAAAAATGCAAACATGCCAACAATTGTTGAACTAATGTTAGCAATTATGATTGATCTAAGTCCTTTTCGTTGATCGATTTTAAAGTAAAATACTAAAAGTGCAAACCATGGAATGATATATAGTACGATGAAAAGTCTATCCGAGAAAACACATAGGGTTGATATTACTATTAGATAGACTAGTATTTTAGTTTTTGGTTTTTTTAGGTACTCAAGCGAAAGAACAATACAAAGTAAACTCATTAAAAATGCACCTGTATGATATGAGTTGCTTACGAGATAGAACGTAAACCAAAAATCATTCGAATAAAACGATACCATAAAAAAGAGCAGGAGCAGTAAACTTGATAGCGCAGTAATTAGTTTGTGATCAGGTAGATCAATAGTTTTTAACAGCCTATTGATAAGGTATATAAAGAACAAGTACTGAATGATTGCAAAAACAAAAGAGGCGGTTATAAAATTTGATGTGATTGCCATAATTATAAAGTATACAATCATATCGGGAAAGAAGTTTGGTGATGGGTTTAGGTGCCAACCCTTAATCGGATTATGGTCAATAAATATATCCTTATAGATTGAAGGAAGGTAAAGGGTATCTGTACTAAAAAAGGTGCTATAAGCTTGACTCGAGAAGGTAGAGAAAAGAGTAATAATAGTTCCAACAGAAACAAGAACAGTAATGTAAAGAACAATATCTTGAAATGTAAAATACTTCTTCATTTTATAATTTTTTTTTAACTGGAATCCAGATTTCCTCCTCTGAGTCGGGATCTTCGTTTTTGTATTTATCTCCCATCAATGCAAAATGGGGTCTATTGTCTAGCTGATATTCAG
>Ga0209099_1003334_pt1 | contig 13112 bp, 15 predicted proteins | sample AD_JPNHW2_MetaG_FD_184430 | JGI IMG/M metagenome (GOLD analysis project Ga0209099, IMG submission 184430) | Active sludge microbial communities of municipal wastewater-treating anaerobic digesters from Japan - AD_JPNHW2_MetaG (SPAdes) (version 2) | ecosystem: Engineered > Bioreactor > Anaerobic...
AGGCCAAGGTGATTGAAGCGCAAGCTCAGGTTCCGCTGGCCATCGCCCAGGCCTTCAAAGAAGGCAACCTCGGCGTTATGGATTTCTACCGCATGCAGAACGTCATGGCCGATACCTCGATGCGCGAAGCGCTGGCCGGCGGCGACGAACAGGCGCATAAGAAGGAGTAATCATGACTGACCTCTTCGTCAAAGCGGACGGTGGAATCGTCTGGCTGATCGTCGGCGTATTCTGGGTCATCGCCCAGATCGCCGGCGCAGCAGCCAAGAAGAACCAGCCGCCGCGCCCGGTCGCCGAAGAGGAAGAAACCGGAGCTGCTACTGAAGATCCGTTTGCTGAGCTGCTCCGGAAAATGGCCGGAGCAGAAAATTTACATATTGAACCGCCGGTCTTCATCGAAGAACCGCAGCATAAACCGGCTTTCCGCTCCTCCTCACCGTGGAAACCGGGCGACATTGAAGCGCTGCCCGATATAGAGCCGTTGCGCCACGAAGCCCCTGCTCCGGAACCGGCCGCGAAACCGGCGGCACTTCCGGAACCTGACCTCCGCCCGAAGATGTCCGCCTTCCGCAACAGTGTTCCGTCGATCAAACTGCCGACGATGAATCTGAGTTTCCAGGGCTCGGAAACTTCTGTCCGGAAATCGTCTGATCTTGGGAAAATCCTGAATCCTTCCGACAGGAATTCTCTCCGGCGCGCCATGCTCAGCCATATCATTTTCTCCGCGCCCAAAGCCCTTGAACAGACCGGCAAGCAGTAGCTCTTTCCGCCGCCGCGAATTTCCGAACGAATCGCTTGCTGTTTCCGGAACATTCGATATACAAAGCAACCCAGTCGAACTGGGTATTTGAAACGATGAAATCTTGATGCGGAAAGAAACAGGGTGATTTCATGATAATGACTTACCGGATAGCATCCGCGCGGCTGATGCAATGCGCCGAGAATGAAGCGGATATTTTCGTTTACTGCCAGCCCACCGACCCCGAAAAGGAAGCTCTTCAAACGAAGTTCGATTTAGATCCTTTTGACGTAGAGGCAATCTATGACTCCGATGAAGTCCCGCGCGTAGAATATATGCAGGACGGCGGGCTGTTCATGATCTGGAAACGTCCCGACAACATCACCCGCGATGAAACGATTCAATTTGAGGTGTCATCACTCGGTATATTAATCAAAGACAACAAGGTCGTTTTTATCGTCCCCCAGGACGACCTCCCCATATCCGGACGGGAATTCAAGCAGATAGGCTCCGTCTGGGACTGCGTCCTGCGGGTGCTCCTGCATACCGTGCATCACTATCAGGGCCATCTTAAAGCCATCAAAATGATGTCGCAGGAACTGCAGGCGAAGATCATCAAATCCATGGAGAACAAATATCTCCTGCAGATGTTCGCGCTCGGAGAAAGCCTGATTTATTACCACAACGCGCTGGAAACAAATCTTGCGGTTCTGTCAAAAATCCATACCGCTTCCGGCAAACTGAAGCTCTCAACCGAACAGATCGAATTTCTTGATGATGTGATCATCGAAAACCAGCAGGCCAGCAAACAGGCGGGGATTTATTCGACCGTTCTGTCCGGACTCATGGATGCCCGCGGCACCATCGTCAGCAACAACATGAACGTATTGCTGAAAAATCTGACCCTTATCAACGTGGTATTTGTTCCGATCAACATTATCGCCAGCATGGGCGGAATGTCGGAATTCAGCGCAATGACCAAAAATATCAATCCGTGGATTTCCTATGGTCTGTTTTCGGTGGCCATGGTCGTCATCGGCTGGGGGTTGTGGTGGTGGCTGACGAAAGTTCTGGATCACCTTCAGAACCGCAGCAGCTAGAGCCGCGTTAGAAACGCTGCAGAATTTTTGAATTCCGCTCTAGATGTCCCATTTCACGGCACCAGATTCGGGCCGGCCGTTGCCCGCGCGAACGAGGAACCGGCGTACGGCACCGAAAACGGCAAACGGGATAATCAGGGCGTATGTCATGAAGCGCATGAAGCTGAAGTGATAAAGCGGTTCAGGAATCGCAGCATAGATATTCCAGAAAATAAGCAGGCCGCAAAGCCATACGCAGGTGAAGTTTGGAAACGCATCGCCGGAATGCATCAACTTAAGACCGGCGGTGCGTTTTTTGGTGAAGGGGAAAAACAGGTTGGTGCCCATGTACCCCATTTGATCTTCAATAATGTGCGCCGCATAAGCACCGAAAACGACGAGCCCCGCCTCCCACGTCCAGAGCGACGCCAGTCCCGCCAGCAACGAAGCGACGGTAAATGAATGCGACCAGCTGCGGTGCCACGGCAGAAAATCAATTTCTACTTCACCGGCCCCGTTGCGTTTAAAAAGGAATCCCGGGCCGTCGAAAATATCAACGGTGTACACCGGTTCATAACTCTGCCTGACCGGCGCAGAAAATTTCGCAACAGCGGCCGGACGACTCGCCGGCAGGGTGCCGGGCTGCGGCGCCTGCCCTGTGCTGACAACCGGCCCGAACTGTGCCCGCACTTCACCGGCATCGGGATCGATCCGGACGCGATACTGCCGCCAGTTATCGGCGCTCAGTTTAATCGTCGAAAGTTTCACGCGTACCGGCCCGCCGGTTGCGGCGGCCTCAGAAACAGCGGCGGCAACAGCGTCAGCGACCGGTTGCGGATCAAGTTTTTCCGGATCAGGATAAACGGAAACGTCATAGCGATAGAAGAAGCGGTAGAATTTAAAATCCAAGGTGTCCGGCAGAATTCCGGCTGCCGCGCCAAGGATGAAAAAAGCAGGATTGCCGTTCTGCGCGGCCTCAACCGCCCACGGGCAGAAAGAGGCCACGGTAGCTCCGGAAATAAAATGGGCAATTCCTTTCATGTCAGAGCAGTCCTAAAAAGGCGGCAACGGGTTCGCCGATACCGGACATGTTGCAGGCGATCGGCAGCAGCAGTACGCCGAGACAGTTCAGCCTGCGCGATCCGAAAAGAACGGGAATGAGACCGATACCCGTGCTTACAGTCATAATGAAAAGTCCCGGCCTGCCGGTGATTGAAAAGACAAGTGCAACAATGATGCCGAGCGAGAAGACCGAGATGTGGCGGTAGTCCACTTTCCCCATCAGCTTAAGCGTCCACCTGGTGAGCGGCGACAGCAGCAGAAAGGAAACCGCACCGGAAAGTGCGATGGAGCCGAGCGCGAGACAGTAGTCGCCCCGGGTGTGCGGCGTATAGAGTCCTTTAATAATCCATGCGCCGCCGCCACGCGTCAGATAAAGTCCCGGCACAAAGAAGAGCATCAGCGCGCCGACGTAGTAGACGACTTTGGAAACGCCTTGCGACATCATAAATACCCGCTCGTCGCGCTGCGCCGTGGCGTGCCCGGCGAGCAGTCCGCCGATACCGCCGGTGACGACCGGCAGGAAGGCGGCAAAGCCGCCGCCGATACCGCCCGCGATGCCGCTCCGCAGAAGCAGGTCACCGTTGATATTAAGTGTGTCGCGGATGTACTGCTTCGGAACTTCCGTCCCGCTGACGGCATTGAGCAGGCACCACGGAACGGCAAAGAGTCCGACAAAAGCAGGCATGATGTTCTGGAAAGCGTTATCAACGGAAACCGGCGGACGGTAGAGAAGCAGGAAGCCGAGCAGTCCGGAGAGAAAGAAAGTCAGCAGCCCTGCGCCGAGCGTTGACCAGGCGGCAAAAAATTTCCGCCAGCCTGCCGGGCCCCAGTTACCGTTCTTCGGCCACTCGGTCATCAGCATGAACAGGATGATGACCCAGAGAATCCAGTGCATGTGCGGAGTAAGCACATAGCGGACGATGGGCAGAAACTTCGGCGCAAACGGCCCGATCAGGAAGACGAGAATGAAAAGTCCGGCAAGGCTGCCCGCACCGATCATCATGGTGCCTTCGTAGCCGCGACCGGTCATCAGATATTTCTGGCCGGGCAGCACGGTAAAGACCGCGCTTTCATCCGGGGCTCCGAGCAGGACAGAAGGAATGGTGTTGAGTACCGACCAGCCGGTGACAAGTCCGAGCATGAACGGAATGTAAACTTCCGGCATGGCGGCAACACCGCTTCCCTGCAGGGAATAGAGAAACAGCGCCGCGAGACCCATGACGTTGTAAATGTGCAGCCCCGGCAGGATGGAGAGAAAACAGGCCAGAACGGTTCCGGCCAGCACCGCTGCCACCGCTGTAAAGATCATTGTCCCGACTCCGCGATGCGCAGATCGCCAGCCGACCGGACTTTGATCTGCACCGTATCTTTATAAACATCCACCCCTCCGCGAACGCTGAGCCGTTTCCCGGGCAGAGGCAGCCTGTCTTCCAAATCCCGGAAAACATCTTCCCAGAAAACCACAGCCAGCTCGGCGCCGTTTTCTTCAAGTGTCAGAGTGTACGGCGCCCGGGAGCCGGGTCCAGGCACATCAATAATTTTGAGGATGCCGGAAACAGATATCTGCTCTCCTTTATGCGCGGCGGTAACATCAGCCAGCCGGATGCGCGGCGCCGGAGATGAAGCGGCGGCGGCCCGCTTGCGGTTGAGAACAAGCTGATCCGCCGACTGGATACGAAGCCGCGGTTCCTGATCGGCGGCAACACTGAGACTGCCGGCCACTTCGATCCGGTCCCCGCGTCGCGGAAGTTTTCCGGCAGCTTCAAGCGCCTGAGCCTGCGCTTTTCCGCCCATGACAGCGATTTCGCCGCTGCCGTCTTTTAAGTCGAATACGATGCCGCCGGACTGAAAAACGTAGGCGTCACGCGTAACTTCGCCGGAGATGCGGACATAAGCGAAGTTCATGGCCGGCGTGATGTCGCCGATCCGGACAAACGGCAGATCCCGGTTTACCGCGAACAGATAAAGCAGAATCAGTCCGGCGACAGCCAGCACCAGCGAGGCGTATTGAAGAACCCGTATTTTGAGAGGACGATCAACCTGCAATCCGCAAGCCGGATAAATTTCATTTTCGCTGGCCGAACTGTTCATCGCCTTCCTCCTGTCAGAAGGAAGAACGAAATCATTTCTCAGCCGGGATTTCCAGAACTTGTTTTCTTTTTAAAAGAAATCGTCCGGCGCAACAACCCCGGCAAGCCGTTTTAAAACGCGCCGAAGAAGATGGTGCTGAAGGTGGTGACCGGCGACGTTTCGCGCATATCGTCAATCGCGGCACGCAGTTCACCGAGCAGTTTCTGCGCTTCGGTATAAATCTGATCGTCGTTGACCAGCTTGCCGAGCGTTCCTTCACCTGAGCCGACTTTATCCGTGATGCTGCGGAGGTTGGCCATCGTGGTGCTGAGATCCTGGTAAAGCTGCTCGTCTTTGGACAGCAGTTTGCCGAGGGTTCCTTCCCCGTTCGCCAGCCGGCCGCTGACATCCTTCAGGCTGGCCATGGTTGATTGCAGGTCGGTATAAACCGTTTCATCATTAATCAGCTTGCCGATGGTTCCCTGCCCTTTGGCCAGCTTGTCGCTGACATCACGCAGATTGGCCAGAGATTCCTGCAGGTTATTATAAACCGCATCGTCATGGATCAGCTTGCCGAGAGTTCCTTCGCCCGCAGAAATCTTATCGGTCATTTGCCGGATACCGGCCACAGCCGCGCCAAGCTCTTCGAGAATGTCCGTCGGCTCCGTGCCGATAATGGGCGCATTTTCCGGAAGCAATGATGCGCTCATGGGGCCTTCATCGATTTTCAGCTGTTTCCCGCCGAGCATGGAGGAGGAAACCACTTCCACTTTATAGCCTTCACGGAGCTGTACCGGCACTTCAAGATCGGCACGAACAACCACATGGTGGTCTTCCAGCGCCGTCGTTTTTACAACCCCGACTTTCATACCGCGCAGAAAAACATTATCGCCGTCACGCAGGCCGCTGACTTCACTGAAGCGGACCGCCAGCGGGTATTTTTTCTGCAGGAAATTCTGCCGGCTCAGGATAATGGTGAACACACCCAGAGCGATGAGAATGATAAACATAAAGAAGCCGACAAGGACTTCGATGCTGAGTTCTTTGTTGTATTTGTCAGACATGTTGCTCCATTCCTTTCTCCCAGGCACCCCGGCGGGTAATATACTGGGACTCGAGGAAACGTTGAACGGTTTCGTTGGTTGATTGAATAAATTCGGCCGGCGTCGCGTTTTCAACAATTTCCCCGCCATCAATCATCATGATGCGGGTAGCGATTGCCAGCGCACTGTGCAAATCATGGGTTACGACGACACTGGTGATCCCAAGTTCTTTGCGCAGATTTTCGATCAGTTTATCGATCAGGCGGGATGTCACCGGATCAAGACCGGACGTCGGTTCGTCATAGAGAATGATTTCCGGATTCATGACGATGGCGCGGGCGAGGCCGACGCGTTTCTGCATGCCGCCGGAAAGATCGGCAGGAAATTTATCCATTGCGTCTTCCATATTGAGCAGACGCAGTTTTTCGCGAACAGTCCGATCAATCTCCTCTTCGCTCAGCTTCGTATGCTCGCGAAGCGGCAGTGCCACATTTTCGAAAACAGTAAGCCACTGAAGAAGCGCTGCGCCCTGGAACAGCACACCGAAGCGGCGGCGCATACGTTCCAGTTCGGTGCCGCGGGCTGCACTGATGATATCATCACCGATGCGCACCGTACCGCTGTCAGGAACCATCAGCTGCACCATATGTTTGAGCGTAACGCTTTTGCCGGCGCCGGAAAGCCCGACAATCACAAACGTTTCACCCTTCGGCACTTCAAAACTGACCTCATTGAGGACGGTTTTTCCGCCGAGCCGTTTGGTGACTTTGTCGAAAATAATCATATGTAAAACAGCCTCGTGATCATGTAGCCGATAATCAGGATCATCAGGAATGAAATGATAACGGTCTGCCGGGTGGCGCGCCCGACACCGACAGCGCCTTCCGTAGTGCTCAGCCCCTGATAGCAGGCGACGGTGGCAATGATGATACCGAAGACAAACGCTTTGAAAAGTCCGACATACAGGTCTTTGTTCTCGGCGTAGCGGGTGGCGTTATCGAGATAGGCCTGAAACGCCACGCCGAGCTGCGTCGAACCGACAATTCCGCCGCCGAGGATGCCGAGGATATTGGTGTAAACCGTCAGAATCGGCATCATCACAGCCAGCGCAACCAGCCTCGGCATCACCAGAAACCGGTTAGGATTGATCGACATGACTTCCAGCGCGGAAATTTCTTCGGAAACCGCCATGGTGCCGAGCTGTGCGGCAATCGCCGAACCGACGCTGGCTGCGATAATCAGACCGGTCATGAACGGGCCCATTTCGCGGATCATAACGATGGTGACTGCTGTGCCGATATTGACTTCCTGCCCGAAGCGGCGCAGTTCAAGGCCGGTCTGCAAGGCCAGAATCATGCCGGTAAAAAAGGCGACAACAGTAATGACGCCGAGGCTTTTAATGCCGGTGACATAAAGCTGCATGGCCGTTTCGCGGCGTGCACGCGGTTTCCAAAGCGTACGGATATAAAGCGTCGCAGAAAAAAGCATGATGAGCGCGTTGCCCATATCGTGACAGGCAACCAGAATGATCCGGCCCAGACGGCGGAACGACCGTACCGGCAGATCCAGATACCAATATATTTCTTTAAACGGCGCGATCATTCGCTATTCCCTAAATGTATGAAATAAAGCAGACGCAGCTCCTGCGATTCGTGATCCCTTTTATACGCCAGAAACCCTTTCAGTAAAGACCATTCCTTGCGCTCGACGGACGGCTCTTTTTCACTGTGCCAGGCAAACCACAGAATATCCTTACGGATGATTCCTTCCATATCTGTCCGTTTATACAGCGTCCAGAGAGGTGCCCAGTTGCGTTCGACCGGCGCGCTGTTTTTAAGCGGCCAGAGTTCCAGCATCCGGAAACGCGAAACGTCGCCTTCGCGCTGCCAGCTCATCAGCGGCCAGATTTTCCAGTAATTGGAAACGGTCGTCCGCTTTTCCGGCGAAACACCTTTTTCGCACTGAACGCTGTAATCCTGATAGAAAAACGGCAGCGCCATGCGGTGGGTTCTCAGCAGGCTGTCGCTGCCCGTTTTCTCTGACCAGAGCAGCGGCCAAAGCAGGAATGTACGCTGCGTCGGACCGGCGGCGTACCGGTCTTCACCCCAAAGCGGCCAGATATAAAACTTGCTGTGCGGTTTGCTGTCGGTCTTTTGAATAAAAGGCCACGGACAGAAAAGCCTGTCCTGCTTTTCTCCTTTCGTGAACCGGAAGAAAGGAGGAATGACCCAAAGCGTCTTCTCCTGCTCCAGCTTCGACCGGCCGCAAACCGGAAAAAGGATCCATGATTTTCCGGCATTGCCGGGATAAAAATATTCTGCCGACGTCCAGAACGGCCACAGCACAAAGCGCTTGTCATATTTCCCCTCGAGCACCGATTTTCCGTAAATCGGAAAAACGCGGTCGCGTTGAATTCCTTCGCCGCGCGTGTGGGAGTAGATCGGCCAAAATACGCTGGTCGTTTTTACGTCATTAATCCGGCTTTGTCCGTACACCGGAAAAAGTACGAACATGATTTCGTCACGCCCGAGGAATTCCTTAATCGTTCCGCCGAGCGGAAACAGCGCAAAGTATCCTTTGCCGTTTACGTCCCGGCCTTGAAAATAAACCGGCAGCAGCCAGTTGCGATCACGCGGGCTTGCGTCTTTTGCATCAAATTTATGGGTGAACCAGAAAATCAGTGCGCGCGAACTCTGCTCATCCTTGAAATCCTTGCGCGAATAAAGCGGCCAGAAGCAGTCACGGATTTGACCTTCTTTGACGACGGTATGCGAATAGAACGGACGAACCGCGAAGAAAGACCCCTGCTCCGTCGCCAGGTTGTCATAGAACGGAAACAGACTGCTTGCGGCGGCCGTGCCGTACAGCACCGCCGCCGTCAGAAAGATAAAACCTTTTAAAAACGTTCGTTTCATTCAGGCGGAGAAACTATCAGAGCCGGACAAAACCCGCAAAAGCTTTCTTCTCACTGCCCCTCGCCGGCCATTTTCAGCGCAGCGGCAACAAGCTTCTTTTGGTCCGCGCTTCAATCGTTTTCGGGGTCATATTGAACCCCTCTCAGATTTTTTGATACTGCAGTCACTTCTTCGGCAAGCCGGTCTCGCGCATGATAGCCGGCACCTGTTCTGCCGTCATATATTACCGTCTGTTCCGGAAAGCTTTGCCATGTTCAATTTCTTCGGTCAGCCGTCCAAAACCGCCGTTTCATCCACAATCCCCTGAAGCCACGCCGTCGTTCCGGCACATGCGTCTTCACTCAAATTCTGTATCGCGGCGATGTAATCCGCCTTGTCTGCCTTCTTGATTTCACTCATCAGCTGCGCATCAGCGCCGGTACGGGGCGGCTCTTTAAGCCTGACACAAATCTTTTTCCAACTTCTGGATAAATCTCCGACCTTTCCTACCAATTGCTCCAGCCTTTGAACCCGTTCCTTACGAATCAGATCGAGGTTGGCCAGCGCGCCTTCGTGGCAGGCACGGTCAAATTCATCGCGGATGAAAAAAACGCGGACGTTTTCGTACCACGCCTTGAGCGCGCAGATATTTCCGATGTAGATCAGGTTGTTTTTGACGATGCGGTCAATGTTTTTGTAAACGCCGGTTTCGAACGGAACGGTTTTCTCCGCCGGTACGGCCGGAATGTGAAGCTGGTTTTCTTCAACCACGTCTTCGCGGCAGATGCCGCCGGCGGCAACGACGCTTCCGTACGCTATGCGCGCCGGACCGACCAGTCCGCCCTGCCCGCCGAGAAATATCGGCTTCTGATTAAGCAATACGCCGCGCGGCACATCGCCGACCAGCGAGGCGGTGGCCTTGTCCTGATGCGGCGTGAAGTTGAAATGAACGTACGAGGAGCCGACTTCGCTGTGGTTTTTTCGGCCGGTGCCGCCCGCCATCAGGATATCGCAGAAGTTGATGAGACTGCCGAGGGTTACGAACGGAAGCAGAACCGTCTGCTTGAGACCGACCGTGTGTGCGGCGTTCGCCTCTTCTTCAAAAATGGTTCCTTCGCGGACATGCGCGCCGCTGCCCATGCCGGCGCCATCGAGAAAAACCGCGCCCGAACAAAAGCCGCCCTTTAATTGAACATCGCGGCCGAGCTGGCAGTTTTCAATTGTAACGGGCGCTTCCGCACCAAGTACAGAGCCGGGTCCAATGGAAGTTTTTGCGCCGCGAATGCGACAGCCGGGATAAACCTCCGCGTCCGGCGCAATGCGCGCAGGGTTAACTTCGGGGCCTATAAAAACTCCTCTTCGGGAGAAGGCATCCGTCATTTAAGAAGGACTCCAATGGCCGTTCCGATCGCCGTGAAGATCAGCAAAGCAATAGGCGTTTTCATGGTGTAATCCAGCTCAAAAATCCGGATGGTGGTTTTGCCGCCGGTAAAAATGAAAAACAGCGCGCACAGTGCGATCAGAAACAAAGCCCAAAGCAATGATTTATTCATAAACTACTCTCCTGCGAATAAGATTTGCTGAAGCTACAGCGATTGAAAACGGGGATCAACCGTTTTTCCCGGCCTGGAAGAAAACTTACAGTCCGTCGCAGTCCGGCGTCTGCTCGAACGCGCTGTAAATCCACTCGAGAAACGATTCGAAGCGGGCATCTCCATGCAAGGCAGCAAGATCGGGATCTTTCTTCATCCATTCGTAATCGTTGTAGCCCAGTTCGACCGCACGGTTCAGTGCGTCAAACGCATCATCGGCCCGGTCGGAAAGAGCCAGACTGCACGCCAGGTTGTACCAGACCAGCGGATCTTCGGCGCATAGACGGCTGAGACGTTCATCCATGCGCAAGCCATCGGCATAGGAACCGGTCCGGGTGTAAAGATCGGCTAACGCGCGCAATACATCGGTATCTTCAGGCAGCCGCCGGGCGATGGCCTGTAGAAATTCAAGTTCCTGTTTATTCTCGCGGAGGGTTTCCGGCTGCTGGTCGGTCGGTATCACGTTCTGAAAATCCACTATTTGCGTTTGGCGATGGGAGTAACTTTGCGCAGGTTCGGGCCGGTGTAGATCTGCCGCGGACGGGCAATGCGCGCATCGCTGTCGTTTTGCATCTCCAGCCATTGGGCAATCCAGCCCGGCAGGCGGCCGATGGCGAACATGACGGTAAACATATTGGTTGGAATACCCATTTCGCGATAGGTCAGTCCGGTATAAAAGTCCACGTTGGGATAGAGATTGCGCTCCTGGAAATAGGAGTCAGCCAGTGCCTTCTCCTCGAGTTCCATGGCGATATCCATCAAAGGATCTCTTGTATGCGTTGCCGCGATCACCTTTTTGCACAGCTCTTTAGCAATCTTGGCGCGCGGATCGTAGGATTTATAAACGCGATGTCCAAAGCCCATCAGCCGGAACGGGCTGCGAGGGTTCTTGGCGCGCTCGATCACTTTGTCAACATCCCCGCCGTCCCGGTGGATTTCTTCCAGCATTTCAATCACATGCTGATTGGCACCGCCGTGCTTCGGTCCCCACAGCGCGCAAATACCTGCTGCAATCGACGCATACAGATTGATTCCGGAGCTTCCTACACTGCGCACGACAGAAGTGGAGCAGTTCTGTTCGTGGTCGGCATGGATAATGAGCAGCTTATTGAGCGCATCGGCCATAACCGGATCGATCGGCTCGCCGCGAACGGGCGAACTGAACATCATGTTCAGAAAATTTTCGCAGTACTTCAGATCGTACCGCGGATAAACAGCCGGCTCGCCGATGGACTTCTTATAAGAAAAAGCGGCGATCGTGCGCAGCTTTGAAATCAGCCGCGTGACCGTCATATCCACGTCTTCTTTGAGGTCGCCGCGCAGTTCTGGATAGAAGGAAGAAAGCGAAACCGCCATGGCGGAGAGAATCGCCATCGGATGCGAATGCTCAGGATAATTGCTGAAAAATTCCCGCATATCTTCGTGAATCATAGAATGGCTGTTCAGAAGGGTCGCATAGTTTTCCCGCTGCGCATGAGTCGGCAGCGAACCGTGGACCAGCAGATAGGCCACTTCGATGAACTCACATTTCTCCGCCAAATCCGCGACATCATAACCGCGGTAGCGCAGAATGCCTTTTTCACCGTCAATAAACGTGATATCGCTGGCGCAGCAGCCGGTATTGCCATAGCCCGGGTCGTAGGTGATTGCGCCGGTTTCTTTACGCAATTTGCCGATATCAATCGCCCGCTCGCCTTCGGAGCCCTCATAAACGGGGCAGACCACGGTACGGTCATCGATATGTATTTCAGCCTGTCCAACTTTATCTAGTTTCATAGTCAACCTCTCTGATTACAGGGGCCGAGGAGTGTATTTGCCACCGAGGGCCTTTTTCAAGCAAAAAGCCCGCTCATTGGAAGCCTATTCTACAAACAACCCCGTTCCGCGAGTCTCTTTAATCGGCTTCGCCGCCGGCAATTTTTCCAGATTCGCCGGACAGGCTGCTCCGCACATCAATTCCTCCTCCCGGAAAGTCCAAAAATCGAAATGAAGCCTGCCTGAAAAAGCCACGGAAACAAAATTTAAAACAACAAGCCGATCTGCCTATGACCGGCGAATTTTGCATAGAAAAGGGTTGCACCATGGAGCCTTTTCCTGTTTCATCCCCGCTTCGACGAACCAATTGAGGAATGTGATTTATGGCAAAAACGAGCAGTATCGTTAAAAATGAAAAGCGTATGAAGCTGGCAAAGAAGCACTTCGCCAAGCGCATGGAGCTTAAGGAAATCATTCACAACCCGAAAACTTCCATGGAAGACCGCATGGCCGCATTCGACAAGTTGCGCAAACTGCCGCGCAACGCCAACCCGATTCGCGTACAAAGCCGCTGCCGTGTGACCGGTCGCCCGCGCGCCGTCTACAAAAAATTCGGCCTCTCGCGCATCACCCTGCGCGAAATGGCATCCAACGGGCTCATCCCCGGCATGACCAAAGCCAGCTGGTAACCCCTGCTTTTTGGTTCCGTCCAAGACACTCTCCGTTTGCGGAGAGTGTTTTTTTTATTCTGACGCGATCATTCAGAACCTACCCGCCAGACAGCATTCCGTTACGTATCTGCCTGCACAAAAAAACCGGCCCAGTGGGCCGGCTTACCGAAAACAGGATTTTCGTTTCGTTTAGGCTTTTGTCACCAG
>Ga0209099_1003335_pt1 | contig 13109 bp, 10 predicted proteins | sample AD_JPNHW2_MetaG_FD_184430 | JGI IMG/M metagenome (GOLD analysis project Ga0209099, IMG submission 184430) | Active sludge microbial communities of municipal wastewater-treating anaerobic digesters from Japan - AD_JPNHW2_MetaG (SPAdes) (version 2) | ecosystem: Engineered > Bioreactor > Anaerobic...
TCATGTCGAATTTCATGAACTGAGGCTCTTTGGCGTTTTCTGGGAGGTTGTTCTTTATTGCGTTAACCTTTCTTTCGCACTCCTGTAACGATACGTCAACATCAATTCCATCCTCATAGTAAATAACTACAACCGACATGCTCTCGAAAGAGTAAGAGTTTATTTTATCAATGCCTTGAAGAGAGGAAATGGCTTCCTCTACCTTTTCAGTAACCGAACTTTCTACTTCCGATGGAGCTGCGCCAGGGTATACAGTCATTATAGCATTAATAGGCACTTCAATTTTCGGTGTCAGCTCCTTGTTTAGTAAGGTATAGCTGAACAAACCGCCCAGCGCCAGTATAATAAATATTACAACTGGTATGGTTGAGCGCTTTATGGATATTTCTGTTAATTTCATTTTTTAAGATTTTTCTTTTTAACTGACTATTCTATTTTTCGATGATAATTATATCATCACCCTCTTTAAGGTTAAGCTGTCCGCTGGTTATTACTTGCTCACCATCGGTTAAGCCACTTAGTACTTCAACTTGCTTATTGTTGCTTTGTCCGATAACGAGGTTTCGTTTTGCTGCTTTGCCGTTTAGAGCAACATAAACAACAGGACTTTCCATGCTTCCTACAATACTTACTTTATTTATGATTAAAGTTTCGTCGTTTTTAACTGGAAGAATAGCCTCGGCATACAAACCGCTTTTTAAATGAGCAGACTCGTCGTTGTTTAAAGTAATTTCAACATTGAACTTCATCCCTGCATCTGCTTTTTCGGCAATTGCAGTTATTTTTCCAGAAAAAGTCTTCCCAGGAAAAACACTTAGCTGAACGTCAACATTCTGACCTAGCGATATCTTATAAACCTCGCGTTCAGTAATTCGAATGTTTAGTTTCAACGTGTTATTATTCACAATTTCACAAACTTGTGAGTTCATGTTAAGCAGTTGACCTTCTGTAATATTGTCGCTATTGATGTATCCAGAAATAGGAGATTTAATACTTGTATTACCTAATGCCTTGCGTGCAGTAATAAGATCGGCTTTGGCTTTTTTCAAACCTATAGTGGCTTGCTCAAGATCGCGTTTAGTTACGGCATTTTCCTCCGAAAGGCGGGTTAAGCGTTCCACATCTTTTTCGAATTGAGCGTAGTTAGCCTCTGCTGTAAGAACATTGGCTGAAATTACCTCATCGTCAACTTTGGCAATTACATCACCTGCAACAACGCGGTCGCCTTTCTCTTTATAAATTTTTACAATTTTACCAGATGTTTCCGACACAAGATTCAATACTTCCGATGCTTCTAGTGTCCCTGTTGCCACCACCTTTTCTGATAAAACTCCTTTCTTAACGGTTTCTACAGCAACTGGTATCTTATCAACCTTACGTTGTGCAAATGCTATATCGTCTTGGAATTGTTTTTTATTTGCCGCTAATTTCATTACAATTAGCACTACAACTGCAATTACTACAACAAATGCAATAATGTGTGATTTCCTAATTTTCATATCTAATGATGTTTATGTTTCTATTATTGTTTTACTAATGATTTTATATTCCCTGATGCTTGCAGCATTTTAATTTCGGCTGTTTTGCATTTTAGGATTTGCTGATTGTACGAGTTGTCAGCTTGTAAATAGTCTGAATTGACATTCAGTAAATCAGCCATTGATGCCATCCCCTCTTGGTATTGCAATGAGGTTTGGTTGTATACCTTTTGAGCAAGCTCCTTGTTTTCTTTTTGGGCGGATAGCAAGCTGTTTGCAGTTTGGTATTCTAAGAAGGCATTGTTATAGCTAATAGTCAAAAGGTCTTTTGTTTTGGCTATATCTTCATGTAATTGGAGTTGTTTTACCTGGCTTTGTTTTAGTTTATAATAGTTTACCCCGGAGCTAAAAATAGGCATTGAAAAGCTAAACCCGAAAGTGTTCATATTACTCCAGTCATTGATTTTTGCTTCGGTATTATATGATGAGTAGTTTAGCTTTCCAAAAGCAGCCAGGGTGGGGAGGAAGGTTGCTTTGGCAAGTTTAATCTGTTGCCCATAGATTTCATCTTGTTTAAGCATTGCTTGGTATGCTGAAACATTTTCGGCAGTAAAATTCATTGCAGAATTGTTATTGACAAAATCATTTACCAAGTTGGTTGTGTCAATGGTTAGCGTACTATCGCTTGGCATACCTGCTAACGCTTTGAGGTAGTTTAATTGAATATTTACTCCATTCTGTATAGTTTGACGTGTAACTTCAAGATTTGAAATGGTCACTTTTAAACGGTTTACCTGACTCTCTTTAATCAAATCGTTTTTATAGTTCAGCTCTGCTATGCGATGTATTTCTTTAAGGTTGTTTATTGATTTATCCACTGTTTGAAGTTGTAGCATTAAAGAACCAGCCTGATAGTAACCAGTTGCTACCTCAGCAATCACATCCTCTTCATTTTTTGTTTTTAGAATCGAATAGAGTTCCTGAGTCTTTTTTGTAGTTTTAAGTCCCACCCAATATGATTGGCTATAAATTAGTTGGGTGATCTGAATGCCAGCACTTGCTGAGTAAAGAGCATCAATATTATTTATTTTATTAAGCATTCCTGTTAATTCTTCTTTAAGTTTATCTGCAGCAGCGCTATACTCTGGATTTATCATCATATCTATCATTCCTCCGAGTTTTATTGAGGCGGAATCTGAAATACCCATTTTAGGTAGCATCATCTTGCTATAGCTCGCTGAAACTTCAACCTGCGGCAAACCATGTCCAATGGCTTCTTTGTGCATATAATCAGCTTCTTTGCATTGCAATTCCGATTTCTTAATATCACGGCTATGCTGTAGCGTGTAGTTGACTAAATCAGTCAATGAGGTTTGCCCGCTTACCTGATACCCAAGTAGGCTTAGGTTAATCATAAAAAAAATAGTTAATACTTTCTTTCTCATATATTTAGTTTAATGTTTCATTTTTAAAATTAACAAACCGACCGCGCGGTATAATAAGATTAACAAAAAAAGGATTAAATCCCATATGTTTTTAAACTTTTATACTCTTATAAAGTTCCCTAAGTTGCTTACCATACATTTCGATAGCATACTCAATTGAGCCGCCAAGTAATGTGTTTGTTACAATATTTGTACCTATCACCATAAAGTTTAGCGCCGTAAGCTCCGAGTCAACAGTATCCCGAATTTCACCATTTTTAATCGCTAAATCAATTACTTTCTTCCAACGTTCAACCTCGCTATGGTAGAAGATACTACCAATTTTTGTAAAACCAGGGTAGTACTTAAACGCAGCCATAAACAAAGAAATTTGCTGAGCAGGAAGGTTAGGGTCAACTTCAATACCTTTATTTTTCCTTTTATTATGTTCAAGCATCTTTTCAATAGTAGATTCTACCATCTCTTTTAAGCTTGAATATTCTATATCAGGAATTACCCTTCTATTCTCTATCATGAACTTATCAATTACAGCCTTAAATAGATCTTCCTTGCTAGCATAGTAGTGGTAAATTCCTCCTTTGGTAATTCCTGCAGCTTTTATAATATTGTTTATGGTAACAGCCTCATAGTTATTGTTGAGGAACATGTCATAGGCTGTCTTTAGAATTATGTCTTTTGTCTCTTTCATATCATTTTCAAAAAAAACCGACCGTTCGGTTTGCAAATATATATATTTTTTTAAACTGATACAAAAAAATCAATTTTTTATATAAAAAATAATATGATATAATTATCAGAATAACAAGTTGGTACAAAAAATAATGCGCTTAACATTGTTTCTGCAGCTTATTTTACCATAAAATAATGTCAACTTGTAGTCGATTTTAAACAATTGTATCGACTTACCCTGTGAAATGTTTTTAAAGAGTTCTCAAAAAATTGAGATATTATTACCCTGCGAAAGGTTATTAAATAGTATAATTAATAGTGTATTCTATCGTATTAGAAAAAAACTATTTAACCGATGAATCTTTATTAGCCTTTGCTTTGTTCTTAAAATACTTTTTAAAAAACATATTGTGTTGAAGCGCTTCAAGATCCTCGTTAAGTTTTACAGAGCTACTTTCCAAATTTTTAATAGTCTCCTTCAAACGTGTTCCAGATTCCTCATCGTTAACTAGAACTCCAATCGAGGTTGTTGAATCGTTTCCTTTTTTGTTGAGGTTTGAAATAAATGCTAATGCAGTATTTGTGATCTGCTGCAATTGCAGAACGGAAGTTCTTACAGTGTTAAATACAACGGTATCGGTAGTTAATTCATTAGCAAGGGTGCCTTCTTTATTAAGGTTAGAGGTAAATGCTTTTAATGCTTTCATCACTTGTTCTGCTTCTCCTGTTGCTGATTGAAGAGTAGAGGTTACTTTATTTAGGTTTGCATACACTGAATCATCGTTTAATAATTTTCCAACTGTTCCCTCTCCATCAACTAATTTCTTGCTAATAACCTTAAAATCGTTTGTTATGGCTAATACATTATCATTACTTTTTCTTAGGGTGTTTAGCATTTCTTCCGATGAAAAAGTTTTTTCAACAATTAATGTATCTCCATTCTTCACGCTCTTAGCATCTTCGGAACCGCCAAAAATGACTAGTATTTTATTTCCAATAAAACCATCACTACTAATTTTTACTTTTGAATTGGTAGGGATGTATTGTCTGGCTTCCTTATCAATTTGAATGCTAACCTTTACCTTAGATCTTCCGCTAAAAGTAAGATCACTGATTGTTCCAACTTTCACTCCCGATAACCAAACGTTGTTGCCCTTTTGTAGTCCAGCAACATCATCAAAGATTGAAACCACTTCAAATTTTTTGGAAAATGCTTTATGCAGATTTCCAACAACAAGAATCCCTGCAACAAGAAAGGATAAACCAATAAATACAAAGAAGCCAACGATAACAATACGTTTATTAGATGATTCGTTCATATGATTAGTCTTGTATAAAATTATAATTGTAGAATTCTTTCAAATGCTCATCGTCGGTGTTAAACACCTCTTCAAAGGTTCCGACTTTGGCAAATTTACCATCGAGTAACATTGCGGTTCGATCCGAAGTATTTTTAGCACAAGTGAGATCGTGGGTAATAATTATTGAACTGGTATTAAATCTTTGTTGAACCTCATTTATAAGTTGAATAATATCTGCACTTGTTATTGGGTCTAATCCCGCCGTAGGCTCATCATACAGCATTATTTCGGGTTTTAGAATTAAAGTGCGTGCAATGCCAATTCGTTTACGTTGTCCGCCGGACAGATCGGATGGCATCTGTTTCATTTTATCTTTAAGGCCAACCGCATCAAGAATTCTCTCCACGGCTATATTCAACTCTTTTTTGCTGATGTTCTTCTGGTTCATGGTTAGCGGGAACGCCAAGTTTTGATAAACATTCAACCCATCGTACAGCGCGCTACTTTGAAAAGAAAACCCTATTCGTAAACGCAACGCATCTAGCTCTTTTTGGTTTAACCTATCGACCTGCTTACCCAAAGCAATAACTTCACCTTTGTCGGGTTTAAGTAAGCCTACAATAATTTTTATTAAAACCGATTTACCAGTTCCCGATTTACCGAGGATGGCTACATTTTCACCTTTGTAAAGCGTAAAATCAATACCATTTAAAACCTGTAGATCAGCAAATGATTTATGTAATCCTTTGATTGAAATTACTGGTTCGTCCCTATTTATGGTATGTTGTTGTAACTTATCCATTACCTATGAATATATAATCCAATCGAATATTTGGACAATAATTATTTCTTCAATAAAGATCAAAAACATAGAAAATACCACAGCTTGGTTAGCCGCTCTCCCAACACCTCGAGTTCCTTGAGTTGCATTGTATCCTTTAAAACATCCTACTATACCAATAGTGAATCCGTATACTACAGACTTGACAATAGACTCAGTAATATCTATAAAAGTAATCGTTGAAAAGGCATTATTATAGAAGGCCAAAAAGCTACTCCCTTCTTCTATGTGAACATTAACAAATGCACCAAGTAGGGCTACAAAACTGCAATAAAACACTAGTACAGGAATGGTGATGGTAGTTGCCAAGACACGGTTTACCACCAAATACTTAAAAGGATTTATGGAAGAAACTTCCATTGCCTCAACCTGTTCAGTAACCTTCATTGAACCAAGTTCAGCACCAATGCCTGAGCCAACTTTACCGGCGCAAATAAGCGCAGTAACCAATGGCCCTAATGCTTTTATAATTGCAATTCCCATAAGGGATGGGAGCCACGATGTTGCACCAAAATCTGAAAGAGATGGACGTGATTGTTTGGTAAAAACGATTCCAACAATAAAACCTGTTAGTGTGATTAAGGTCAACGATCTTAATCCTACCTCAAAACACTGATTGATTAATTCGTTTAGGTGAAAAGGTCTTTTGAATGCTTCTTTGAAAAAACGGAGTAGAAATTTGCTAGCATCGTAAACGTCTTCAAAAAACTGATCAATTTTTTTGGTGAAGATATATTTTCTGATTCTAAAATTATTCATTTATCGAGTTACTATAAGCTATTTAAAAAAGCATTATACAAATTCAATTCCAAAAAAATCTATGTGTAAATTTTCAATTTTGGGTGCAAAATAAATCATTATTAATCTTTTAAAAAATGTTTTATAATATTAGCATTCATATTTTTTGTTGTAAAGTTGCTCATTCTATGTGTTGAAAGTTATTGAAGAATGACTTTTTTAATTACTGACATTAAAAAAACTACCGATGAAATGCTGAGTTGAAACAAGTCATCGGTATGATTTTATGGAGATATAATTAACAGTAATTACTTAGTTCCACCACCAAGTGTATTATATAAACTTACGCTATATGTTAATTGCTCTAGTTTATCGTTAACACGGTTTAGCTGTGCGGAGAGTAAACTTTGCTGAGCTGATAACACCTCAGTGTAAGTTGCTTCTCCTGCCATTAGCAAATCTTGAGTATAGCTCACTGCGTTGGTAAGCGATTGAATTTGTTTATCGCGATACTCATTCTTCCTCAGCGAGTTTTTATAGCCGTAAAGGATATTTGAGACCTCTTGACCTGCAGTCATTACTGTATTCTGAAAAGTAAGCAGAGCTTCTTCCTGCTGGGCTTGGGCAATTTTTAAGTTTCCCTTAAGCTGTTTTTTCATAAATATTGGTTGGGTAAGACCGCCTACAATTTCTGCTGCTATATGTTCCGGTTTAAAGAAGTTTGAAAACTCTCCAGCGGCAAGGCCTATTGTGGCAGAGGTTATTGTTAACGATGGGTATAGGTTAGCTTTTGCAACATTTGTAAGTGCATAAGCAGAGCGGAAAGCAAGTTCTGCCTGCTTAACATCGGGTCGCTTTGCAAGGAGTTGTGCGGGTACCCCATAATCTAATTTCTGGGATAAGGTTTGATTATCTATTGATGCTCTATCGATAAATCCTAATTTGCGACCGAGCAGTAGGCATAATGCATTCTCCTGGCTGCGAATCTGACTCTCAAGCTGTGGTACAGATAGCTGTGTGTTATATAGTAGAGCATTACTTTGCTCTACCGCAGCAGCATTTTGCTGTCCTGATTCTTTTAACGCCTGCATGGTTTCTGCACTTTTCTGGAGAAGAATAATTGTTTCCTTTGTAATCCTCAGCTGTTCATCTAACGCCAATAAGCTATAGTATGTTTTTGCAATGTTAGCTATGAGGGTTGTTTGAACAAGGTTTCTGTATTCGTAAGAATTAAGCAAACTGGCATATTTTGCTTTTGACTGATTTCTTAATTTTCCCCATAAATCAGCCTCCCATGAGGCAGAAAATCCAAGTGAATTTATGTTTGATGTGTAACCAAGTACATCAGTTCCATTTGCTCCTAGGCTTAACCTTGTGTGGTCTATTCTACCAGCAGCCGAAACAGATGGTAAAAAAGCCCCTCTTGCAATACTTAGGTTTGCCTCTGCAGAAACTATGCGATTCAATGCAATTTTTAGGTTGATATTATTATTAAGACCTTCGTCTATAATTACTTGAAGTTTTGGATCGGTAAAGTACTCTTTCCAAGGGATATTGGCAATTGTGGTTGTGTCTGAAAGGGTACTGTCAACCCTTACAATACCTTGGGTATCAACTTTTGGTGATTCAACCAAATTTTTATAGCTATTACACGATGCAACTCCAATTGTGATAATGGCTAAGAATAGAATTCGTAAACTATTCCTTTTATAATGTTTATAATACATAGTGTTGTTCTTTAGTATTAAATTTCACTGTCATCTGTGGTTACAATCTTATGTTTGCTCATCTTTTCCTGTAAACTCTGGAAAAGGATGAAAAGAACAGGAATAACCAAGATTCCGATCAAAGTACCAATCAACATTCCACCTATTGCGCTAATACCAATGGATTTATTACCAATTGCACCTGCTCCATGAGCAATCGCAAGCGGTAGTAGTCCAAATATGAATGCAAATGATGTCATTAGAATAGGACGTAAACGAGCCACGGCTCCACTAATTGCTGACTTAACGATGCTCATTCCTTGTCTTCGTCGTTGTATCGCATATTCAACGATCAGAATTGCATTTTTAGCAAGTAAACCGATAAGCATGATCAGCGCTATCTGAATATAGATATTGTTTACAATACCGCTTCCTCTCATCATTGAAACGAATGTGAACATAAAAACGCCAGCTAAACCTATTGGTAGGGAGAATATTACGGTTAAAGGAAGAATGTAACTTTCATAAAGTGCAGCAAGCAATAGATAAACGAAAATAATACATAATACGAAGATGATTGCTGTTTGATTACTGCTGTTTACCTCTTCGCGGGTCATTCCAGAAAATTCATAACCATAGCCATCGGGCAAATCAATTTCTTTCACAACATTAAGTACATCCCCCGAAGTAAATCCTTTTGGGTAGTTAGGGATAATGGTTACATCCATTGATGAGTAAAGGTTAAAACGAGTTAACGATTGAGGTCCAGTTACATCATTGATGGTAATAAACTCGGTAATAGGTGTCATTTTCCCATTTGAAACTTTAACGTTTAACCCGCTCAAATCCTCAAGTTTAGAGCGATACTCTGGTGCTGCTTGCACAATAACTCTATACTGTTTCCCATAGGTATTAAAGTTTGAGACATACATACTACCAACATATGCTTGTAACGTCGACATAACCTCGCTTAGGGTTAATCCAGCATCTTTGATTTTAGCAACATTGGCTTCGATCAATTTTTGAGGAAACCTTGGGTTGAAGGTTGTCATAGCCATCATAACTTCTGGGCGTTTCTGAAGTTTCCCTAAGAAATCAGAGGTTACGGAGTAGAACTTATTAATATCGCCACCAGTTCTATCCTGCATTTTCATTTCAACGCCGTTGCTCAAGCCAAAGCCCTGAAGGGTAGGAACTCCAAAGAACATAAACATAGCGTTTTGAATTGAGTCGGTTCTCTGCTTTAGAATTGCTGCAACTTCGCTAGTTGTAATTTTTCGCTCATCCCAAGGGTCCATTTTTACAACAACTGAACCGTATGAACTACCCATACCACTCATGAAGTTTAGCCCCGTTAAGCTTGTAACACTATTTACATGCGGGATTGATTCAGCAATACGCACTACTTTCTTAGTAATGCTATCCGTTCTTTCGAGAGACGATCCTGGTGCAAGCGTAATCATTCCCATAACCGAGCCGCTATCCTCCTGAGGTACAAACCCTACTGGTATTACTTTCATCAAACCCCATAAAATCAACGAGAATAGCAAAACAATTCCTACAGTTATCCAACGATGGCTTTTTTTGCTTAGATATTTTAAAGAATTTTTATACTTGTTAGTAGTTGTGCTGAATCCAAGATTGAAGTAGTAGTAAAACTTTCGAATCACGTTTTTATCCTTAACATCGGGATTATGGTTTGATTTAAGGAACAATGCGCAGAGAGCAGGGCTTAACGTTAATGCGTTTACAGCAGAAATTAAAATTGCCATTGCAAGCGTTAATCCAAACTGCTTGAAAAACACACCACTTGTACCTCCAATAAAGCTGACAGGAATAAACACTGCCGACATTACCAAAGTGATTGATATAATTGCAGGTGCAATCTCGCTCATAGCCTTTACCGCAGCTACTTTTGGATCCTTTTCCCCAGCATCCATTTTTGCATGAACAGCCTCAACTACAACAATAGCATCATCAACCACAATCCCAATCGCTAACACCAATGCAAACAGTGTAAGAAGATTTATGGAGAAGCCAAATAGTAATAGGAAAAAGAATGTTCCTATAATAGCAACAGGTACTGCAATTGCAGGTATCAAAGTAGCTCTGAATCCCTGCAAAAACAGGAGAACAACAAGAAAAACTAGCACAAATGCTTCAAATAAAGTTCTTAGAACTTTATTGATTGATGCATCTAGAAATGAGCTTGCATCCATTTGGTATAGATACTCTAGTCCCGGAGGGAAGTTCTTAGCCGCTTTTACCATTTCAGCCTTTATCTGCTCAATAATATCCTGAGCGTTCGATCCTGCAGTTTGGTTTATACCAATAAGAACAGCAGGACAGTTATTGTTCTGAGAAAATACTGCGTAGCTCTGCGCACCTAGCTCAACCTTTGCAACATCTTTAAGTCTTAACACTTTTGAGTTTTGTGAGCGAATAATAATGTTTTCAAACTCTTCGGCTGTTTTTAACCTCCCGGTGTACTTTAGCGCATACTGAAAAGTTTGATTACCGTTAACACCTAGCTCTCCAGGTGCTGATTCTATATTTTGATCCTGTAAAGCAGCCGTTACTTCGGATGGATTAAGGTTATAGGCTTTCATTATATCGGGTTTAAGCCAGATTCGCATTGTGTATTCCTTTGGCCCGTACACGCTAGCATCGCCTACTCCTTGTACCCTTTTTATCTGAGGGAGAATGTTAATATTAGCATAGTTTTGAATGAATTTATCATCGTAGTCGGGATTGATTGATCTGATCATAATCATCAGAACAGTACTACTCTGTTGCTTCTGAACCGTAACCCCAATTTTAGTTACCTCAGCAGGTAACAGCGAAGTTGCTTGTGACACTCTATTTTGTACGTTAACAGCAGCAATATCGGGATCGATACCCTGTTTAAAGTATACGTTGATTGAAGCAGATCCTCCATTGGTTGCGGTAGATGTCATGTAGGTCATCCCTTGAACACCATTTATTTGCTCCTCCAAAGGAACAATTACGCTATTCAGCACTGCATCAGCATTAGCTCCGCTATACGATGTTGATACTCGCACAGTTGGAGGTGCAATGTTAGGGTACTGCTCAATTGGCAATGTGTAAATACCGATGATCCCTAGAACCACAAAAAGAATTGAAATAACGGTTGATAGTACCGGTCTTTCTATAAATGTTTTTAGCATTTGAGTTCGGATTTAAATTACTGCACTTTGATTTTTTTACCATTTCGAAGGGTTGCAATTCCATCTGTAACAACCTTGTCACCAGTTACTAAACCATCTATAATTGCATAGTTTTTTCCATCTGGGGTTGGTTTTACAATAATTGTCTTTTGTAGCACTGAATCACCTTGAACTTTATATGCTAAAACTTTGTCCTGCTGGTTAAACGTAGCCTTCTGAGGTATAACAAGAACACCTTTCAATATTCTTGGAATAACTACCTTTCCACTTGTTCCGCTACGAAGTAAACCCTGCTTGTTCGAGAATGAAGCTCTAAAGTTTACCGCACCAGTAGTAGCATCGACAACTCCAGATATTGTTTGAATACGTCCGCTTTCCTCGTATTCGCTACCATCGGAAAGAAGGAGTTTTACGGAGGGCATGCTTTTAATTTTTTCGGTTTGGGTGTTACCGTCCCAATTTCTCATGAATTCATAAAACTCTTTTTCGTTCATCGAGAAGTAAGCAATAACATTTGAAGTGTTTGAAACAGTTGTTAACACGTAGGTATTGTTTACTAAACTCCCAATTCTATAAGCAATTGTTCCTACAACACCATCTACTGGGCTGGTTACTGTAGTCCAGCTTAGGGTTGCTTTTGCCTGTTCCAAAGCGGCCTGAGCCGAAGCAAAAGTGTTTTCGTAGGTTGACAATCGTACTTTGCTAATTATCCCTTTTTCTGCTAAAGGGCGAATTCTTTCAACATCAAGTTTCGCTGTATTATAAGCGGCTTGAGTATTTTCTAAGCTTTGAATTGCCGAAGGAGAGTTTATTTTGAAAAGGGCTTGCCCTTTTCTCACAATAGAACCTTCATCTACATAAACAGCGTCGATAAAGCCGTCAATTCTGGGTTTTATTTCTATATCCTCTTGCCCTTTAATAACAGCAGGGAAGATAGATTTGAGCTCAACGTCTTGCGAAGTTAAAGTACTTACGGGATATGATTTAACCTGCTCAACCACTTGGGCATTCTTTTTTTTGCCACATCCAGCTAAAAGCGTCACAAGGGCAATTCCAACAATTAAAAATCTGTTCTTGTTCATAATTGATTTATTATTATTTCTTATTTTTTCCTTTGAGATTTAGATTAAAGTAATTGTAAATTATCAGCTGTTTGTTTTCAGTTTTTCAGCTTTTCTTTTAATATAATCTATTACCGAATAAAAGGTTTCTATTTCCGACTGGGAGAGCCCTTCCAATAGCTCATCGCTTAATTCCGAGGCGATTTTCAGATGCTGCTCTAAAGTTTGCTCTCCTTTTTTTGACACCATGATGTAATTTTTCCTGCGGTCATTCTTATCAACAACTCTTCGAACAAAATCTTTTTCTTCTAAAGAATCGATCATTCTTAGTATTGCAGATTTATCTTTCCCCATAATTTCTGCCATATCCTTTTGAATGACATCGACTTTTTCTTTGCTTATTGCATGAAGGAGGCCAAATTGTTCCATAGTTATCTTAGAACCAGACTGCTTGTCCACACGTTTTTTAAGCACCTGAAATATTTCCTTCATCATTTGACCTACAACCATTCCTAATGGTTTATTGGACGTTTCCATTTTCTATCTAATTTGAAATGCAAAGCAATATATAATAGTTGATATATGCAACTAATGCATATTGGATTTTAATTGTAGTATTTATAGAGATATTTGTAATAAATTAAATATGAGTATGATAATAAGCGTGACTTACTACTTATAA
>Ga0209099_1003337_pt1 | contig 13104 bp, 9 predicted proteins | sample AD_JPNHW2_MetaG_FD_184430 | JGI IMG/M metagenome (GOLD analysis project Ga0209099, IMG submission 184430) | Active sludge microbial communities of municipal wastewater-treating anaerobic digesters from Japan - AD_JPNHW2_MetaG (SPAdes) (version 2) | ecosystem: Engineered > Bioreactor > Anaerobic >...
TCCTCGATTCGGCGTTGACCGCCGCCGGCGATCTCCCAATTATCTTTGTCAACCACTATCCGCTCAACGACGAGCTGGCCAACCACGCCGCCGTCATCCACCGGCTCAAGCAGAGCAACATCCAGCTCTCCCTGCTCGGGCACGGTCACACCAACCGCCTGTTCGATTTCGCCGGCATCCCCGGCGTGATGGGGCGCGCCAATCTGCGCACCGGCGATCAGCCGGCCGGCTATACACTCATCACCGCCGATTCGCTGCAGCTGCTTTTTGCGGAGCGGACACCCGGGGGAGTGACCAAGCCGCCCTGGGCGAGCGTGCCGATCCTCCATCGCCGGTTCGAACCGGACACCCTGGGGGCCGCCGGTGAGGAGTATCCGGTGAACCAGGTTTACAGGAATGCGCAGGTGCGCTGGCACTTTTTCGATAACAGCGATATCGGCTCGGGCATCGTCTGTGCTGGTGATCGCGCGGTTTACGCCAATGCCCGCGGTGAAATCGTCTGTATCGATCCCGGGGACGGCAGCGTGCGCTGGCGTCTGGCTACACGCGGCAAGTGCTGGGCGACGCCGGCCATAAGTGGACGCACCGTGGTCTGTGCCAGCACGGACAGCGCCATTTATGCCCTCGATCTCAAATCCGGCCGGGTCAAATGGCGCATGCGCACAGGCAAGGCGATCGTGGCCTCGCCGCTGGTACGGGCCGGCCGGATTTATATCGGTTCGTCGGAGGGGATTTTGCGCTGCATCGACCTGACCGCCGGCCGCCTGATATGGCAGTACGACGAGATCGACGGTTTTGTCGAAACCCGGCCGCTCTGGTATCAGCAGAGACTTTATTTCGGCTCCTGGGGCAACACCTTTTATGCCCTGGAGGCCTCTTCCGGCAAGCTGGCCTGGAAACGGCAAAAATACACCAATCGCATGCTCTCACCCGCGGCCGTCCAGCCCGTAGCCGCCCATGGCAAAATCTTTATCGTCGCACCGGACCGCCGCATGACCGCGCTCGATGCGATGACCGGTGCGGAGATTTGGGATTCCGGGGCGTACAGCTGCCGTGAATCGATCGGAATCTCCGCGGACGGCGAACTCGTTTATATTAAAACGATGCAAGAGGGGGATCTTTGCGCCTTTCCGAGCCGCGCGCAGATGCAGCAGCTGGCCTGGCGTGCGGTAACCGGCGCCGGGTATGAGATCGCGCCGACCCCGATCGTGGAACAGGACGGCATGGTGCTGATGCCGACGACATCGGGAACAGTCCATGCCATCGATCGTAAAACCGGGAAGGTGGCCTGGGCTCACAAGCTGTCCGAAGCCCTGATCACCGGAATCTGCCCGGCCGGGAAGGGGCGTATCGTGGTGACCGCGCTCGACGGCTCGGTCGCTGCGATCGTCTGGCGGCGGTAGAACAGGATCAGGAAATCCGCGGCAGTGCCGGGCAGCCCGCATCGCACTTGCTGCAAAGCCCGACTGCCGGCCGTGACCCTGACTGCTGGTTAGCCGCGTGGTATTACACTGTTCCCCTGAAACCATTTGACCGGATCATCCACCGGCCCGACCCGGGCTTGAGCCGGATGCCGTTTCCAGCCCCTCCATCTGTCCGGGGCGGCAGATTCCGAGCCATTTACCCTGAAAAAGGACGCAGTAATGACCTTGAACACCCTCGACCTGGTCCTGTTCCTGGCAACCTCACAAGCCGTTTTTCTCGGCATCCTTATCCTGCATAAATATCCCGGCCTGCCGGCAAATCGCATCCTCGGCATCATGATGCTGCTCTATGCCATCATTGTGGGTCACAATCTGGCGGTGGAACTGGGCTATTTCAGCCGCTTTCCGCATCTGCTGCTGGTGCCCCTTGGATTTACTCTGCTGGTTGCGCCGCTGCACTATTGTTACGCCAGATTGCTGACTCATCCCGAAGCCCGTTTTCGCCGCCTGGATGCCTTGCATGCCCTCCCGGCTCTCCTCTATTGGCTCGCCATTGTGCCTGATTTCGCTGTTCCGGCGCAGGAGTTAAATGCCCGGCTCAGTATTGCCGCTGAGAGCATGTCGCCGCGTTTCCTGATCTTCAATCTGGTCCTCGTCCTGCAAGCCATGGTCTATCTGGGCTTGACGCTGGCTCTGATCCGGAAATTTCACCAGCGATTACGGCTCATGTTCGCTTCACTCGAAAGGCTGAAATTGACCTGGCTGCAGCAAATCACCTTTTTGCTGATCTCCGCCTGGATGATCTTTGCGCTGGAGGAGTTTCTGCTGATGCTGGGGATCAATCTGACCAGTTTTGACCTCTCCAGTCTCCTGATCGGCGTTTACATCTATCTCATGGGATATATGGCGCTGCTCAAATCGGAGATCTTTAGCCAGCCCGCCGTTGTGGCGCCCATGCATCTGCTTGAATCCATGGACGCCGAAGAAGCCCTGGCCAGGTCCAATCGCTATGAAAAGTCCGGTCTGAGTCCGGAACGCGCTCAAGCTTTGACGCACACCTTGCTCCGCGTGATGGAGGAAAAAGAGCCCTACACCCATAACGAACTCACCCTGGCCGATCTCGCGGAGGTAGTGCAGATTACCCCCCATAACCTGTCGGAGATCCTCAACACCCATCTGCAGAAAAACTTTTACGATTTCATCAATCAGTATCGCATCGAAAAAGCCAAACGGGATCTGGCGGACCCCGCCAAGCGTCATCTCAAGATTCTCGCCCTTGCCTATGATGCGGGGTTCAACTCCAAGACCGCCTTCAATACCCTGTTCAAGCAATCCACCCGCATGACACCGTCCGAGTACCGCGCCCGGTTTCTCCCCCAAGCCATCTGAAATGAGGTTCCATCCCGCTGGTACACACTTGTATACCGGTTCGTCCCAATGGGCATGAACGTTTCAAAGGATAAAATTTAGTAATTTACCCCTGCCAAACCGGTTCTGATCACTGGACGACGCGGATTTTCGTGAGATTTGCGGAGGAAAAAATGAGCAGGGTAACTCTGATTTTTTGGCTGATGCTTGTACTGCCTGCTGCGGGGCAAGACCGCATCAAGCTTGGTACCATCCAGGGTCTGGTCATCGACCGGGAGACGCAAACGCCGCTGATCGGCGCCAACATCATCGTCAAGAGCACTGCCCTGGGCGGGATCAGTGACACCGCCGGCCGATTCAGCATTCCCCAGGTCCCGGTCGGCACCTATGTCCTGGAGTGCCGCTACCTCGGCTACGAAAGCCAGGTCGTGACCGACGTCATCGTACGGCCGCAGCGCCGGACCGAACTCACCCTCGCTCTGCAAGTGGCGGCGCTCGCCGGTGGCGCGGTGACCGTCCAGGCTGGCAGTTTTCCCGCGGAGGAAGAGCACCCGCTCAGTCTGGCCTCGTTCTCGTTCGAGGAAATCCGCCGCGCGCCTGGTGCCGGCGGCGATATCAGCCGCATCCTCCAGAGCCTGCCAAGCCTGGCAAAGGTCAATGACCAGCCAACGGCCTCATCGTCCGCGGCGGCAGTCCGCTGGAAAATGCCTTCTACATCGACCACATCCCGGTGCCCAACATCAATCACTTTCCGGTGCAGGGCGCCTCGAGCGGCCCGATCGGCATGGTGCAGGTCGACTTTATCGAGGAGGCCCGGTTCCATGCCGGCGGTTTCTCGGCCGAGTTCGGCGATCGCCTCTCCTCCGTCCTCGACATCAGCTTTCGCGAGGGAAACCGCCAGGAAATGGATGCACAACTGGATTTGAGCTTTATCGGATTCGGCGGCGCCATGGAAGGTCCCCTGGCCAAGGGGAAGGGTTCGTGGCTCTTCGCGGCCCGGCGCAGCTACCTCGATCTGGTGGTGAAAAGCTTTGATGTGGGCACCTCGGCAACGCCGTCATGGGGGGACTATCAGGGCAAAATCGTCTGGGATCTCTCGCCGAACCACCGCCTCAGCGGCTTGTTTCTCCTCGCCGACGATCACAACGATCCCGATCATCAGGCCGCCGTCGATAATAAAATGACCTATTATGGCAAACAGGATCTCTATCAAGGGACGGCGGGATTAAGCTGGCGCGCCCTGTGGGGAAAATGCGGCTATTCGCGCACCGTACTTTCCGGTGCCCGTTCCCGTTATAAAGAGAACATGTTCAACACCAACAACGGCCAACCCTTATTCCGCAACCGCTCGGACGAGCTGGATTTCACCTTCGATCACAGTACCTATCTGCGCCTGAAGGGGCATCATTCCCTGGAGTTCGGCGTCCAGGCCCATCGCCTGGACAGCCGCTATGACAACCAATATGCGGCGGCTCTGGATCTTTTAGGAACAGCCTCACCCAGCCTGACCGTGGCCAATGACCTGGCAGGTCACAAAATCGGGGCCTTTGCGAATATGGTGATCGTGCCGGGGCCGCGGTGGCGCGCCAGCCTGGGACTGCGCAGCGACTATTTTACCATCAACCGCAAGCGCTGCTGGTCACCGCGCGCGGCGTTGTCCTGGCAGATCGATGCGCTGACCAGTATCAGTGCATCCGCAGGCCTGTACCGGCAAAGCCTGCCGATGCTGTTGCTGGCGCAGACACCCGGGAACCGCGCTTTGCAGGATCCGCGCGCAGTGCATTACGTCGTGGGCCTGGAGCGGCTGCTCACCGCAACTACCCGCGCCACGCTCGAGGTCTATCACAAGGAGTACGACGGATTCCCACTCGATCCCGGCCAGCCAGGCCTCTTTGTGGTCGATGAACTCTATTATGGCAATGGCTTTTTTACCGCACACCAGCGCCTCACCGGTACGGGCCAGGCCCGCAGCCGCGGTGTGGAAGCGATGATCCAGAAAAAACTCGCGCAAAACATCTATGGTCTGGCCAGCGCGACCTTCTTCCGCACGCATTACCGTGATGCGACCGGTCTGTGGCGGGATCGAGTTTTCGATAATCGTTTTATTTTTGCTGTGGAGGGAGGCTATAAACCGGCGCATGCGCTGGAGGTGAGCGCACGCTGGATATATGCTGGAGGGGCACCCTACACCCCGGTGGATACAGCCGCCTCTGCGGCGGCCGGAGAGACGGTATTGGACGCGGGACGGTTCAATGGCGCCCGCTACCCGGCCTATCATTCCCTGAATTTGCGCATCGACCGCCGTTTCACCTTTTCGCGCTCCAACCTTGTGGCCTATCTGAGCGTCTGGAATGCCTATAACCGCAAGAACGTCGCCGCCTATTTCTGGAACGAAGCCAGGCGCAAGACCGATGTCATCTATCAATATACCGCGCTGCCGATCATCGGACTGGAGTATGAGTTTTGAAATCAGGAGCGTCCCGTATGCAGGGGGGAAGCCCGCGATCCGGGCCCTTGCATTTACGCGTTAAAAGGCTGCAGGGCTATTCGCGGATATCCGGCTCAAAGAAAACCCATTGAATCTCCGCATTCCCCTGGCGCAGACGCGCCTCACACCGGTTGATGTTTTCGATCAATTGATCCACGGATTCGACCGCCTTCATCCTGGCCTTGACCGCGACCATGATCTGGGGACCAAGCTGCAGGGTGATCAGATTGAAGACGCGCTCGATCTCCGGCATGGCAGCGAGCATGCCCTCGATGCGGGCGTGTGTCTCTTCATCGGTGCTCTGACCGATGAGCAGGCTCTTGACCTTCGCTCCCAGCGAAAAGGAGATGATGATCAGCAAAACGCCGATACCGATGCTGCCGATGGCGTCGAAGGCAGGGTTGCCGGTGACGGCGGCAAGGATAATGGAGAGCAAGGCAAAGGAGAGGCCCGCCAGGGCAGCGGTATCCTCACCCAGGATCACTACCAGCTCACTCTGGCGGCTCTTCCTGGCCCAGGTCCACAGGCTGACTTGATGCCGTTGCTTGTTGATCTGGGTGACGCAGCCATAGAGCGAGGCGGCTTCGAAAAAGATGGAGACGCAGAGCACCACGATGGCGATGATCGGGCTGGTCAAGCCTTCGTGCGCATGCAGCTTGTGCACTCCCTCATAGATCGAAAAGAGTCCGCCCATGCTGAAGAGGATCAGGGCGACGATGAAGGACCAGAAATAGATCTCCTTGCCGTAGCCGAGGGGGTGTTCGGAATCGCGCTTTTTTTTCGCGGCCTTGAGCCCCCAGAAGAGAAGCCCCTGGTTGCCGCAATCGGCGTAGGAATGGACCGCCTCTGCGAGCATGGCTCCGGAGCCGGTGATCACCGCGGCCGCGGTTTTGGTGACCGCGATGCCGAGGTTGGCCAGCAAGGCGAAGAAGATGGATTTGACGGAGGCGTCCTGATGTGACATGCCGTTTTCCCTGCAAGATGTGCGAATCGTCTCCCGGAACATCCTGAATACGCCTAAATTAGCCAACGGCAACCATAAAATCAAGGGGAATCGCAGCGAACGCAAAGGTGGAAGCGGAGCGGGCAGTATCCACATGCAGGCGGAGGAGCGGTCGCTCCTATCCGGCCTGCGCCGGAAGGGAAACGGCGGCCATGCCCTGCCGCGCGCGGAGAGAGCCGCTCCGCTGCACGAGCAGGGCCAGGTGCTTGCCGTGAAGGCTATACTCTATTTTATGCCCGGAGCAGGAGTGTCCGGCGCCAGGGGTTCGGGCACGAGATTTTTAATAGCCGGGATGGACTGCAGATAGGCAAAGAGCGCCCGACGGTCCTCCAGCGATGATTTTTGCAGCGCCTCGATCGGCATCGGCGGCAGAATCGGGCGGCCTTTGCCCAGGCGACGTCCGGTCGCGATGGTGTTCAGAAAATCCTCCTCGCTCCACTCGCCCAATCCCGTCTCCTTGTCCGGGGTCAGATTTCTGGAAAAGCTGACCCCCCATGGTCCAGCCCAGGCGGTCATCGTCGCCGAGAATATTCCCATCCATGGGCCTTGCGGCAAAGTTGGCGCTGCCGGCATCATCAGGGCTTGCGGATGTCCCGAGAGCTTGCTCGTCATCTCCCGTTCCGGACCGTTGGGACCCATTTTCAGGACAGTATGGCAATCGTGACAGCCCGAAATATTGGCCAAATACTCACCGCGCTGGAGCAGTTTTGCATCCGGTTTGTCCGCTGCCCGCACCAGCATGGTGATTGCGGCCAGGCTGAGCAGCCAGATCGCCAGTGCTGTGTAATGCTTATCCAGTTTTCCCATAAGGATCTCCTTATTGAATGATGTGCTAGGGTGTGGCCGGTGTTGCGCCCAGGTCGTTGTCGATCCAGGACCTGATGAGCTCCACCGCCTTTCGGTCGGCTATTTTTGTTCCCAGCGGCGGCATCTGCCGGTAGGGATTTCGCGATTCCATCCGATAAACGATCGCGCTTTGCGATGAATGGCCCGGGAGTACCCGGTAGCTCTGCCCGGTGGCCAGGCCCGGGATCTGAAATTTGCTTTTACTGCCGATAAAGGTCGACAGCGCCATACGGACGGCACCGTTCCTGCTGTCGATCTCCGCTTTCAGATACATGCCCGCCGAGGCCTGGGGATTGTTCGGGTTGTGGCATCCCCCGCAGTTTGCGCTCAGGTAGCCCAGGCTGGCGCGAGCGCGTGCCGTGGCAAGAGCAGTAGCAATCGCCGGAGCCCGCCGGGCCAAATTCTTATTCAGGTGGTCCAGGCGCTTTTGTTCCACCAGAGAGGTAAAAGTGATCATTCCAGATGCCCAGGCTTCGGCATTCGGCGCTTCCGGGTCCCGTTCCGGCGAGAGCTGCAAGGCATTGAATCCGAGCACGATATCGCGCCCCTGGCCTTCATGGCACGTCTTGCAGTCCGCGACCCCGGGAATATCATGACGCACCCCCTCCGCAATCGGGTAACAGTTGGGCGCTCCCCTTTCCGGCACCAGAATAGCATCGTTCTCCCCGGCGTTCCAGGCATAGGCGGCGAATCGCCATTCGCCCCTGGCCACTTTCTCAAGGTATCGGGTCTCGACTTTTTTACCGAAGGAGAATTCTTTCCACAGCTTTGTCCCCACCGGGAAGATCCAGTCATCCGCCTGCCGGGCATCGATGTCTTGCCCGGGCGGAAGATATATCCAGCGCCGTTTAGCAGCGCCATCGGACCAGAGGGGATAGAGCGGTGAATAACTCCGGTTTGCGGAAAAAATGTTCACAGCAGCGGCATCGCCCAGTCCTGTCTCTGCCAGATGGAGCGGCAGCGTGCCGGCTGGAGGCGAGATGATCACCCCAGGGTCAGCGGTCAGGAGCAGGCAAAATCCTGCCAGGATCGGCAGATTCCCGATTCGTCTCAAGGTCATGGATCCGCCTCGCTTCAAATTGGCCCAATTGCGCTGCAGGCTGAAAACGGTGTCCTCAACGGTTTTTCATCCCCGGAGCATAGCTCCCGCCTCGTCGTGCGGCGGCAGGATCCCCGCAGAGTGCAAGTGTTCACGGCTCTGGCCCGGGTGGTGCGGCGGCCGGAACGGGGTATGCCGGACACAGGGAGGGTGGTTTCCCCCTTCACCGGCTATAAAATGCAAAATTAAGATGATCGGTACCATGGGCAGAATGCTGATTTTCGGCATCAAAAAAGATGAGCTCGCCGGGCGAAACGTTGGGCGAAGGGGAGATGTGAATTTATCCGGGTCGTTGCGGAGTGCCGAATTCAAGCCCGCTGGGCGAAAGGTTGGGCAAAGGGGAGATGCGAATTTATCCGGGTCGTTGCGGAGTGCCGAATTCAAGCCCGCTGGGCGAAACGTTGGGCAAAGGGGAGATGCGGCCGCGTCGATAAAAGTCTTGATCTCCACCCCGTAAAAGGCTATATTGAGCCCATCCATTTTGACGGTAATGCTGCGGCAGCTCAGAGAAATTGTTTCTGTCCCCGTAGCCCGCAAAAGCGGCGCCCAGGGCGTCGTGAGACAGTTTGGCTGTTGATCAAGTGATTCGATTGTTCACCCGTGGCTCTTGCCGTCTGGTAGACCATGGATGTGTTCAATGAGGAGAATAAGCGATGCATGCAACCCTGAACAAGCTGGCGGCGAGAGCGAAAGAGCTTGAACCGGAAATCGTGGAGTTTCTGATGGAGCTGGTGCGCACCCCCTCCCACTCGGGCAAGGAAAAAGAGGTAGTACAGGTGATCCAGCGGGAGATGGAGAGATCCGGATTCGATGAGGTGCGTATCGACGGCCTCGGCAGCATCATCGGCCGTATCGGCAGCGGGCCACGGCTCATCGCCTTCGACGCCCATATCGATACGGTCTATCCCGGGGATTTGGCCCAATGGGAGTTCGATCCCTTCTCCCCCTTCGTCCGGGAGGGCAAGGTCTGGGGCCGCGGCACGGTCGACCAGAAGGGGGGTATGGCAGCGATGGTCTATGCCGGCAGGATGATCCGGGAAATGGGGCTGGATGACCAGTTCACCCTGCTTTTCACCGGGACAGTGATGGAAGAGGACTGCGACGGCCTCTGCTGGCAGTATCTGATCAACGAGGAGAAGATCCGGCCCGAACTGGTGGTGATCACCGAGCCGACCAATATGAACATTTATCGCGGCCATCGCGGCCGCATGGAGATGCAGGTGGAGGTCAGCGGCGTGAGCTGCCACGGCTCCGCCCCGGAGCGCGGCGACAACGCCATTTACAAGGCCGCCCGCATCGCCCTCGAGATCGAAAAGCTCAATGAGCGCCTGCGCAGCGATCCCTTCCTCGGCAAGGGCACCGTCACCGTCACCGAGGCGCGCTCCTCCTCCCCCTCCCTTTGCGCCGTGCCTGACGCAGCGGCCCTGCATCTCGACCGCCGGCTCACCCTCGGCGAGAGCAAAGGGAGCGCTCTCGCGGAGGTCCGGGATGCTGCGCAGCGGGCCGGGGTGCCCGACGCCCGGGCCACTGTGCTGCAATACGCCGAACCGGCCTATACCGGCAAAGTCTATCCCACCGAAAAGTACTACCCCACCTGGGCGCTCGCGGAAAACTCGCCCTGGCTGCAGCACGCCGTGGCCGCCTACACCGGCGTTTTTGCCCGGCCGCCGCTGATCGACAAATGGACCTTCAGCACCAACGCCGTCGCCATCGCCGGGATGCATGGCATCCCCTGCCTCGGGCTCGGGCCGGGCAACGAGGTATATGCCCATGCCGCCAACGAGGCCTGCCCGGTCGAGCACCTCAGCGGCGCCGCGGCCTTTTATGCCGCCCTGGTGGCCAAACTGAACGAAAAGGCCGGGTGAGGCGCTTATGGTGCCACATCAGCATACTGTCAAACCGCCTTCACCATGGGCCTTGAAAACGCCGGCGGGCGGAGGAATCGAAATCCTGCCGCTTCGGCCCATCCGGCGGGAGCGCCGGCGATGAGTTCCCTCTTTGAATACCAGTGCTGCGAATGCGGCCGCCGCTATGCCCGCGATGAGGTGACCTATCTCTGCCCGGTCTGTTCCGCGTCGTATCGGTCGGGGATGCCGCTCAAGGGGGTGCTGCGCGTCGAATTTGACTATGAGTCGATCCGCCGCGGGCTGAATCCGCGCCGGATCGACTATACCCTCTGGAACGCCGTCGAGGAGGACTATTTTCCCCCCTGCGCGGTCGGAAACACCCCCTTCACCCGCATCGACCGTTTCGGCGCTTTGGCCGGGTTCGCCAACCTCTGGGCCAAGAACGACGGCCTCAATCCCAGCGGCTCGCTCAAGGACCGCGCCTCCTTTCTGGTCGCGGCCGAGGCCCGGCGTACCGGCGCCCGCACCCTCGTCGCCGCCTCGACCGGCAACGCCGCCTCCTCCCTGGCCTCCGTCTGCGCCGCGGCGGGCCTGGAATGCATCATCTTCGTCCCGGCCACGGCCCCCCGGGCCAAGCTGGTCCAGATGCTGATCCATGGGGCGAGAGTCCTCCCCATCAACGGCACCTACGATGACGCCTTCCGCCTCTCGCTCGAATACACGGCCAAATACGGGGGATTGAACCGTAACACCGCCTACCATCCCCTCACCATCGAGGGCAAGAAAACGGCGGGTCTGGAGATTTTCCGGCAGAACGTCGGCCGCGCGCCGGAGGTCATCCTCGTGCCGGTGGGCGACGGGGTCATCCTCAGCGGGGTGCATAAGGCCTTTTACGATCTCAAGGCATCGGGGCTGATCGAGAAAGTGCCGCGGCTGGTTGCGGTGCAGGCGGAATCGTCGGATGCCATCCATCGCTTCATCGAAAGCGGGCACTACCGTAATGCCAAAAAGCCGCAGACCATCGCCGATTCGATCTCGGTTGCGGCCCCGAGCAATGCCATCATGGCGCGCCAGGCGGTGCTGGAGTCGGGGGGCTTTTCACTGACGGTTTCCGATGCGGAGATTCTGGCGGGGCAAAAAAAGCTGGCGGAGACGACGGGGATTTTCGCCGAGCCGGCGGCGGCCGTGGTCGCAGCGGGAATGCTCAAGCTGAAGGGGGACGCGCGCATCGATCCCGGGGCGCAGATCGTGCTGCTGATCACCGGGCACGGCCTGAAGGACCCGGGTGCGGCTCTCGGCCGGCTGCAACTCCCGCGGGCCGTGGAGCCGGAACTGGGGGAGATTGAAAAACTGCTGACTGATACTATTCGTTAAGCGATCTATAACCTCTTTAACAGCCTCAGCAGCCCGTCCAGGATGGTCAGAGGATGGGGCGGACAGCCGGGAATGAAGAGGTCGAGCGGCAGAAAGGCGCCGGCGCCGTCGTGCACGGCGGCGTGGCCGCGAAAGAGTCCGCCGCTGATGGCGCAGGCCCCCACCGCCACGGCCAGTTTGGGCGGCGGGGTTGCCTCCCAGGTTTTCAACAGGGCGAGGCGCATGTTCTCGCTCACCGGGCCGGTGACCAGCAGGGCATCCGCGTGGCGCGGCGAGGCGACGATCTGGATGCCGAAACGACCCAGGTCATAGACCGTGGTGCCGAGCACGTTGATATCCACCTCGCAGCCGTTGCAGCCGCCGGCGCTGACCTGACGCAGCTTGAGCGAACGGCCGAAAACTCTGCGCGTCTCCTCCGACAGCGCTTCCGCCAGCCTGATCTCCCCTCCCCGCATCATCAGATCCTCACTCCGCGACACCGCCAGCCGGTAATCCTCCGTAAATTCGATCGCTCCCCGGGGACAGGCCGCACGGCAGGTCCCGCAAAAGATGCAGCGCCCCAGATCGAGCTGGAGCGCGCCCTGCGCGTCGTGGGAGAGGGCCTGCACCGGGCAGACTTCCATGCAGGCGCTGCAGCCGACGGGGCAAGGCTCCGGAGAGAGGCGGGGAGCGCCGCGGAAGCGGTCGGAGACAATGCGCTGTGGCGGCGGGAACTCAATGGTCCGCCGGCCCTGTTTGAAACGCGCAGTGAGAATGCCGGACATAATGCTCCTCGTTACAGATCAAAACCGCAGTAGGAAAGGTTGAAGCTCTTGTTGCACAAGGGAAAATCCGAGATCGCCTGGCCGCGCAGGCAGAGGGCCAGCCCCGGCCAGTTGTGGAACGAGGGATCGACGATCTTGTAGCGGGCCAGGCGTCCGCGGGCGTCGGTCAGGGCGGCGTGGCAGATCTCGCCGCGCCAGCCCTCACTGAGGGTGACGACAAAGCGGTTGGCCGTCAGCGGCCGGACCGGCTCGCTGCGGATCTCGCCCCCCGGCAGGGCGGCGAGCAGTTCCTGAATGAAATCGATCGAGCGCTCGATCTCCAGCCAGCGCACAAAGGCGCGGCTGTAGACATCTCCGGCCTCCATCGTCGAGACCGGGATGTGAAAGAGGGCATAGATCCCGCCGGGAAAATCGTGGCGGACGTCGCGAAAGAGTCCGGCGGCGCGCGCCGCCGGGCCGACCAGACCCAGGTCGACGGCCTGCTGGCGGGTGAGGATGCCGGTGGATTCGAAGCGCGCCAGCACCGAGGAGGAGTTCCAGAGCAGCTGGACGGCGCGGGCTGCCTCGGCCGCGCCCTTTTCGAGGCGGCGCTTCAGTTCGGCGATCCGCTCCGGTTCGAGGTCGAAAGCCACACCGCCGTTCTTCACCAGGCCGCGGCCGAGGCGGCTGCCGCAGAGCAGGGCGGTCATGTTGAGAAAATCCCCGCGGATGGCGCCGCACTGGGCCGAAGTCGGCAGAAAACCGACATCCCCGGCCAGAGCGCCGAGGTCGCCGATGTGATTGGCCAGGCGCTCCAGCTCGAGGGCGATGCCGCGGATGGCCTGCGCCCGCGCCGGCACCCGCGTGCCGGAGAGCGATTCCAGGGCCGCCGCGTAAGCCAGAGTGTGGCCG
>Ga0209099_1003338_pt1 | contig 13103 bp, 10 predicted proteins | sample AD_JPNHW2_MetaG_FD_184430 | JGI IMG/M metagenome (GOLD analysis project Ga0209099, IMG submission 184430) | Active sludge microbial communities of municipal wastewater-treating anaerobic digesters from Japan - AD_JPNHW2_MetaG (SPAdes) (version 2) | ecosystem: Engineered > Bioreactor > Anaerobic...
GACTTGTCGACTTGCAGGCGGTAGTCGCTCCTGCGATTTTCAAGACCGGCGTTTTGCAGAACTACTGACCCTGCCGCCGCGATTTTTTTGTCTTTTATTGCCGTGATCGCCGCGCTGAGGTCGCTGAATCTGGTGACCCCATTGAGCATCAGCGCGTAGACCACACCGTTTTCGGCCAGATGCAGAGAGAGAAGCCCTTCCGGAAAATCAAGAATCTGCGGTGCTTCTGGTTTATTTTTATCGGCCAGAATCAGTTTCCCGGCATACAAATCCTGAACCAGAATGCGCCGGTCGAGCAGATTCAACAACATGGTGTCGGCGTGGTCCGGGTCACAGTTCTCAAGCCGATAAGGTATCTCGATGCCGCTAATGGCAACCGGGGCTGCGGCCAGAGCAAAGCAGGTGCTCAGGGTCATCAACAAAACTGTCAAAAATTTCATATTTACCTCTTTGTGACTAAATTTATTTTCGCATTTCATTCAGCCGCAAAAGTTCATTTGCCGGCCGCTTTGCTTTTGATCATCTTGAACAGTTGCTCAGTAACCGCTCCGGTGACCCGTATGCCGTTTGCCCGTTCGAATTCCATGACTGCGAGAGCTGTGTGTGGCCCAAACCAGCCGTCAATCTTGCAGTCTTTATAAAACCCGTTGGCGATCAGGGCTTTCTGCAGTTCAACAACGGTCGGGTCAGAAACGCCATTTTTCGGAATGCGCTTCAGGGTCTTGAAGCTCGCCGCGCCGGAACTGTTGTCGGCGGGGCTTGCACTGTCAATGTTTCCCAGCATGATCTTCGCGATCTGGGCGGCAAGAACCGGAACCCGGCGGTCATCGAGCAGTTTCTTGTTGTATTGCGGCGATTCAACGACATAAAAGCCGTTGCTGACAAGGTAATCATAAGGCCTGGGGATTCCCTTGAATGATTTGGGCGAAAAGTTGTCGTCCCAGCCGCGTACCAGATATTTGACATCCTTGAGAATGTACTTTGTTGAAAGATTCAAAAAAATCATGCCGGCAATCTGCCGGTCTTTGTAAACTTTTTTCAGATAGCCGTTTTTTACTCCGATAACCATGTCGCGATAGGTGCCGGCGCAGATGCCCGACGCGGCGTTGACCACCCAGTAGCCTTTGGGGCAGTTGCGAATGGTTTTGACGTGATCGTCAGCCTGACAGCAATATGGGCTGACTACTGCATTGATGCCATATTTGCTGATCAGCTCTTTTTTGAATTTGTGCATGAAGGCTATATCACTCGCGGTTCGATACAGCCCGTCAGTATTGAGAATGACGCCCTTTGGCTTTTTGACGTCTGTTTTGGCTGTCGGGGCAGTCGCACCCGCATTCTCTGTGCTTTTAATACTATAGTTTTCTAGGGCGGCCGTGATCGGGCTCTCAGCAAAGGCTTGCCCGGCAGGTATTTGCAGCATGACCGCGATCATCAAAACGATTATCAGCGAGTATGAGAATCTGTTCATTTTTGTCTCTCTGGCAATAAATTGCAAATGCATGGCACTTACCCATCCGTGATTCTATTATTAAATTGACGATGCCAGGTTGCAGGTTACAATATTTTTGCTCTTTCGTTAATTATTTTTGAGTCAGCAGGTCAGGTAACCCGCCTGCCAGCCGCCGGTGAAGTAAGTTGGTTTAATTTTTGCATTATTCAATAATTGCCAATAAATGGTGTAATTTGACTTGTAACCGACCCCGGGTATGCGACAATTAATTATTGAGATGACCAAGGGTCTTCTCAGCAAAAGTGAGGTGTCAGAATGAACACATTTATTAACCGGCTTAGAATGTTTCTGGTTATGCTGCTCGCGGTATCGCCAATCGTTCTTGCCGCCCCATCAGTCTGCATTCTCGGAAGCTACGACGACCGCCAGACGGCTGAGTCGGCCGGTCTTGCCGGTGGCTTCGTGGCTTCTGTCGATGACGTCTCACCCGGAGCAAACGTCATTCTGCTCGGTGAAATCTACGCTTTCCCTGATCATGGCGCGATCTATGATATGCAACAGCGGGGTTGCAAAATTATCAGACTTGCAGGCGCCGACCAGACCCGATTGAAAGCTTCCCTCAAAGCATATAAAGATTTCGTTCAGGCTGGCAACAACCCTTTTGCCGATATTCCCCGCACCATCGGAACCATCAATCAACCGGTTCTTTTTCCCCTTCTTGAGGCTGTTGAATTAAAAAAGCCCGATAAACAGAATCTGAACCCCGATTATGTTCCACAGGCACTGCTAAACAGCCCGACTCCAGCTGAACCCGACTATGTTCCGCCCGCGCTTGCCAAACTCGCCAGTGAGGGCCGGGTGGCCCTGCAGATCGAGTTCGCTCCCCAGTCACCGGTAATTCCGAACAGTGCTTTCGCGGTCTTGAATCAGGTGGTCTTGATGCTGCGGGCCAATGCAGACATGAAGATCACCATCGAAGGTCACACCGACAACTATCTTGACTCAGCCTTCAATCTCAATCTTTCAAGACAGCGAGCCAACGGCGTTAAAAACTGGATCGTCGAATCAGGTATTCAGGCCGATCGCATTAAAACGGTTGGTTATGGTGAAACTAGGCCGGTCGGCAACAATGACACCTCGGCAGGCCGCAGAGCCAACCGCCGGGTGGAAATAGTTAAGGATTGAAACACCTGCGACGCCAGTTGATTGCGCGACCAGCATTTGTCAGGTAAGCTATTTAAGACTGCAGTCAATGTTTTTTCCGGTTCGGCGAGGTGCCTGTCAGCGCGATTCGCCGATGATTTGGTGGGCTTGAACCCCTCATTTGCAAAAAGCTCTCACCTGGTGAGTAGAAAGATCATTAGTCGATGAACAGCAGAAATGGTTCGGTGTTGATTACTGTATTAATCATTTTTGTCATCGTCTTTTTGGTTGGAATGGGCTTCAACCGTTTTTCTAACTCGATTCGCCGCCAGGCCAACAGAATGAGCGAAGTTCGCCTGACCGAGATGACCGCTCAGGGCCTGGCACTCGCTGCAGTGCATAAGATTCAGCTTGACCTGTTGTCTGACGAACCATCTGACAACCACAAACTCAAAAAAATACTGGCCGGCGCCAGACCCTCTCTTGGTGATACGCTCCTGAACCCCGCGCAAGGGAAACCTGATTTTTCTGGCATCACTCAGGGCCTGGCTGCGCCGCTCAAAGAACAGGGAGATTTCAGATTCTCAATCTATTACCGGGTCGACAGTAATGATTTTGTGCCCATTGCGTCGGGCAAAGATTCGCGTGAGAAAACCGGTTATATCAGATTAAAGATCGTTACCAGCTATAAAAATTTCGATGACGAGTTCAACTTCGCCTGCCCGGTCAGGGTCAGTTCGGCCTGGCTGCCACTGCTTTCGCGCTTCAATCTTTTTGTTAATGACTCCGGGGCAGACCAGGATCGCTGGCGGTTCAACCTCGTTAAAACCAAACCAGACGGCGATCAGTTGCCTGGCTCACCCAGGCCGCTCATTCTCAATAATGGCTTCAAGCTGGCCGGCAACGAGATGATGCGTGTCGAAAACTATCTGGCCAGACGGGTTGGCTGGGTTTACTTCGGCGGCGATCAGCCTGCCATTCTGAATCTCGCCCAGGGAACGAACGCGGTCGGCGAATTTTTTCACCTGTTCGAAACCTGGGATGCCGCGATCGGCCAGTTCGTCGGCTTTTATGAAACCGCATATTATTCATATTCCAGCCAGGGAACCACCGGAACAGTAGCCACCGTCCAATGGGACAAAGGCATTGCCGACGAAGTGGCGGCCGGGGCCGCGCCAAACTGGTTCAAGATGGTCGAGGGCACTCCTGATGCGGGCAGAATGACCAGTAATTCAGTCTTTCGCCTCTACGGCGTTGACCGTCAACAAAGCCCGACCCTGGTTCTCGGCAAGGTCTTTCGCGGCATGATCTCAGCCCGCGGCTACCAGTGCAGCCCAAAGAATCTCATTCCTGCCCAGATTTTTCAGTGGGTGCGCCGCGACCAGTGGCCTGATTATATATCTTTCGACACCAGTCTTACTGCCAGCCGCGGTCTGGGCAGCGTCGCCACCATGGCCCGTGATGTTCTCGGTCTCGACGACAAAGACATCGACAGGTATCGTGAAAAATACGCCAGCCAGGCCACCCAGCAGGGTTACAACGCTTCCCTCGCCTTTATTGCCACCAATCGGGTTCTGGCTGATCCCTACAGCAATTTCAGTGGCTGGCTGCAAAAGGTCATGCAGGCCAAAAGCAGTATCGACGAAATGAACCGCTTGCCCGTTAAGATCGGCGGCTACGAAAAGAACACCAGAGTGCCAGACCTGGGCGATCTGATGCAGGCCGCGAAAACAAAAATCTATATGACGCTCGATGTTGCCGGGGCCGAAGGCGGTGCCAACGATTCCGGGGCTGTGTCGCTGCTCGACCTTCTTGCGCAAAAAGGTCTGTTTCGCAAATCGACCGGAACCCTTTCTCTGCAAGGCTGGGTGCTGGTCAAAGCGAGTTCTGGCACCCGGCTTGTCATTGACCAGGCGGTTAATCTGGCCGGCAATGGCGGCATAATTATTGAGCACGGCGACCTGCTGATTGCCAGAGACATTGATGGGGGCAGCTATCGTGGCGAAGAAAGAAGCGAAACCCCGAATTTTACCCTGCAGATTCTGGCGCTCGACGGCCGCATATTGTTGAATACCGCCCGGGTAGATGCCTGTCTGGCTGCAAGCGAAAAGGTGCTGTTCGGCAAAGAAGCCCCGGTGATCAGAGGAGCGCTGGCCACCGGTCACTATGATCTTAAAAATGCTTCGGCCGGTGCTGAGCTGTATTATAATCAGAGTCTCGCCATAGAAGCATCAACTGGCGCTGACAATCTCGATCTGCTTGGGTTCAAACTCAACCCCACGCCTGTTTATATCAAATGATCAGAACTTACTTAAAAAATTGCCTGTCAGGTAGAATTCACGCTGCAGACGCAGCGGGGCCGCAAAAAGCTGCGGCGCCCGATCAGTTTCGCGGGCTGCGATTAAAAGAACAGGCTTTCGCCGATTCTGCAATGAATATAAGCTTTGCCGGCACGCGTAACCGGGCTTTTTCGATGGTCGAGCTGTCGATTGCCATTGTGCTGTTCGGAATCGTCTGTGTCACGCTTTTTTCACTGTTCAGTCAGGCCAGAACAGGCACAATTCAGACTCGCGACGAAATCAACGCTCTCAATTGCGCGACAACCCTGCTGAATTTTGCTCGCAGCCTGCAATTCGACGACCCGTTTCTCGCACCGGTCGAAAATAAAAAAATCACCACCCTCGACAACCCCGGAAGCACACCTGCCAAGGACTTGTTCAAGGTCGATCCGAACTTTGACTGCACGCTGAGCGTCACGCCCTTCGCGCCCGATGCCGTGGGTTGCCCGCATGCCTACAAGGTGCTCAGGGCCGATGTAAACTGGTCATCAGGCGGAATCAGGCGCAAGATTTCAATGACAACCCTGCATGTTGGAGCGGCAAAATGATGCAGAACCGCAGAAGGCCCGGTTTGACGCTTGTTGAACTGACAATCGCCGTTTTTATCGCCACACTGCTGCTGACGACCGCTTTTAAGCTGCTAAGCAACTGGATGCGTTCTTCGGTGCGCGGTGCTTCGCATCTTTCGAACATGCAGGTGGCGGTGCTGCTGAGCAACCAGATTGAGCATGATCTGCAGCGGGCCATAAAACTTGAGCTGGGCCAGAACAGCTTTCAGATAACGACGGTTACCAATGTCGGGGGCGGCAAAGCAGAAGAAAACGTGACCTACGAGGAAATGCCAGGAGGGGAAGGCTTTCGCCGCGCGACCTTTGCCGGCCCCAAAATACTGCACGACCGCAACCTCGCAGCCGGTTTCAGAGTGAACCGGGTCAATTCTGAACCGATTCTGCAGAAAATCGTTTTTGCAGAAGACCGTTTCTGCGTAAAAATTCAGCTTCAGGTTGCCTCAGCCAAAAATGAGGAACCGTATAACCTTGAGAAACTTGTGTTCTGCTCAGACGCCCCCGAAAACAGGCTGATTAAATCCTGGATCGACTAACTCCCGACTCAGGGCAAACGCTTACTTTATTCTCACTTGATGAAAGTTTCGGCAGGTCAGGCGATTGCATAAGCGACGCTTGTCGAGCACCCCATAGTTCCCTGCAAACGATGCCGCAAAGACCGGACGTTTTGCCTGGAGGGCAAAACGCGGGCGACTGCCGCAGGATGCGGCTTAGAGCCCGTGTTCCGGTCGTGCGAGCAGAGTGAGCAGATGGAACTATGAGGGCGCGAAGATCGCAGAGCGTTGCAACGACTGACATGCCGTAAGACCGCTATTGGAGAGAAAAAAGTTCCCGTTTGCTCTGGATATGTTGAACCCTTGCGGGTGACTGGTGTTAAATTGTAGGTGCATGAAATCAATATGTAATTGGTTGTTTTTGATGGTAATTTGCATAAAAATGCCTTTAATCGCTTGTTGGGTCAGAAATCGTCTGAATTGCTGGTATCATTAAACTGCAAATGCTGTCGATAGATATAATAACGATATGAGGAAGGTGTGTCTTGTTGAAAGATTGTACCTTTCCACAGCACGGAAGCTATCTGAAAGATTCAAGGAGGAATCTTATATGCAGACTAATATTTTGACCAGCAAACGAATAACCGAAAGACATGCATCGGCCACCGCCAACGGGGCATTTTTCCCGCGCGTCAGTGCCAGAGATGTATTGATCTGGGTCAAAGAGTCTGATCTTTATAAAGAAACCCCCGTTGATAGATGTTTGCCTGATTCTGATATTGTCCTGGGGTTCAGAATCTGAGTCTGAGGTTAGTATTTTTTCGAAGGGAGTGTGGAATATATGGAAATCGGAAGTGTTAAATCTGCTCTGGAAGCTTTGCAAAACCAGAATCCATCATCTAATGACAAGCCTGTTGAAGCGATAAAATCGCAACAGACTTCTGAACCAGCCAACGCATTGGAGGCCGCAGAACAAAACAAGCAAAAAACTGAAGAAGATCTTAAGGAAGCGGTCGATAAACTTAATAAGACCGCCGTGATTTTTGATCGGTCTCTTCGGTTTCAGATACACGACAAAACGCATCGCACCATGGTTTCAGTTGTTGATATCGTGCAGGATAAAGTTATCCGGCAGATACCGAACGAAGAAGTTCTTGATCTGGTCGCCAAGATGGATGACTATCTCGGCATGATTTTTGATAAAAAAGCTTGAAGAAAGATTTCTTGAAAGTCAGCCCGGCTGATTTTCGGCAGGAGGCACAATATGGTCAGCAGCATCAGCAGAAACTGGGTTGGAGGCCTTTCTAGCGGTCTTGATACCCAATCTTTGATCGACCAGTTGATCGAAGTCGAAAGTTTCTCAAAATACAGCCTTGAACGCAAGCGCAATACACTCACCTACCAGCAGGATCTCCTGCAGGAAGTGAACCTTAAGATGTATGAACTGCAAAATAAGGCTACTGACCTGACTTTCAGCAAGACTTTCAATTCAAAAACCGTTGACTCAACTGATTCAAGGGTCGTTAATGCCAAGGCAACCACTGAAGCCGCGATCGGCAGTTATACTGTCCATGTCAGGCAGCTGGCGACCGCGACCAGTGTTTCTTCACGCAACAAGCTGGCCAGCGCCATCGAGCTTGGTCATAATGTAGAATCCACCAGTTCTGTTGGTGGTTCATCAACGACTTTGAGTTCGCTGGGAGTGAATCCCGATAATCTTGAAGTTCGCATCGTTGGTGGTGGTTCGGGTACCTTTAATGTTTCTCCGGGGGTGAGCGGGTCTAACTCGGTTCAGGATATGGTGACGCTGATGAACGTCAGTATTTCCAACAAGCCTGAACTGAAAGGCAAACTTAATGTTTCCTTCGACGAAAAAAACAACCGCCTGAAATTCAATCTGCTTGATCCCAGCCTGAAACTCGAGATCGCCGATACGGGCGCATCGAATATAATTTCCTCGATGTTTGAGGCCGACGGCCAGATTGCCTTGAATAAAGACATTCCCGTCAAAGATTCAACGCTTAAAACTATTCGTTCCGGGTTGAATACTACGATTGCCGATATGGGCATCACCCCGGGCATTTTTACTATCGAAAGAAACGGCACCGGCAGCCCCGAATCATTTGATATTTCGGGGCTGGCTGCTGATACGACCGTTGATGAACTGATCAATTATCTCAATGGCGAGATTGATAGCAAGAACAGCCTGGTAAAAGGCGGAACTGCCACCGGCAACCCCAAAGACCGCCTGGTTGAATTCAGGTTCGACGGCGCTGATGGCAAGCTGCAACTCGTCAACACGAGTTCTGCCGATACTACCCAGTTCACGGTTGCCAACGGCACCAGCAATTTTTCGTCGAAACTGTTCGGGGCAGCCAGTAAGACTTCTACCCCAGATCAGGGCGAAAAACTTGTTAATGAAACCTTTTCGCAGGCGATCACTGCCGGGGTTTTTACCGTTGACGGAGTTCAGATCACTGTGAACCCTCAGACTGATGATCTGCGTGGAGTTCTTTCGCGTATTTCGGCTTTGACTGAAATCAATGCCACCTATGATTCTGAGAATGATCTGATCAGTTTTACGCGCAAAGACGGCAGCAACGCTGCGATCGGCGTTGGTTCATCGACTGATACCAGCAATTTTCTTGGTGTAACCGGTATGATTGCTGGTAATCAGGCTTCGGCGGCTAAGATTGCCAGTTCGGCCAACCTGGGCAAGACTCTGGCCGATGCAAGAACCGGCACAATCAACTCGGTATTTGGAGTTGGCTCTGGTACTCTGCGTGTCATGGTTAACGGCCAGGCTAACGATGTCACCTACAGCGATTCTGAGTCATTAAAAGATATTCTCGACCGTGTTTCTAAGATTAATGGCGTATCTGAGGCTTATTACGATGCCGCGAGCGGCAAAGTTAATATTATTGGCTCCGACAAGGGTACCTCAGCAACTCTTCAAATTCAGGATGCGGGTGGTGGCACTCTGGCTTCGGCTCTTGGTCTTGGCGCCGGGGTGGTTACCGGCCAGGAATACGGTTCCTCGCTGGTCAGTGCCCGGCCGATTTCTGATGTAAAATCCTCAAGCCCCCTTAGCAGTGCTGGTTTTGCCCGGCCTGTAACTGCCGGTACTTTTTCGATTAACGGCGTGCAGTTTTACATTGGCAGCACTACGAGCATGACTCTTGATAAGCTGATTGATTCAATCAACAGCAACAAAAAGGTTGGCGTTAAGGCACACTACGACCCGACTAACGGCGAGTTCGTTCTTACCTCAAGCGAAACCGGCAACCGGGCAATCGCCATTGGTTCATCATCAGATACCAGCAACTTTTTATCGGCCATGGGTTTAACAGGTGCGCCGCAGAATATCGGCAAAAATGCCATTTACAAGATTGATGGCGTTTATGGCGGTGCTGAGCAGATCAGTCAGACCAACAGTGTTTCAGGGGCCGTCAAGGGCGTTACTTTTGATCTTTTTGATACCACCGGTGCTTCGGGTTCAGTAGTGAACATTAATGCTGACACCGAAACCGCGATGACTGCAATTAAGGGCTTTGTCGATTCCTATAACGAAGTCACGCAACTGGTTTATTCACGCCTGACCGAAGAACGCGACTGGGACTTAACCGCTCTCAGCGACAAAGAAATTGGCGCTATGGCTGAGGCTGATGTGGCAACCTATGAAAATGCTTTCAAGGTTGGTCTGCTGGCGGGCGACAACACCCTGCGTTCAATCAGGTCGCAGATGCGACTGGTGATGTCGTCGATTGTTCCGGGCGCTGACAGCCTTTTCAACAGCCTTTCAGACCTTGGCATCACCACCGGTGCGGTTGGTTCAGACTACCAGGATACCATGGTCGGTTCTCTCAAGATATCGAATGAAGACACCCTAAAAAAGGCTCTGGGCGAAAACCCCGACAAGGTTGCCGCACTCTTCAACCAGGAGTCAACCGACACCAACAAAATGGGCATTGCCCGCCGTCTGAAAACTGCGCTCAACGAATACACCAAGTCAGATGGCCTGTTAACTAAAAAAGTTGGCCGAACCGGCGTTACTTCCAATAACGAGATGGCCAAGCAGATTTCCACGATCAACACGCAAATTTCAAGTCAGGAAGAAAGGTTGCGCAGTCGCGAAGAAGCTCTATTAAAGCAATTTGCCAGCCTTGAAAAGGCATTATCGAATTATCAGTCGCAGTCTTCTGCTTTTTCCAGTCAGTTGTCGCAGATGACCGGCAAGTGATACACTGAGCGAATCTGTTGATTTGAAGGTGAAATTTTGGAAATAATATTAAACGGAAGTCCACTTGAAATTCAGGGCATCGACGGCGAAGTTACGATTTTGCAACTGCTGAAAACGGTTGAGGGTTCGTTGCAGGGCACCGGCAATACCATTGTTGAACTGCTGCTCGATGAACAGTCCTTCAGCCCCGATGAAGCCGATAAGCTATCTGAACTCAAGGTTTTGCGGTTTAACCGTATTGAACTGGTGGCCGCCACTGCCGAAGAGATGATCCAGGCCGCCTTTGAAGATGGTGAAAGCGGTATCGCCCATCTTGAGGAGATAGCCGGCGAAGTTTCTGCTGATCTGCGTCTTGGCAAAGTTAAAGCAGCGATGGACAACTACATCGAATTCGTAGACGGTGTTGAGTGGCTTGTCACGGTAATCAGCAATGCTGAACGTGCCTTTGCCGCTAAAATGGCCGAGTCTTCAATTGAGTCGAACCGCCAGGCCCTTCTTGGGCGAGTTTCTGAGCAGATGACCGCGGTCAAATCAGCTCAAGAATCTGAAGATTGGGTTTTGCTTGCCGACCTTCTCGAGTATGAATACCCCGAAATTCTTGCTGACGCCAAAGCTTTAATCAAACAAATCATGGAGCCATGAACCCTGCATGAGCAATGAACTCTTCAACAGGAATCTGAACGTGCTCAGACGCCACCCGGCGGCTTACAATGCTGTGGTGCAGGCTGCAAAGCAGTATCGTGCTGATTCCTATGTTGTTGAGGCCGCCAAAAACGGTGACCCGACCCTGAGTTTCGCCGAAGAGAACCAGAAGTCTCTGGCTTACCACAGTCGCTATAACCCGGTTGCTGAAGCCGAAAAACAGGTTTCGGCCGGCTATGAAGGGCAGACCCATGCCATGCTGCTCGGCTTCGGTCTGGGGTACATGGCCGAAAACATTCTTGCCAGGTTGACCCAGAGAGTCGGTGGCCCGCAGTTGTTTGTTATCGAGCCAGATGCCGGTATATTTGTCACCGCTCTAAGACATCGTGATCTCACCACCCTGCTGGCTGACCCGCGCCTGGCGCTCTGCATCGGTTTGACCGCCGATCAGGTCGGCGACTTCTGGGGGACCGTCTTAGACTGGACCGTAATGGAACGTCTGGCAATTTTTGATCACCCGCCCTCGGCTGCCCGTTTCAAAATATATTTCGAACGAGTCGTCGAGAAAATCAGATACCTGTGCAACCGTTCGAAGGGTAACCTGGTGACCCTGATGCACGCCGGTTTTGAATTTCATACTAACTATTTTGCCAACCTCGCCGCCAGTTTCGCGCTTCCGGGTGTTGACAGACTTTTTGAGCGCTTCAAGGGCGTTCCAGCTGTAATTGTGGCCGCCGGCCCTTCCCTCGACCGAAACATGCACCTGCTGAAACAGGTTAAGGGGCGGTTTCCTATCGTGGCCGTCGATACCGCCCTGCGTCAGCTGGTTGCCAATGGAATTCGGCCTGATATCGTTTGCGCTGCTGACCCATCTTACGAAAATTCCCTCGATTTTGTGGGCGTCGAGAACGAGAGCGATGTGGTTCTGGCAGTTGAGCCGATGACCCACCCTGATATCTTTTCGAGTTTTAAAGGGCCGCTGATGCTGATGACCTTTGGCGGCGGCTTGCAGCCTGTGATCAAAGATCTGCGTGAACCGGTCGGCACTCTTGGTTGCTGGGGTTCAATCGCTACTACCAATTTTGAGCTGGTCAGGCGTATGGGTGCCGACCCGATAATTTTCCTCGGTCTCGATCTTTCGTTTCAGGATGGCCGCCTGCACGCCCGCGGTTCTTATTCTGACGACCTTCTTTATGAAAAAGTGCATCAATTTACTTCGATCGAGCATGAGGCCGCTGATTACATCAATACTCGCGGTACATATAAATTCAGTCGTGCCGATGGCAACACCATTTATACCGATCAGAACATGAAACTTTACAAAGACTGGTTCGAAGATCAGTTCAGGCAGACCACCGCCCGGGTCATCAACGCAACCGAAGGCGGTATCGTCGATAAATATGTCGAAATTATGCCCTTTGCCAGGGTAATCGAGAAATATGCCACCAAAGGCGTCGATGTGCAGAAGATTATCAAAGAAGCACTAGAACGCCCGGTTAAAGCAGACAGAGACGCATTGATTGCCAGGCTCTCACAATTTCGCAAAACCCTGCGCCAGAATGAAAGTGAAGCCCGCCAGGCAGTGAACGTCTGCCGTCGCCTGCTTGTTGCCCACGCATCTTCTGTGGCTGCAACGCTTGAAGGTCGATTGCGGGCCGAGTTCTTCTCGGTTATGCAGCTGCATGATCGCATCTGCAGCGATAAAGATCTTTTTCCGTGGTTCTCGATTCATCAGACCCGTTTTATTACCAGGCACACCATGGAAGTCATGGCCCTGAAGGCAAACAACGAAGCAACTGTGGAAGCATGGTTGCAGCAGATTCTTCAGTTTTTTGCAGCACTCGAAAAATTTCATGAATATCAGATGCCCCTGCTAGAGCAGGCGGTCGAATCCCTCTCCAGGCAAACAAAACCAAAAACCTTTCGTGAGGGAGCGAAATATTAATGGCTAGCCCATATCAGAACACAGCATACCGTAAAACACAGGTTGAGACTGCCTCTCCCGAGGCGCTTATCCTGATGCTTTATGATGGTGCCCTGCGATTTATGGGGCAGGCAGAAATCGCATTTGAAGAAAAGAATATCGAGCAGATCAGCAATATGTTGCTGCGGGTTCAGGCAATTTTTGCCGAACTGATGGCAGCCCTTGACAAGGAAAGGGGCGGCGATATCGCCGTTAACCTTGAAAGATTGTATGTTTTCTTTCTTGAGCGTCTCGGAGACGCC
>Ga0209099_1003342_pt1 | contig 13085 bp, 14 predicted proteins | sample AD_JPNHW2_MetaG_FD_184430 | JGI IMG/M metagenome (GOLD analysis project Ga0209099, IMG submission 184430) | Active sludge microbial communities of municipal wastewater-treating anaerobic digesters from Japan - AD_JPNHW2_MetaG (SPAdes) (version 2) | ecosystem: Engineered > Bioreactor > Anaerobic...
CGCAAAAGACGAAAAATACGGGCACGGGCTGGTATTCAATATGGTCAGAGATATCATGGGACAAAAATGCATCCACTGCGAAGCCTTTCCTGTCGGCCTCGTAGTGCAGGAAGATAAAAAGGAGGACGGCAATACCATCATGAAAACACGGTTATCGGATGATAATTTCAGCGGGGAAATCCTGCTAAGGTTTGAAAAATTCATCCAACTGCTTGCCAAATAGCCATTTCAATGAAATGTTAAACCCTGGTCGGAACAATCTTGCCCGCCGGGGATAAAGCACAGGGCCTGCATTTAAACTGATGCAGGCTTATCGACATGAAAGGCCGTCACTTCTACTAATTGTTAATTCTGCTTTCGGCGCCTTGTTCTTTTCCCTGCTTTAAGCACAGGCAATGATCATTACACCTGAAACCGGATGCTGAAGCAATTTTAATTAAACATTCAATTCCTCCGGGAGAGCAGAATATTCCGGATCATTCTTGCATAGGTCCGGATTTTGGTGTTATCTTTAACTATCTTCTGTTATAACCCCTAAAAAACGATAGCCGATGAAAAGAACATGGTTTGTCACCGTATTGATCGCCCTGATGATTGCGGTGATTTCTCCCGTTAAACTGCTGGGTCAGGATACCAAGCCCGATAAAGCCAGGGAAAAATCAAAATCCGAGAATGTCAACAAGCCTCAAAAGACCGAAGACAACGTCACCCCCGGAAATATCCCTGCCGGACAGGAAGGTAAGGCTGTGACCGGTGAAAAGGAAAAGGGCTACCAAAAAACCGGGGATACCGGAAAAAAAGAAGGCTGGAACCAGGAGAAAAAGACCGGCGCAGATAAAGCCGGCATAGCCAAAGACAAGAAAACCCGGGAGAAGGAAATGAAAAAAGCCAGGAAGATGAGAGAAGAGAAGGCCCGCGCTGCCAAGAAAGAACGGGAAAAGATGATGAAGGAGAGAGAAAAAGAAAGGGCAAAAGCAGCAAAGGAAAAGAAAGAAGCCAGGAAACAACATTCGAAGTAAGACATTTCCCTGAATTACTTAACAATATCCCGGATATTTAATCCGATTTTGCCAATCCGGACTGTAGTTCCGGAGGGCCTGTATGTGGCGCCGGTTTTACTGCGGATAATCGAACATGTTTTCCGGGATGGGCATTCCTGCTTATCTTTACAGGGGTTTCCGGTAAAATTTGTGTTTCATCCCTAACAGGATGCTGCTATTTTTTTTCAATTTGTCGGTTCCCAGTTCGATCATCCGGGAAATTCCCTTTGGTGACGAATTATTGAAGCCTGCCGCATTTTTAGGATTTTTTAACCTTACAACAATCATAAATTTATCTAAATTTGTTAAGAGAATGAAATAAAACTTTGGATCCTTCGTTTTTCTCAAGGTTAATTATTGCCATTATTTCAAAACGCTTTATTCAAAACAATCCACATATTTTTCAACCAAATCTATCCAATTATGAAAAAATCAATTTCGTTGCTGGCTTTGTTGCTATTTCTGTCGGCAAGCCTGTTTGCCCAAAAAACAGAGTATATCAGGAAAAAAAATGAAGATCTGTTTTTACTGAAAAACAGGCTGGAAAAACCTGATAAGAATGCAGCAAAAGAGAAACGTATTCCGCACTTCAGGGATATGATCACAAAAAAACAAAATCACAGCCTTAAATCAACTGATGTTATCAAACAAAGGCTCGACAGCATTACAGGAGGCTATTGGGATGACTATTCCAGCCAGTGGTTACCGGAATCTAAAGATGAATTTACTTATGATGACAACGGAAATAATACAAAATTAATCGAATGTGAATGGGAACCTGACGACAACCGATGGATACCTTATGATAAGCAGGAATATTCCTACGATGCAGAAGGCAGGATCATCGAGTATCTTGATTATGAATGGGACGACGCTACCAGTCAATGGGAATCTTTCTGGAAAAGTTCGTTCACCTATGACGTCAACGGCAACATGATCCAACTTGTTGATTACTATTGGAGTGATTACCTTAATAACTGGACATTTGACACCAAAACCGATATGACTTACGATGCCGCCGGGAACCTGGTGCAGGACATTGAATACTTCTGGGATGAAGACATAACCCAATGGATTAATTCAACCAAAGGGGAGTACACTTACAATACCGGCAACAACATTATACTGGAAATCTTCTGTGACTGGGATGAAAACAGCAGCGCCTGGGTAAATTTTTGTAAGACGGAATACTCCTATGATACCGGCGACAAGTTGATTCTGATATTGGACTATCAATGGAATACCACCGGGTGGATTGCATCCAATAAGATGGATTACACCTGGGACCTCAACGGCCATGTGGTTCAGGAAGTCTTTTCTTCATGGGATGAAAGTTCCTCCTTATGGGTTTATGCCTTTAAAAGTGAACATATCTACGACTCAGATGGTAACCTGACGCAGGAATTATCTTATCTCTGGGAGCAATCCGTCAGTCAGTGGGTCGCTGAATCAAAGGATGAATATGAATATAATAATTCATTTTCCTTCTCCAACCTGCTGCTGCCATTCTTGTTCCTGTATGACGGAGAAGATGTTCTGGCCTATTTCAATCATATGCTTACCCACATCAATAATTATGTTTGGGAAGACAATCAATGGATATTTAACTATAAAACTGTTTTGGACTACTCCCCGCAGGAAGTATTATCAATAAACAGTATAAGTGCCGGTTCCAATCAGGTATCTCCCAATCCCGTAAGCGATTACCTCACTGTAACCCTGGATAAAAACTACGACAAAGCCCGGTTTGAATTATTCGACATGCAGGGCAAAAAGGTCCTGTCCGAAAACGTGATGAATCATGAGAAAGTAAGCCTTCAGGGTTTCAGCGCCGGCATTTATTATTACGTCATCATTGCCGGCCAGGAAAGGCAAAGCGGGAAACTGATCAAAGAATAAGGGGCCGCGCCCAGCTTTTAATACTGCAAACAGGCAATTACCCGGGACGCCGATGGGTACCGGATGTTTTACCAACGAAATCCATTTATGAAGCCCTGGTAATTGCCTGATTGTTTTATCAATATTGTCGTCCGGCAGAAAATTGGTTGCTCACTTTGCCGCCACACTCCGGATTTTTACAGCATCACGGGCTTTTCAAACTTTCCAGCCAATGGCCTGTACAAATAACCTATTCAAGCTTATCATTTTAATATATTCGCTCAACCAATAAAGGCGGCTCAAGATGAAAAGATGCTTCTCTCCTCTCCTGTTTCTGATGATCGGCTATATCGTAACCAGTTGCAACACATCCGCCCTTCAACGGGGCGATAACAGAGTGCGGCCGCCGGCTGATACGGTCGGTTTTGCGCATCTTGACCGGCAGATCGATTCGGTGATGAACCGCATCAACCGGAACTATTCCAAAGAATTGCCGGAAGTAATCATCCATACGGATTCCTGCTGGAGGGTTGCCATTTGTCCCCACGACGATTATGCCTATGCAAGCTGGCAATACCCGGCCATACTCCGGAACATCAAGGCTAAAACGGTCCTCATTTTTGGCGTTGCCCATAAAGCGAAACAATTCAATATTTCCGACCGCATCGTTTTCGACAGCTATCCCTACTGGCACGGCCCTTATAAAAACATCAGGATATCCCCCTACAGGGAAGAGATAATGGCTTCAATGCCCCGTCAATATTACCTGGTCAGCGACAGCCTTCAGGCGGCGGAACATTCCGTTGAAGGCATGCTGCCGTTTCTTCAGTATTTCAACCGGGATATAGAGATCATTCCCATCCTTGTTCCTTATATGGATGCGGCCACTACGGAAGGAATCTCCCGATCATTGTCCACGGCTGTGTGGCGTGTGATGAAGAAGCATCATCTGAGATGGGGAAACGATCTTGCGCTCCTGATCACCACCGATGCCGTACATTATGGCGATGAGGACTGGGGCGGAAAGAACATGGCTCCTTTTGGCACCGACAGCGCCGGTTATAAAAAGGCGGTCGCCCGCGAGCATGCCATCATCGACAGTTGCCTTACAGGAGAACTCAATAAGGAAAGGATCGCGCGATTCATTCATTACACGGTTCAGCCGGGCGATTATAAAGAATACAAATGGACATGGTGCGGCAGGTATAGTATTCTTCTCGGACTCATGACCGCCATTAACCTCCGTGAGGAACTAAACAGCGCCCCCCTTTCCGGAAAATGCCCTGCCTATAACACCAGCATCGATCACGCGCCGTTGCCCGTGGAAGACCTGGGGATGGGCCGGACGGCTATCGCCAGCCTGAGGCATTGGGTAGGTTATGTAAGCGTCGGGTATAAATAGAGCAGCGTATCCCCGGCAACAGGCCCTTCCGGTTTTCAGTCTATTCATTATCAGAATAGGAATCCGGTTCTTTTTTCTTGTTGACCGACAATACCTTAAAAAAGAAATAACCGCATAAACCTGTCACGATTGCACTCACCGACAGCCAGAGAATTATTGCAGAGGTGTTCATAAGCCCAGCATTTGGTGTTGAAGTATGTAAACCATGGCACCGGCAAAGTAGCCGAGCAAGGCAAACAGGCTGATTTTCCGGAGATACCAGAAGAAATTTATTTTTTCCATTCCCATGGCTGCCACGCCGGCTGCCGATCCGATAATCAGCGCGCTGCCGCCGGTTCCGGCGCAATAAGCCAGGAATTCCCAGAAGTAATGATCGGTGGGGTACACCTGCAGGTCATACATCCCGATGGCTGCCGCTACCAGCGGTACATTATCCACCACCGACGAAAGAAGTCCGATGGAAAGGACGACCAGGTTTATATTCCTGATTTTTTCTTCCATAAGCACGGCCAGATGCGATAACATACCCGAGGACTGTAATGCCGAAATGGCAATGAGTATCCCCAGAAAGAACAACACGCTGGGCATATCAATTCGGTGCAAAGCATGGCGAACAGAGTACCTGCTTTTCTCTTCCTCGTTTTTATCTTTATGGACGAATTCGGAAAGCAGCCACAATACTCCCAGCCCAAACATCATTCCCATGAACGGCGGCAGGTGGGTAATGGTCTTGAAAACGGGAACAAAGAGCAGCGCACCGACGCCTGCAAAGAAAAACAGGTTACGCTCAAAAGTCGAAGCCATTGGATTGCCGGATGCATTAATGACCGGCAATTTCCGCGTATTTCCTTTTAACATGAAGGTAAAAGCGATCAGAGGCACGAAAAGGGAAACCAGGCTGGGCAGGATTAATTTCACAATTATCTTCCAGGTAGAAACCTGTCCGCCGATCCACAACATTGTGGTAGTCACATCCCCGATAGGCGACCATGCGCCGCCCGAATTTGCCGCTATGATCACCAGACCGGTGAAGAGCATTCTTTCGTTTTTATCGGAGATCAGTTTCCTGAGCAGCGTAACCATAACGATGGTAGTGGTAAGGTTGTCGAGTACCGCCGAAAGGAAGAACGTAAGCAATCCGATGATCCATAAAAGTTTACGCTTGCTGGTGGTTTTTATCATCCGGGTGATCACCTCAAATCCGTCGTGGGCATCAATCACCTCAACAATGGTCATGGCGCCCATCAGGAAAAACAGGATACCCGAAATTTCTCCCAGATGTTCCAGGAGTTGCTCATTCACAAGATGCGAATCTGCGGACATCAATACATATACCGCCCAGCAGATTACGCCGGTCAGAAGGGCGCTTGCCGCTTTGTTAAGGTCCAGCTTATGTTCGAGAATAATAAAGATATAGCCCAGGACGAAGATAAGGGCAATGATTATTTCCATCTGCAAGGGGGTAAAGGTGAGTTAATGGTAAAGTTTATTCGCTGAGCGCCACCGTTGAGCTTATCCAACCCTCATCGTTCTCCTTCTCTATGTACCCGGGTTTTATTAACCTTCCGCGGTCAATCCTCCTGATGATCGCTCCTGCCTGTAATTGCCGGCTTATTTTACAAGTAATACTTTGATAAGTATCATGGCTGCGATAACTGCAACAAAAACAAGTCCCATCATGAGTTCTACCGGAATTTTACCTTTTTTCATTTTCAATTTTAGGTTTAATATTTAATGACAAACCTAGGCAAGAATGTCCAACCAGATAATTAAAATTTAATTAGAAAATCTCAGGAAAAACAGCATATATCTTTGGCGCCTTCGGTGTTTCCAATATCCGGGAATCTAAATAATGATGCAGTAAATTGATCTTGTATACATAGTACCGTGCCCATATAAACATTGGGAGCTATTAGTTATCTACTCTTTTTTCTCAATTTCCTTTGTTGGCCTGCCCGACAGCATTAGGCCAAACATCATGACCAGCACTGAAAGAACAATCGTTTGAATGACCAGTGATTTACCAACTACCGGCATTCTTTGATCCGGCAGGATGGAAATAAACAACAATATTGTAATCAGGCCACGCGGGGCAACAAACAACAGTTCCGTGGCAGGCAGTTTAAATACTTTTAATGTAACCCAGCGTATCAGATAAATTGATATTACAATACCGCAAGACCATGGCAATGATCCAAGATCAAGCAATTCTTCAGTTTCCATCAGATAGCCAAAGAGGAGGAAAAATAGGGACCTGACAAGAAAGGTTACTTCATAGGTTATGTCTTTGAATTTCACCACTTCCGCTTCAAGTTTCTGAGGCCTGAATTGTTCAAATATTTTGAACCTTTTAAATTCTTCTGTATTCCCGAGAAACAGTCCAAATACAAGAATAAATATTAGACCAGGCAAATGAAACTGTTTTGAAACAGCATAAATAAGAATAACGAGCAGGATTATAGGAGTGTATGTAATATGATGACTTATCCGGCTCAATAAAAAAGAAAGCATCAATACTAAGATAAAAGAACCAATAACGATAACTATCAACTGGCTGCCAAACCGAAAGAATATATGCCCGTTAAATGTATTATTAATAGCAATAAAATTAAAGAGCAACACTCCAATAATATCAGAAAAGCTGCTCTCATATATTACCAGTTCTTTCTTTATCGGGCTAAGATTTCGCACACTTGGAATTGCTATTGCACTGCTGATCACACAAAACGGCAAAGCATTAAGCAAGGCTGTTTTAAACTCAACAACCTGAAAAAAATAAAATACTCCGGCAATTACAAATAACAGCAATAGCATCGGAATCAAGGCAAGCAACAAGGCTTTGCCTATAACGCCGACCTTCGCCATATTTATTTCCAGTTCCAGGGCACCTTCAAGAACAATTAATATGAGCCCGATCGTTCCCAGAACCGGCAGAACCGGATTAAGGTCAGGTATTGAAATTTTCAGCATTATAGTTGTTTGCCGAACAATCCATCCCAGGAATAATAAGAGGATAACCGAAGGAATCCGGGTACGCGCTGAACTTATATCAAATAAATAAGACAGTAACAGAAGAAGGCAAATAAAGACAATGACCTGGATATCCATATAAATCAACTTATCAACCAGAACACAACACTAAAGATAGACTAATTTATCATTGTCGATAAGAGAAAACGACCTCTAAATTTTAACATGAAAACCATCGAGAACAAAACTTACACCTTTTGCGCAGATAAAAATATAGAGTATTCGGGCTATTACCATTACGCCGATTTTCCCGATGATTTTTTCAACCCAGGGAGCCAAATACAGCAAAGGCAAAATGGCAGCATAAACGAGCAATATTGTCGAAACGGTTATAATGTAACCATTGGCCTGTAAGAGCAAGATGGTGGTAAGAATTGTCCCGGGACCGGCAAGAAAAGGGAAACCCATTGGAAATACTGCAACATCACTGCTTGGCCGATTCTGAACTTCACCTGATACCTGACCGCTTAAAACGCCTTTGGCCGCAACTGCAAACACCAGTAGTCCTCCTGCAATCTTAAACGCTGATGTGCTGACTACAAATACATTCCGCAACATAAAATCGCCGAACAGGGCAAATATGAGCACGATGCTTCCTCCGGTTAACACGGCTACAAGAAACGATCTGCTCTTTTCCTTTTTCTCCATTTGAGCTGTCAGATCGGCAAATAATGGAAGATTGCCGATTGCGTTCACCATGGCAAAGAGGATAAGAAAATTATGAATCAAGAGGTTGATAGTGCTCATTTCTCTTTCATAACAGGACTTCCTTTCGTTCTGCCCATCCATTCCAGGTTTTCCAGATCGCCGAAATGTTCCCGGAATATGCGGTAGTAGAAAAGTTCTTCCCTGGAATTTAACATCCAGCCGTTACGCAGTTTACGCTCGTTCTCAAAATCGCGCCCTGAAATTTTCCGGTTGGCATAATCCGATATAAGGGATTCGACCCCAGCACCTTCCCAAAATTTTGCTTTAGGCCTGGATAAGATACTATCGGGTAATAATCCGGACATAGCCTTTCTAAATATCCATTTTTCAACTCCCCCGGTAATTTTATACCCGGACGGAATACGAAGGGCAAATTCAACTACTTCAGGATCGAGAAGGACTACATGCGCCGACAGCCCGAAAGCAGAAGCGGAACGATCCACACGTTGCAGGGCTGTATTATGCAACCGTTTGGTAATATCGATCAACTCGCTGTCGAGATCGGCCGGGGGGATATCTTTCAGATAGCTGTATCCGGCAAACAACTCGTCGCCGCCTTCACCTGAAAAAACATCAGTAACATAGTTGGAAGCGGCGTATGCAACACAAAGGTTTATTATGCTGGAACGTACCAGGAGTGCGTCGAACGATTCAAGGTGATAGATTACATCGGGAAGAATTTTCAGCATCATTTCCCTGTCAATAACTACTTCATGATGCTCCGATCCGATAAATGAGGCTGCTTCCCTTGCAAAACGAAGGTCTGGCGCTTCTTTCACGCCGCCAGCAAAAGTGTAAAGTTTATTTACATTCGGTTTAGCCAAAGCAGCTATGGCACTCGAATCCAGCCCTCCGGAGAGCCAGGCTCCCGCTGTGCCGGAGTTTATCCTTCGGGCCACAACTTTCTGAAGCAGTTCTTTCAGTTGTTCAGCAATCTCAAGCGGACCGTCAGTGAGAGGTTCCCCTCTCTTCAGTTCATGATAGGTAACAATTTTGTTGTTTGAAATTGCTTTACCGGGCAACAATTCAACAATATTATCAGTTACAGGCAATATCGCCTTGACTTCTGAAGCAAAGACAGTCTCATTATCTATTGTACCCAAATATAAAGGCACTACTCCCACCCTTCCTCTCTCAATCCTGACATTTCCGTCATCGGCGGTAACCATTACATGGTGCCCGTATCCGGGTCCAATCCTGAAAATATTCTGATCAAAAAGATTACGAACATGGTCATTTTCATGCAGCGACCATATCATTCCTACCGTCACTTCGTTGGTTTCAATAATTTCCTTCCCATATTCGCCCCTATGCGATATGATTCCAAGCATTTTTTCGACAAGTTCTTTTTGTCCGGATTTCAATACGCCTGCAATTCCAGCCATAGTATTCAAGTTTTAATTTATAATTGGGTTAAAGCCTTTGTAGTATTCCTGACAGTCTCGCTTTCTCATCAACCGGTTCTCCCGAAAAGAAATCTATCGGGTACCATGCTCCATCAATAACCCGCGTCAGGATATTTCCGCATAAGTGCGGGTTTCCTTTGAAATGAGGCGCGTCAAGAATTCCCACCCTGACAGCTTTTGCAATAATCTCGGGATCGGACCAGGCATCTTTGCTTTTGCCGAGTTTTGGCGATTTCAAAGCTTCAAGGATCACACGCGCTTCCTCCTTAAGCTCATTTTTACGCCTCAAAACCGAACTATCAATTGTCAGATCAGGGAAGCCATGCAATACATTCCTGAGCACGCCATGAACGATACTGCAACTCTCGATCAGTTCATCCGGGAAAGTTGCATGATCGCCTTCGCTGTATCCGACAACATGCAGGATGTGAGGTTTCAGCGACAGGCTGGTGACGGCCGACGCAGCCAGTTGTCCTTTTGCCACTGCTGGCACCGGTGAAAAATGGGCAATTCCGGCACGTACTTCCCTGATCATCTCGAAATTTTCATCCTCCAGTTCACTGATCATTTCCTTCTTAGCCAGCATCTTCGCTATATCCATAGCAGCGGAGGTTCCGGGCGGAGTATTAAACATAAACTGGGATACGTATTTTTTCACACCTGCCTTTTTTGCATTATAGGCAGCCAGAAATGCCATGGTAACGGCAAGTGAATCATGAGCATCCCTCAGGCTCCACTGATGGGATTCGTTCACTTCCACGGGAATTCCTCTTTCAGCATACCATCGCATGACAGATTGATTCTCGGCTATAGCCTCTTCGAGCGTACGTTGCGAACGGCCGTCAATTACGCTGTACCAACACAGGGGTATGGCCCCCCATGCATTGTGAATCGTCCTGACACTCATTTCCGCCCATTTCATCAAATCCATAGTTCCAGCATAACATCGCACGAGCGGAAAATTCCCGGTTCGTGAGGCATTGTAAATTGCTTCAAGATCTTCAGGTTTGCGAAGTGGCACACCTCCGGCACCATCCATCTCATGATTCATCAGCCCGGGTTGAAAAAAATGTTCCTGCGCATTCTGGTCAGGGCCAATTGAAAGAACATCCAAAACACCGGCTTCGGCTATCGTCTGAGCGCCTGTTACCGTTTCTTCAAGGGTCGGTCTGCCAAAATGATGCCTGATCAGCGGGTAAGGATATTTTTGCGCAATCCTGTCAATCAGGTTATCAGCATAAATAGTTCCGGCAACTTTTCCCTGACCTCCCTGTAAATAGATTCTTATTTGTTCAACCGATTCAGTCCCATCAAAAGAGTGTTCGAAGATTCCCGACTTACGCGCTACTTCTGCAACAGGAAAAGGGCCGCCGAAAATCAGCTTTATATCAGGAATAGCAGCTTTATTAAGTTCCTCTTTAAGTTGCGAAAACAATCCTTCGGCAACCTCAGGCGTCAGGCGATAACTTACGGCGACTATATCGGGATTTTTCTCCCGTAAAGCCCTGATCAGCCGTTCAATAGAAACGGCAGGGCCCAGCGATAAGGTTTCATATCCTTCCGATTCCGCAATTTTCAGGAAATGATGTAATCCCGCCACATGAACGCAGTTTCCCAAAGCCGCTCCCATGATCAGTTTTGTTTTCATAATCCGGATTCCTCTCTCAAGTATGTGATTTTACCGGTTCTCCGATGGCCATAAGCCGGATATCCCGCAGGGTCATACCTTCGATTCCCATTCTCCGGACAGTTCGGCCTATAGCCCAATAATCCACTCCATTCAACAGGGATGCTATATGAATCAGCGAATCAATGGTCGGTGTGGGCACCTTGAACATCCTGCCGACACTGGCAATAGGCACAAGGCTGCACGGAACATCTTCCTCAAGGTATCTCATTTTGAGGGTCCTGGGCGCCATGATCCCTCTGTAACCGGGATTTTTTCGCATCGCTTCGAAGAGTGTGTTACCGGCAGTACTATAAGCCATGTAAAACCATTGCCGTGCCGAAATCGCCTGGATACCAAGTGCCTCAGCCACCGCAATACGTTCGGCGTCTGTTTTTTCAAGAATTTTAACCACCGACTCGGTTGCCCCTTCATGATAAAACTGGAACTCTGCATCATCTTCAATCCAGCCGGAGTTCAATATACACAGGGCAGGATGGAAGACACTCCCGATATTTTCGAAACTTGTTTTAAAAATATTGTCACCGGGAACAAACTGAGGATAAAACACGCGTAACTGACTGATAACAACAGGTATAAGATGAGCCCTGACCGATGCCACCGGAATAGAATGCTTAATCCCGAAGATTTTCACCTGTGATGGTCCTATAGCCCGGGATGCATAAATGAAGGTTTGCGCCTCCGATACAATAACATCGGCTTTCACTTTCAATGAATTCAATACTTGTCTGAATTCGAGCGCCCCAAGGGTACGGCCGGGATGCAGTATTATCATCTGCCCGTCTTTCAGGCAGGGAGCGACGTTTTCCGCCATATACCGGTGCGCAACGGCGGGTACTACTACCATGATAACATTGGCATTCGAAATTGCCTCTTCCATATTGGTGGTTATGACTTTTAAAGGGCCGAACCCGCTTACTTCGCCAGTCAACTCAATACCGCCTGATGATTTTACACCCCAAAGACGTTCCTCACCACGGTTGAAAAGGTTAACCTCGTAACCCATTAACGCCAGGTGCCCAGCCATAGCCAATCCTCCGTGCCCGGCTCCCAGAACCGCTATCACAGGCTTTTCCAACACTTCAAAAAGCTTTTTCATGACCAGTTTTCTTTACATTCACCCGCAAATGCGGGTCGTTTTTTTTAAAAAAAGATTGCCTTCACTGCTATCAATATTCCTATTACCAATGCCCAGAACAGGAATATTAATAATTCCACAGGAATTTTTTTGTTTTTCATGATTTGTGAGTTTAATTTTTAGCCATTTACTATCCGCGTACATGTTATCGTTTTCAGGTAAACCGATTCTATAAACTCCGCCTTGCCGGACTATCTCTTATAAATTTTAGCCTCTCTTCAGAGAATTGATAACCTGACGTCTCAGTATTCGACATGGAGGATAAGAGAATCCAGGTCTATCCTGAAAGGTATCTCTTTTTCACACAGGTTGATTTCCGACATAAGATTCCCGCATACTTTGCTTTTCTCTTTTTCATTAAGGTAGAATCCTTCTACATCAAACTCGGGGACGATCTCATGGAATGTCCCTTCATGATCAATTATGCAAAGGCTCGTTTCCGTTCCTGCAATACAGCATTCGGGACGGCCCGATTTAACCGCACTCAGAATTGTCTTTCCATCGTCGGGGAACCTCTTTATTTCTTTCTTGTCAATATTCACAAAATATCCCTTCCCGCCTGCTACGACAAGGCTGAAAGGAGAATCACTGCAAGTCAGCACTTTGCATAAACCCTGGTTATGGCCTTTTACAAACTGCCCTATCCATGACTGTCGTGAATTGCCGGTAAACATTACCAGCATCTTTTCGCTACCTCCCCCCGCATACTCTACTTCATCGAATTTTCTCAAACACGGCTTATGCCGTATTATTTTTGCTTTCATGCCATCATTATCATTTAGTTCATTGATTTACT
>Ga0209099_1003343_pt1 | contig 13085 bp, 11 predicted proteins | sample AD_JPNHW2_MetaG_FD_184430 | JGI IMG/M metagenome (GOLD analysis project Ga0209099, IMG submission 184430) | Active sludge microbial communities of municipal wastewater-treating anaerobic digesters from Japan - AD_JPNHW2_MetaG (SPAdes) (version 2) | ecosystem: Engineered > Bioreactor > Anaerobic...
CGGCCTCACGCGCCGCCAGCGTGGACTCACAGAAGGTGATCTCCGCACCGTAGCCTGCCACCGCCCTCTTCTTCACCTCAGGCGCCGAGGAAGGCATCACAATAAATGCCTTCACCCCGCGTGACACTGCCGCATGAGCCAGGGCGGCGGCATGATTGCCCGATGAGTGCGTCACCACGCCGGCGGCGCGCTGGCCTTCCGTGAGATTCAGGACAGCATTGGTGGCGCCCCTGAACTTGAAAGCCCCTACTTTCTGGAAGTTCTCACACTTGAAGAAAAGCCTCGCCCCGCTGATGGCATCAAGCTGCTTCGATGTCAGCACCGGAGTCCGGTGCACGTGAGGCGAGATCAGCCTGCTGGCCGCCTCAATATCTTTAAACGCTGGAATAAATAACATCCTGATCCGGAATTAACATTGTATCAATTACTATTGCTCTGTCTGAGTGCCTTTCAGATACCCAAAACATCCATCCTTGCCTGTAACAGTCTGAGGTATTTATCCTTCATCCCCTGTGAAAGAAAACTGATTGCTATCAGTTCCTTCCAGCGAGGTACCGCAGAAACAAAGGTTTCGAGTACCTTATCAATGCTTCTTACCGGCAGCTCACATCTTTCAATTCCAAAGTAATCTACAAGAATATGTCGCGTAAGCTTCTTTTTGCGTCCCCTGAGTGGCAAAGCGATCTCCACATCCGGCTCATTGTACTCTATTGTGGTATTTACAAGATCGTAACATGGTGAAAACCTGGTTATTCCACCATCAGTGATTACAGAAAAGTTTTTGAGATGCATATCATCATTCCCTGTAAGATAGCCGAATAGGACAAGTTTGAAAAGCACAGTTTTTTCAACAGCCGGGAAAGTGCAGAATTTATTGACCAGACCAACAACCTTTTCGAGACTGTAGTCATATTTCGTATCCCTTGTCAGTCCGGCCAGTTGTGCGAAATCTTCCACAGCTATCTTTTCTCTTTGCCCTTTTCTGTCAAACCTCCTGATGAAATAAGTCAATGAATTGTCCTTTGACCAGATTAAACCATGGACTGGTATATTGAGACCAGTCAGATCAGCAAGCCTCATCGTCAGATCTTCATTCTGAGGCATCTCCGGAAAATAGTCGTGCTGAGGTTTGAGTATGTATCTCCCACCTGTATCCACTACCTCCATCCTGCCCTCCCTGACGTTAAGCCTTGCACTTAACTTAGGCTGTACCCCCTGAACAGACATAGCGTGGGCACGGTTAAAGGCCTCTTCCCTCTGTTCTGCAGCAGTATAATTAAGCTCTCCGAGGAATTTCAACCCGGGGGATAAGAGCTTCAACCCTCTGCTGCTGTACCTGCTGGCCCCGCATGGCTCATATGTTATGGGACACCGGTTCATTTTTCGATCTCTTCTACCGTTACAGCACCCACCATATCATTTCCTACTGCCATGAGTTGTGAGAAATAGTCAGCCCTGTCAATTTTTCTGATTTTTAACAACCCTTCCAGCTGGATCCCTTCCGGCAATAATCCCTCAAAAAATGAAGGGAAACTGTCAAAAGTGAAGACCCTGTCTGAAACCGGAACTGTACGGGATACTTCCGGTCCATTGTAACCTTCCACATATTCAAACGTGTACTCCTTACCCTTAATGATCTCAGTAAGGACACCTGCTTCGACTCCCTTTACATGTACTTTAGCTTTTCTCATTTACATGCTTTGTAAGATTATCCATCAGCGGACTTTTTAATACTAATGTAATATTCAAAACTTTGAGAATTTTTGTGAGGGTATCGAGCTGAACAGATACCTTTCCCTTCTCTATATCATAAATTACAGTCTTACCAACACCGGCAAGTTCTGCAAGCTCAATACGACTTAGCCTGGCAGCCCTTCGGTGCAGCCTGATGATTTCTGCAATTTGCTCTGTCATTACCTTTTTGCCTCTATGGCGGTAAATTTAGTGCTTTCCTATTAAATTAGCAAGCAATTCATTAATTATTGCTGTTTGAGCAGCAAAAAAAAGGGCCCCGGAAGGCCCTCTATTTTTTTATGGCATATCCATTCTGACCAAAATGTCAGCCCAGTATGCTCCAGGTCACGGTCAGACCGGCCATAACCACGGAAACCATTGACATGAGCTTGATGAGGATGTTGAGTGAGGGACCGGATGTATCCTTGAACGGATCTCCAACGGTATCACCAACAACACCGGCTTTGTGAGCTTCGCTCCTCTTGCCGCCGTAGTTGCCCTTCTCAATGAATTTTTTGGCATTGTCCCATGCACCGCCCGAGTTATTAAGCATGCTGGCCAGGGTGAAGCCGGCGGTCATGCCTCCCATGAGCAGGCCAACAACACCCGGGACACCCAGGGTAAGGCCAATCACAAGGGGAACGGCAATTGCAAGCAGTGACGGAAGCATCATCTCGCGTTGTGCACCCTTGGTTGATATTGCAACACACCTTGCATAGTCAGGTTTGCCTGTGCCTTCCATGATACCCGGTATCTCGCGGAACTGGCGCCTAACCTCATCAACCATGCTGCCAGCAGCGCGGCCCACAGCCTTCATTGACATTGCGCTGAAGAGGAATGCCATCATGGCACCGATGAAAATACCGGCGATGAGAAGCGGATTGAACAGTGACAGGTCATACGCACCCACAAAGTCCTTAATATGAGCGGAACTTACGTTCACCGCGGTCATCCCTTCAGGTATTACAGCAGGCACAGTGCTCTTATAGAACAGCACATCACCTATCTGCTTGTAACCCTCGGCGGTTCCATCGGCAAGACGACCAAGCCAGAGCTTCACTTCTTCCATGTATGCTGCCACAAGAGCCATGGCTGTAAGAGCCGCCGAACCGATTGCAAATCCTTTTCCGGTTGCTGCGGTGGTATTGCCCAGCATATCCAGGGCGTCAGTGCGCTCACGAACCTCCTTGGGTAGATGAGCCATCTCGGCGTTACCGCCTGCATTGTCAGCAATAGGACCGAAGGCGTCAGTTGCCAGGGTGATTCCCAGTGTTGAGAGCATACCCACGGCAGCAAATCCGATGCCATATACACCCCACGAGAAGTCCCGGAATCCGCCTGCAAAGCCATATGCCGCAATGATTGCAATGGCAATTGTAATGACAGGGATCCAGGTAGACTGCATTCCAACGGCAATACCTTCAATGATGGTGGTTGCCGGACCCTGCTGTGTCTGTTTTGCAATGCCCCTGGTGGGCTTATACTCATCAGATGTGAAGTATTCCGTTGACTGTCCGATGATAACACCGGCGATAAGACCAGCAACAACGGCACCAAACACACCCCATGTAATCCATCCTGTGGCAGCCATGACGGCGATTGCCACCAGTATCAGGGCCGAGCTGCCCCCGGTACCGAGAAGAAGTGCATTGAGCAGGTTCTTCTGTGTAGCCTGCTCCCTGGTGCGTACCATGTAAACACCGGCTATTGAGAGCAGAATTCCTATTGCAGCAACGATCATTGGCGATATGACAGCCTTGATCTGGTCACCACCGGCAACAATCGGCAGTGCTGCTCCGAGAGCTGCTGTAGCCAGTATCGAGCCTGCATATGATTCGTAAAGGTCAGCGCCCATACCTGCCACGTCACCTACGTTGTCACCAACGTTGTCAGCAATGGTTGCAGGGTTACGCGGGTCATCCTCGGGGATGCCTGCCTCAACCTTACCGACCAGGTCAGCGCCCACGTCAGCAGCCTTGGTGAAGATACCTCCGCCCACGCGGGCAAAGAGAGCCTGCGTTGAGGCGCCCATTCCGAATGTAAGCATCGTTGCAGTGATCTCGATCATCTTCTGATGATCAGTGGTACCAGGATGAACAAAAGTCAGACCGGCCCATTTCCATCCTTCTATCATATTCTCAGGGCTGAATACCCAATGGTTAAGGACCAGGAACCAGATTACAATATCAAGTAATCCGAAGCCGACTACAATCAGACCCATTACGGCACCGCTGCGGAAGGCAATCTTAAGCCCTCTGTTGAGTGATTCGGAAGCTCCCTGTGCTGTCCTTGAGGAAGCGTTGGTTGCGGTTCTCATTCCCAGATACCCGCAGAGACCCGAGAAGAATCCGCCTGTCAGGAATGCCAGTGGCACAAAGGGGTTCTGAACCCCAAGGTAAGCCAGGATAAAAAGGAGTATTACAAGCACAATAAAGACCTTGAGCACAACGCTGTACTGGCGTTTGATATAGGCCATCGCACCTTCTTTGACATAACCGGCAATTTCCTGCATCCGGTCGCTGCCGGCAGGTGCCTTCATCATGCTCCTGTAGAAAATCCATGCAAAGAGCAATGCCAGCACCGCTGCAACAGGTGCTATCCAGAACAAACTACTGATCATAAGCTTAGGTTTTTATAAGATTTGAGGTACAAAACTAATCAGTTTTTTTACATAACCTAACCGCACCCGGCAGTTATCATTTTTTGTTTTTCACATATTTATCAAGCCATCTGAGGTATTCCCAGTGCATATGGAGGAGTGACTCCCGGGCCGAGTATCCGTGTGCCTCATGAGGCAGCAGGACCAGTCTTGTCACAGCGCCGGCTCCCTTGAGTGCCGCATAGTACCTCTCGCTCTGTATCGGGAAGGTACCCTGGTTGTCATCAGCCATGCCGTGGATCAGCAGCAGCGGATCTTTCACCTTTGTTGCATGGGTGAAGGGTGACATCTGAAGATATAATTCAGGATCCTCCCAGAAACTGCGGCGCTCGCTCTGGAACCCGAACGGTGTCAGTGAACGGTTATAGGCACCGCTGCGGGCAATGCCTGCCGCAAAGAGTCTCGAGTGCGACAGCAGGTGTGCCGTCATGAAAGCACCATACGAGTGGCCGCTGACTGCAACCCGCTCCGGATCAGTGACACCCATCTCAACAGCCTTGTTGATTGCTGCCTCGGCATTGGCAACAAGTTGTTCCACAAATGTGTCATTGGGTTCCTTTCCCTCCGCACCCACAATGGGGAAGCTGGCATCGTTCAACACGGCGTACCCCTGGGTCACATAAACAAGCACCGATGAGGCGCTGATGCGTGTGAAGGTATAGGGGGAGCCACTCACCTGGCCTGCCATCGAGGGATCATTGAACTCACGCGGATAAGCCCACAGTATAGTCGGAAGCGGACCGTCCTTGGCCCTGTCATACCCGGCCGGGAGGTAGAGGGTGAATGAAAGATCAATACCATCCTTTCGCTTGTAGGTGACCAGCTCCTTATGTACACCTGCCATCTGCGGATAGGGATTCTCAAATTTCGTTACCTGCTTCAGGGTTCCTTTCTTCAGGTCACGTATGAAATAATTCGGTACTTCAGAGACGGATTGCCTCACAGTCAGAAGAAGGCCTCGGGCAGGATCAATAAACTCATTTACCGTCTCATAAAAAGGAGCCTCAGAACGCCACAGCCTGGTTGTTTTTCCGGTCCTGAGATCATATTTGTCTACAAAAGGCCTGTCGCCCTCCGGTGACGCACCCTGACCCGAGAGGTACAAGCCCCTGCCCTTATCGGTAGTCAGCAATACTGACCTTCCCCATGCATTGGGTACTGTCATCGGGAACCCGGGGTTATTGTACCTGTCGTCAGAGTTGAGCTCCCAGAGCTTCTTAAGAGTGGCCTGCGGGCTGGCGGGACTCAATGTTGATGTAACCCTGACACGTGACTTTGACAATCCTTCCATCAGGATAGCCAGGTTATCATTGCCCCAGGTAATTCCCTGGAACCGTTTTTCCGTGGCAATGAAAGGTGCCGGTTCGCCTGTAAATGGTGCCTCGAGCATGAAAACCTGGTCATGGTACTTCATCTCCTTTGCGTGGTAATCACCTCCGTCAAGGGCTTCCACCCACATCAGTGATGCCGGCCTGTCACTGCGCCAGCTGTATCCCCTTGGACCAGGTATGACAACATCATATCCCCTGGGCAGGCTTTCCCGGAGCGGAGTCTCAAGCATAAGCCTTACCATCTTTCCTTCAAGGTCCCATATCTCTGTCCGTGACGGGAAATAGTAATACGGAACCAGGTACGAAAATGGCTTTCCGGTTATGGAAACGAGGAACCACTTTCCGTCAGGTGAGGGTGAGACATCAGTGATCATTCCCTTGCTGCCGATGGAAACTGCTGACATGCCATCCCATCTGACCAGCTCTGAGGTGGCATAATATTCAAATATCTTTTCATCATCAACAGTCTGCAGGAGGTCCTGGAATGTGGGTGAATCTCCCCTGACTCCTGCGCTTTCCTGAACCGAAGGACCCGTTGGCACGGTGGAGGCTTCGGGGGCTTTTCCCCTGTTGCGCAGGGTGCGCAGATATATCAGCGAACCGTCAGGCAGCCATGTAATGTTCCTGCGCAATATGCCGTTCAGTCCTTCATCGATTTTTCGTGCATTCATTGTTGCAGCATCGGCAACCCACAGTTCAATCGTATTGTCAGTGGTGTTGGTGAAGGCAAACCATTTGTTGTCGCGTGACCATGTAACTCCTCCCACACTGGCGTCGGAGGGAAGTCCCTTCAGATCTCCGGCCTGCGTTCCGTCAGTCTTCATCGAAGAGATCCGGCTTATTCCCTGCCCGCGGCTCGGACCGTTGGTCGAAGGATCGAACCTGACCCCTGCCAGGCGCAGTTCAGGCTGCGAGAGGTCGGCAATAGATGGTAATCCCGGACGAAATAACAACAGCATCGTCTGGTTGTCAGGGCTGAGATTCACAGACGGCGTCTGCGGGGCATCCAGGAGTGAGACAATAGCTTCGGGAGGAAGCTGATAGCCGGTTTTATCCTGTGCGCTGATCAGCATTGCTGAAGCGGCAAGGATGACAATGACAAGCATTTTACGCATCATAATGGTTCTTTTTGGTCTGTCTCAAATTTAACCTTCTGAATTCAGGTAGAGAAACCAAATAAGAGCTATTATTGTTTTTTAACTTTATAAAAAACTGTCTATGACCGTTCATAATAAAGGAATGAAGAGTGAATTCGGAACCGACCTGGCCGGTGCCCTGAAGGTTCTCAGGGCCGGCGGGGTAATACTTTACCCCACTGACACTGTCTGGGGGCTGGGCTGTGATGCCACGAACGTGAAAGCCGTAAGCCGGATCTATGAAATTAAGCAGAGGGCTGAGAACAAGAGCCTTATAATACTTGTGAACTCCGTTGCGATGCTTGAGAGGTATGTTGAAAATCCGCCTGAGGTGGCCATAGAGATGGCAGAGCTCTCGGAGAAGCCGCTGACGGTGGTCTATGACAGGGGAAGGAGCCTGGCTGAGGGGGTTGCCTCTTCTGACGGGTCAGTGGGTGTGCGTGTATGCACGGAACCGTTCTGCGATGCGATCATTGATGCGCTCAGGAAGCCGCTGGTATCAACATCGGCAAACATAAGCGGCAGCAACAGCCCTGCAATATTTGACGAGATAAGTGAAGAGGTTAAGGCTGCGGTTGATTACGTATGCCTCTGGAGACAGGATGACCGAAGCAGGGCCACACCCTCTTCGGTCATCAAAGTATCCGGAAACGGAATTGTAAAGATTCTTCGCGGATGATTACTTCATCCGCACCTTGCCTGACCCGGAAACAGAGGCATCAATCTTCGGATCACCCGAGTAATTGATATTGCCGCTGCCCGAGATAGAGGCTCTCAGCATTTCAGTCACATGGCAGTCGCAACTGCCGCTGCCGGAAATCCTGGCATCCAGGACATCAATCCTGGTGCCATCCCCCATATAGTCACCGGAACCTGAAATTGAGATTTCAAGTTTCTTAATGGTGCCGTTCCCGGCGATGTTAAGACTGCCTGACCCGGATATGGCGCACTCGACTTCCCCGAGTGCCACATCACGGAGGATTGCCTTGCCGCTACCGCTGATGGCCACATCGAGCTCATTCCCCCTGAGAGGATCGTTTACCGTTAACCTCCCTGAACCCGAAACGCTTATACCATCGAGGGCAGGCATGGTGATTCTTACAATAACCTTTTTGTTCCCGGAATCAAACCATTTATCCCGTCTGATTTTCAGCTCATCACCGTCAACTTCGGTAATGATCTCTTTGATGTAATCCCTGTCACCTTCCAGCTCTACACTGTAATCCTTGCCGAGGTTGATCAGCACTTCGCCTGAAACGGCGAAGGCGACTTCGTCGAAGCCTGACACCTGTCTCTTTTCGGTATAGGCTGTCTGAGCAAATGAAGCCTGGGCGGCGAATATCGTTAAGAATGAGAAAATCAGGACTTTTTTCATAGCTGCTCCGTTTTATTTAGTTATAACAGAAAGACGGTGCAGAATGTTCTTTGCTGCACAGTGAATAAAAAAAAGGGGCAGGAATGTCAGTCGTTAAGGCTCAACAGACCTACAGGGAGGGTCATTGTGATTGCCCTTTGCCCGCGGTCAACAGACACAATCAGGTCAGTGTGGAGGGGGATGTATACTTCCCGGCCTTTGATGATGGTCACGGCAATAACCTGGCCGGGATTCTGCATAAAATCATCTATTATGCCTGACAATCCGGTTGTTGTGTCGGTCAGTGTGAATCCCTTCAGCGCCATGAGGTCATCACCTGATTCGCCGGCGCCTTCGTAGAGCACTTCGCACCCACGGAGGTGTACCACGGACTCTGCGGTGAGGTAATCATCAAACGATAAAATCAGAGTATCGGGGGCAGGTGAAAATGCCTCCCGTGTAAAAAAGGGAACCGGTATCCCGTCGGTCACGACGAATACCGGTTCTCCCTGTTCCGGTTCCCCTGTGATTCCTGTCTTGCTTTTCACCACCACGGCTCCGTCGAAGCCGTAGGTTTTTGTTATTCTGCCAATGGATCTCATTATCAGGAGGCAGGGGACAGATGACCCTATTCGGTCTTTTCTGCAGTATCTTCCTGAGCTTCAGCTGCGGGAGCTTCAGTCTCTGCCTGTGCTGAAGCCTCTTCGGCTGCTGCTTCGGCAATGGCCTCTTCAGGAGCCTCGGCTGCTGCAGCGGCTTTTGCTGCTGCTTCTGCCTCAGCGGCGAGGGCTGCTGCCTTTTTGGCGAGTTCTTCTGCCCTTGCTTCCTTGATTGCTTTTTCAGCTTCAAGTTTCTTCTTGCGCAGTTCTTCGCCCTTCTTCTCCAGACCTGACTTCTTCAGTTCGATCTTTTCTTCCTTGCCCTTCAGCCATTCATTAAACCGGCGGTCGGCTTCTGCTTCGTCAAAAGCGCCTTTTCTGACACCTTCCATCAGGTGCTTCTTCATCATCACTCCCTTGTACTTCAGGATTGCCCTGCATGTGTCCGTAGGTTGCGCGCCGTTCTGCAGCCATCCCAGTGCCTTCTCGAAGTTGATGTCGATTGTTGCCGGGTCAGTGAGCGGATTGTAAATTCCGATCTTCTCAATGAATCTGCCATCACGTGGCGACCTGCTATCTGCTACCACCACGTGGTAGTAGGCCTGCTTCTTGCGGCCTTTCCTAGCTAATCTGATTTTTACTGACATTTAAAGAATTAATTTATTGTTACTCTTTTTAAACGAGGGTGCAAATATAAGAGTTAATTTCTTACATACCACCGCTTCCGGATATTAAAATGAATAAGGTTTCAGTTTTTGACGACGGTCCTTGAGTACTGTTTCCCCCTGATGGTGGTTGCGGTGACAATGTAGATTCCCGGGGGCAATGCGGAGGCCGGCAGGGTGACCCGGTCAGCATCCGGGGTAATCGTGGCCACCTCTGTACCACTGATGTTTCTGACCGAGATCCTTTTTATTGCCGGTGGAAGGGTGATGACAAAACTTTCTGTGAATGGCACAGGATATACTGTAAAGGCATCTTCGGCCTCGCCGTCGCCGGCTGCAAGTGACGCAGTCAGCATGAGCAGGCGGGTGGCCCTGAGCCGGTTGCCGTGGGCATCACTTACAATAAAAGTCACTGTATCCACCGGACCTTCGCTTCTCTCAAATGAACGCGTCATCCTGAGGGAATCGCCGTCAATATAATAGTCAGGCACCCATTCAGATCCGATTAATGACGAGTCACATTCAAAGCTGACAGCATATGTATTGTCAGTGGCCTCGTCAATCACTGTAAATTCACCGACGGCGGTGCCGGCCGGATTGCTGATCAGCACCACGGTGTCAGAGAGGGCGACGTCAGTGGGGTAATAGAAAGGCTGGAGTTTAAGTACTGCTGCCTGGCCCTGTGTAAAATCATTGGATCCGGTCTTAAGGGAATTAATTGTATAATACCCGTTATTGGCTCCGTTCCATCCCCAGTTAATATGATAATAAGTGCTGTTATGCACACCGTCAATATTGAATGCATGTCCGACATTGCCGCTCGGAGGAGAACCGGAGTATATAATTGGTCTTCCTGCAAGGAGGTTCTGATCAAGTAGTGCTTTCCAGGAGTCTACGTCAGGTAACCGTTCAGTCCAGACAATTCTCTTTGAGTATCCAAAGTATTGTTTTAAGGCATTTATTGCCGGTGCGGTTGATCTTGTTCCTGAACCGTCAGGTCCGAAATCCATAGCTGTAGAAACTGCGCAATGGTATATCAATCTGGCATTCAGGTCATCCGGATCATCTGGGCTCATTTCAACCCAGTTATATTCTGTCTGGCTGAAATCGACAGAAATTGTACCATAGTCAGGATGTACATATGATTTTGATCCTGTACCCCGGGAAGGTTCTTTATAAACGCTCATTGCCTGTGCCATGCTTACTGCAACGCAGCCCGCATATACGTGCCCGCCGGGACCATCTTCATCTACCGGACAGAAACGGTTCCAGCCGCTTCCCTGATCCCATTCCACTTTAATAAGAGGTGATACAGTAACCGACATTGATCCGGCATTGGAAGATTTTTTCAAGTAGTATCCGGGTTCCCATCGGTGATCATAGTACTCTTTTTCACCAAAATTACTTGTATTTAACTCGCGCTCATAGCCGGCAAGGAAAGCAAACCGGTTGTCCAAAGGATTATCGGGAGGCACCGTAAAGTGTCCTTTAAGGGAAAATCCCAGCACTGGAATTGCAGACGGGTCTGCAGACATCAGAAGCCAGCCCTCCGGGTGCAGATCAACTACAATAATTCTTCCCTCAGTTTCAAGGCTGATCCTTCTGATATCCGCTATAGTGTGGGACTGGCTTCCGATATAACCGCTGACAAATGCTGCAGCCGTTTCCTTTAAGTGATTATCAGGGATATCCTGGGCTCTTATTGGCAATGACAAAATTATGAGCAATATAATTGACGACAGTCTTTCCATGAGTTAATAAGCATAGCCAAAGATACTAAAAATTGAAGCTCACAAAAAGAGGGTGCCCTTTCGGGGCACCCTCCATTTGATCTTAAGAAAGAATGTTTAACGCAGAGTCCATGTTGTATCGAACACATCCCAGCAATAAACATAATCCGACAGAATAATTGCTACCTTTTCTATCGTGATAACACCCTCGTTGGTAAATGTACCGGTCATTTTTATCCCTTCTGCAGCTGTAAGAATTGAAGTAGTGGTATAACCACCTGCGTCATCAATCAGATCATCTGTACCAAAGTAGATTGATCCGGCATAAGGACCATCATCAGGATATACATCGAATAATTCCTGGCCTGATTCAATCTCAACAGTCATATCATCTGTATTGAATTCCATAACCACAGATCCGGTTCCGAAGGCAATTCCACTGGCGATCAAGGTAGTAGGAGTATCGCCGCCAATGGTTGTAACTACCCAGGCCTCATCATAGGCTCCCGGACCGGAGTAACTCACTGCTTCGACATCATAAGTTCCGATCCAACGTTTAAGCGGATGTTCATCATCAACTATTGTCACCAGAATTGTTTGCTGAGCAGCCATCGGGTAGTTCTTGCTGTTGCTGGCAATCGATACCCTGAACTGCTTGTTGCCGGCATAAACCTCGTTATTAATCGGTGTTACCGTCACAGCAGCCACTCCGACAGGAACATTCACACTCTTTGTAGAAAGCGTGAAGTCTGTTCCCTCAATGGCAGGTTTTGCTATACCGTCAACGGATATTGCCAGGGTGACATCGGTAGCAGCAGTGCCTTCAGCACCGCCAAGGTATACCGTGAACGAACCAGTGGCATTTTCCTTAACTGAGAGAGTGGTCTGGTTCATTCCAACAATGATGTTTTCATCATCAAATATTATTGGATATTTATCATCGCACGAAGTCACCATGACCATGGCAGCTGCGAGAATGAGTAAGTTTGAAATTATCTTTTTCATCATTTGCGAGTTTAATGTTAATAACCCGGGTTCTGTTCGCAGTTGACATTGGCGTCAATTTCAGACTGCGGAATAGGCATAGCCCATTGGAAGTTCACCAGTGCTGTTCCGCCAGGAGTGAATGTAATATCCCTGTTTGAAAGTCCGGTGTAGTCAACTCTGACCAATGAGCGCTGTGTACGTGCCAGGTCGAAAAGCTCGTTTCCTTCAAAGCAGAGCTCTCTTCTTCTCTCGGCGTAGATGTCATTTTTGGAGACTCCTGTTGCAGCTGTAAGGCCACGGTGTGTTCTGATTGCATTATAATCAGCCAGTGCGGTGACTCCGGATACAGTTGCCCCGTTAAGGACAGCCTCCGAACGTATAAGGTACATCTCGGCCAGTCTCAGGACGGGTACGTTGAATTCACGGTGGGGAGTCTTGCCCAGGCGTCCCGGGTATTTGAGGCTCCAGAATTCACCAGGATAATCAGCCGGTTCAAGGAACAGGTCCTTACGCACGTCGCCATCCTCATAGAGGTTTAAAATGTCAAGCGAAGCAGCGCAGTCGCCGTAGCCAGCCGGATCCATCATGTACGATATTGCATCCCACCAGGGGTGTGAGGAGTTACCCTCAGAACCGTCAACCTGGAAGATAATCTCGGCACCTGGTCCGCCACTGCCCCAGTAACCATCCTTATCCCATGTGGTATAATCAGCGGCGCTGAAGAGTGAAAGGCCGGTTGTACCAATGACTGTGGTGGCATAGTTTGCAGCATCCTGCCAGTTTTCCATATAAAGGTTAACCTTGGCAAGAAGAGCCTGAGCGGCAACTTTTGTTGCGTAGGCAGCATCATCGCCTCTCGGGTTGGTTGCAGGGAGAAGATCGATGGCATC
>Ga0209099_1003344_pt1 | contig 13079 bp, 14 predicted proteins | sample AD_JPNHW2_MetaG_FD_184430 | JGI IMG/M metagenome (GOLD analysis project Ga0209099, IMG submission 184430) | Active sludge microbial communities of municipal wastewater-treating anaerobic digesters from Japan - AD_JPNHW2_MetaG (SPAdes) (version 2) | ecosystem: Engineered > Bioreactor > Anaerobic...
TTTGAGTTAAAATCGACCGCTAAAGGGTGGCGCTGATTGCGCCGGAATCACTGGCGCTGATTCGACCGGAATGGGTGGCGCTGATTGGGCCGGAATATTCATTTCCGGGCACTCATTTGTCGATTTAACCGAAAGACGAGCAAATGGACCAACATTAGCGACCCCTCTGCCCGGCAATTGCGTATGACCGCTTTTTGTGTTCATTTGTTATTCTTGTCTTTTTTCAAATTCAATTAATTCAATCGGGGCTCCGTTATGTTCAATCATCGCCACTCTTGTTCCCTCTCCCGGGGAATTTGGAGGTGTGATAATATTGAATTCTCGTCTTGTTAGTTCAAAGTCCAGATCATCAACTTCAAAGGCTATGTGTGGTACATTCTTAATCAAGTCGTTGACAGGGCTATCCTTATCGAACCTCATCCATTCTATACCATAGGGACTTGTGTCAAACCCGGATACGTAAAATTTAAACTGAGGCAGGTATCTTTCTCCAATAATCGGCTTATCCGTAGGTATTCCCAAATGATGATATCGCCAACCCCATTCTGATGTTGCCAAAGGTGGTTCGCTATCCTGTCGTTTTATGCTCATATTTTTGGTGTATCAGGTCTTTTTACAATTGAACACAACGGTTGGCGGTATGGTTAGTTGCCGATTTCGAAGCACCTTCTTATCAAGTTACAACTGCATTTTATACGAGCTGTGCTGCTCGAATACGCACTGCATCGGTAATTAACTATACCGCTTGTTTTGTTCATTTGTTATTCTTGTCTTTTTTCAAATTACAATTTTTCCCGCTTGATTCAATCCCCATAATATTTTAGTCAGCTTCAACCATGGAATTCGTGCAACCTTGCAGAAGGCAGGGGCTTCATGCTTGGTCTCATGCTTCGACAGCATGAAGCCTTATTTATTATAGGCAGTTTTTAAATTATTTTTCCACTACTAGAAAGTCTATTTGCAACATCACTCCAGTTTCTAGTTAAATGAGTTGTTACATTTTTCATTAAATCAATCAAAACATCGGCATATATAGGTTGGATTGTTTCAGAACTTCCTCTTTTTGATTTTCTTAAAACATAAATTTGGTTTATTTTTGAATAGATTGGGTCTATCTTAAGGTCAACGTCATAATTCTCTGTTACAATAAAAAATAATGAATAAGGATTACCTGATTTAATTTTTTCAGCAGTTGCAATAGACCCTTCAAGCATAGTTTTATCTATGTATGTTTTATTTTCAATAGCTACTACTGGCAGATTTGTACTAACTGGGTTTGATTCACCAATAACAATTTCTATAGGTCTATAAATCGCAAAATCTTGATCTTTCTGATTTATACCAATTTGTGGAGATTTTATAAAATCTTGAAAATTAGTCCCAGAGAAAAATAGATTGGTATAAGCTCTTGAACTTCCAACTTTTAGATTAGTATCAGGATCTTCAATTTTAGTTTTTGCTTCATCGATTAAATCTTTAAAGAGAATATACATGAACTCTTCTAGAATTGTAGGTCTAAATTTACCTTGAGAGGTAAAAGTGTTGTCATATCCATTTTCATTTATAAAGTCATAATATGTGTTTAGAAAAGCAGTTCTTTGAGTTATTATTTCATCTGAATAACCAATTAAACTTTGATTGTTTTGAAAAAACTCATAATATTTATTTGCAATTAAAGGTAATGCGGTTTTTTGATCACTTTTTAAAGTACCCCAATCTGAATACTTTTTAAGAATATTTGATGCGTGTTTGTAAACTGATAAATCCAAACCGTATAAAAATGCTTGTATTTTTTCGTTATTCATTGTATATCATTGTTGGTTCATTAAATAATAAATAATGATTTGCTTTTATTGGCTTTTCAGTATTTCCATATAAAAGGACTCTTTTTAATGTAATAGCAATTTCATATGCCATTATTGGTGGAACAGCATTACCAATTTGTTGATATTGACTTAATCCTTTTTCCCAACTCATTTTAGTTCTCATACCTTCAAAAATGAAATCATCAGGAAATGATTGTAATCTAGCCCCTTCTCTTGCTGTAAAGTTTCTATCTAAAAAAGGATGAATAAAGTTGCTTTGAAAAGATGCTGCAATAGTCGGTGCTGGTTTCGTTGATATTAATCTAAGATTGTTTTGACTGAATTTGATTTCAGATTTTTGCCCTGGATTACCTCTTTGTACTGCTCCATGCGTTTCCCAAACATCAATTAGGTTTTTCCCAGGTTTTATTGCTTTGAATCTATCAATTAGTCTTTGAGTATGTTTCATGGCAATATGATTATATACATTAGTTGAGTTTTTTCTCATAAAAATTTGATAATCATTTTTAGGAGGGCAAGGGTAACTCATAACTTCATGACCTTCTCCTGCATTTATTTTTGGTAAATCTGAAATAGCTTCATCAACTGTTATTTCTTCTGTAATTTTTCTTTTTGGGAATTCGGGTGTTAAATTTAAATCTTTTCTTATTCCAATAATAATTACTCTTTCTCTTATTTGTGGAACTCCAAAATCAGATGCTTTTAATACTTGAGTTCTAACTTCATATCCAAACTCTCCAGCATTTTCAAACTCGTATTGTATTTGTTTAATTACTTCTCCATTTTGCATTGATAATAACCCTTTAACATTTTCCATTACGAATGATTTTGGGTTAAACCAATTTAAAATTTTAACAAATTCATAAAATAATTTATTTCTAGGGTCTTCAGAAACTGTATTTCTTCTTTTATTAGCTAAACTAAAGCCTTGACATGGAGGGCCTCCGATAATTACATCAATCTCTTGATTCTTAACAACTTCATCAAATTCTTCTTTTTTTAATTTTGAAAGGTCGCCACATATAAAAGGAATGTTTGGGAAGTTTTTATTGAAAGTGAGTTCACAGTTTTCATCAATATCAGATGCTAATAAGGAGTTGTATCCTGCCCAAGAGAAACCTAAAGTCATTCCACCACAACCAGAAAATAAATCAATTGTATTCATCATTTTTTTCTTACAAATATATCAATAATTATTAAAGGGCACAATTCCAAAATTGCCTATAACTAGTAAATATCCCCATAAACCTCCCCCTTTTGCTGATTTTGTTTATGGATGTTTTGGTGATTATTTTTAATGAACAGGTCAGCGGTATTGCGTATTTCAATTTCATTTTCGGTCAAATGAGTAAATTCAGCTCGTTTTCCGGATGATGATCATCTCGTATAACATCTACTCGTTTTGATAGGGTAAATGTAAATATTTTTCTCATCCAAACAGAAAATATCGCTAAAAATCCATTATTTTTTCGCCGTACATATAGCCTTTTTGTTTGCAGAACGCCAATTCCGGCACTTTCAGCGTTTTCTGAAAAAAAACTGTTGCTTGTACAGAAAAGAAATTTACCTACTTTTATCATCCTGTAGATCAGGATATCTCGCGCGGGTAACTGTTCTTTCTAAAGACGAAAACATATGAAACGATTTGCCAACAAAGGGATGCTGACGTTCATCCTGGTTTTTCTTTCGCTCATTTCAACGGCTCAAAACAAGGAGATGAGTGTCACCTACCTGGGGAATTGCGGGTTCCTGCTTTCTTGCGACTCTCTGCATGTGTGTATCGATTTCCCATACAAATCAGGGTCCTACGGGTATATGACCTTTCCTTCCTCTACGTTGGACAGTATCCCGGATCATAGCATCTACCTGTTTACACACGGGCATGCCGATCACTATGACAAAACCCTCTTCAAAGGGAAAAACGCGAAGTTATACGCTCCGTGGCCGGTAAGATGGTTTGTGTCCGGCAAACGGAAATATTCGTTGAAAACGCTGAATCACCTTTCTGCTGATTTTTTCGTCACCCAATACCGGACAAAACATCGCCTCTCGCTGAAACACTATTCGTACCTGATTGAATGGAACGGGAAAAGGATCTTCATCTCGGGAGATGCTACATCGGCAGATGTCATCAGTCAGATCAAAAACCTGGACCTGGTCATCGCCCCTACCTGGCTCCTTCATGATGCTTCCGGCAAAAATATCAGCATTGATACGAAAAAGGTCATTCTTTCCCACCTGCGAAGTGAGGAGAAGGTAACCAATCAAAACCCGGAGAAAATCATCGTTCCGCTGCAGCATCAAACGTTCATACTCCCATAAGGACCGGCCTCACTGAAGGTTTCTCCGGGCTCGTTCCGGGATCACATCCGTCCAAAATAAATTTTCATGAAAAAAAAGTAGGGATTGGAGCTACCCCGGAAATTAATTTGCTATTTTGCCATTTGGGTCATGCAAATTCCGTAAGGGACATATCCAACAGGGTACAGAGCAACACGGTGGCCATAATTAGATATTCCGGAGCATAATGCCCCCCTAAATGTCTATTCCGGACCAAATCGACCTTTTCTTTTATGGTTACCCCACCACTGTTTATCCGTATCCCTTCGTCCACGAGCATCTTTCTTAAGGCAAAAGCACAATACAGATGGCACATGTCGAACCTGATCACATTTATTCGCTTGAATCTATTCGTGAAGATTGATTTGTGAGCGTGAATCAACGAGGCATTTCCTGATTTATCATCAATCATTGCCCTTTTTTGTTTTTGGTGTTTTAGTTTTTAAGGTCAGTTTCTTAACCTCATTATCAAAATCGCTTTCGTAAAGTTGATCCTGAACAATCCTATATTGGTCATATTCCTTTTCAGCCAGTCGTTTTGCAACATCATGAGAAACAGTTCCTGCATCTTTTAAAATATGGTATTCGTTGAATTGAAGGAATGCATCGAGTTTTTTTACCCAATCAGCCATTTTCATTGGGATTTGACGAACAGCCTGATTTTCGGCATAATCGAGGTACATATTTACTACCCTGTTTAAGCTGCTGATTTCTTCTTCACTTAAATAGTTCTTGGCAATGGAAACATCTGTTTTCATCACCTTGCCAAGAGGTGCGTTTTTCCATGTTTGCAGTCCCATATTTGGCAATGAAGCATTTGCCCTTGAAGCGACAATTTGTGAAGCTGTTTTTCCGGTAATTGCCCAGTGAAGTTTATTCTGAACCGTTTTGAAAAATGTTTGGGTTATCTCTGCATCTTTGTTATAATCTATACTGCACTGCTGGTAAATGTCAGTTATTTTCTGGTAAAAACGCCTTTCACTTGCCCTTATCTCCCGTATGCGTTCTAATAGCTCATCAAAGTAATCTTTACCGAACCGTTTACCTTGTTTCAGGCGTTCATCATCCAAAACAAAGCCTTTAATAATAAATTCCTTAAGGGTTTTAGTTGACCAGATACGGAACTGCGTTGCATGATAGGAATTAACTCTATAACCCACTGCAATTATTGCATCGAGGTTGTAAAAATCAATATTCCGGGGAATGCTACGATTTCCCTCTTTTTGAACTATTCGAATTTTTCGAATAGTTGAAACTTCCTGAAGCTCACCGCTTTTGAAAATCTCTTTCAGGTGATAGTTGATCGTACTAACCTCAACACCAAAAAGCTCTGACATTCGCTTTTGGTTCAGCCAAAAGGTTTCATCATTAAAAATTACCTCTATGCTTACATTGCCTTCGGGTGAAGTGTAAAAGATAATATCTGAATATTTGGGTTGCAATTCGTCAGTCATATACATAGGATTATACTAATAATTCATCACTTCCGTCCAAAATAGATTTTCATGAAAAAAAACCGGGATTGGAGCCACCCCGAAAAGGGTAATTTTACAATATCGCTAAAAACCAATTCCTATGGTAAAATTATCACTTTTCGCACAAATCAGAAGCATAATCCCCAGAGATTTATTTAGTTCGATTGTAAACAAGCACGGAACTGACAAGTATAGCACAAGCATTGACAGGTGAACATACTTGGTGTGAACGACATCGTAGTTATGAGATTTTTCAGGAGTTATCCTATACGCTCTGCAGGGCAAAAAAAAAGCGACTGGTGATGAACCAATCGCTCCGGTACGAATAATGGGGATTACAAGCGTTTCACCGGGATACAGATATCCAGCACGAAGTGACGTTGTGCATCTTCTTCCGGGGTGTTGTAATAAAGTTCAAAAGGATGTCCTTCCCCCGGCTGATAGCCGCTTTCGGTTAACCACAAGCACATGGTATTCCAGGCTTTTTCGAAGCCGGTCTCATCGATCTCAAAATGACCGACCGCGTACGTACCACCTGCCAGTTTCATTTTCCCGATTTCCCCTTCCACTTTTACGTCATGATCGACGGTGATGCAGGCGCTCTGCCGGACTTGCTCAACAGCAGTGATGGATGGATCGTCGTGATAGACGGTAATGGTTTTTGTTTGGGGAAAATTCAACAGTCCCCTGGGTCCGGCCCACTTCGCCAGTTTCTCGAAAGCTTTCCCGATTTGGTTAAACTGTCCGACATGCCGGCAGTAAATAACATTCATTTCGGGCATTTCCCTGATTTCAACTTTTGTTTCCATGAACATTAAGTTTTGGTGATGAACAGTGATGAATTGATCACTGCAAAGGTGCACTCCCGAATCCGGAAACGGTTGATGGATCTTGCGGGCCGGTTGACCATTCTTGCTAAAATACACCCCGCCCTGAACGAAAATGGCTTGTTCCTTCTTTCTGAACTCAGAGGGCGTCATCTCAAAATATTTCCGAAATGTCCGGCTGAAATGAGCCACGCTGCCGAACCCCAGGTTCAGGGCAATGTCACGGATGGAAACACCTTTTTCACTTTGTAACTGCCGGGCCGCTTTCTCGATTCTCAATCGTTGAATGAACGCACTGATGGTTTCGTTAGTCAGGGTGGAAAAGATCCGGTGAAAATGAAACGGCGAGAAGCAGGCAATGCGGGCCACGGTATCAAGCGTGATCTCTTCGCCTAAATGATTTTCGATATAATCGATCACCTTGTTAATCCTGGCGATATACGCTGACCGGCTTTCTTCCCTGATATCCATTTTGTTGATGTGACGGGTGAACCAATGATGCCGGAGGCACGGTTCTCCTGCGTCGCTTTCCGAGGCAACCAAATCGTGACTTCGGCCGGAAGACAAAGATAATTCGTTTTTTGGGACAAGCATGCGACGATCCAATCACTTCGGACAGATCAGCACATCTCATGGTTTACTTTTTTATCCGATCTATTGCGTACCTTAAAGACTCATCAAAATTTACTTTATCATCAAGCCAACTGTAATGGCTTGCATTTTTCACGACCCTTAATTTTACCCATTCATAATCAACAAGAACAGATGACCAATAACAGGCTGATGGGTCGATGTAGTCTTTTTCACCCTGAATAATCGTGATGGGGACAGGATACCTATTGAGCGAAGGTCGAATATCCCAGGCATTCGGGATAGATTCCCCAATAGCGTTATCCACTAACGGGTTATAATAAATTCCGCCACCTTGAAATTTTTTCCAATTGGCTATATTCATCATATTGAAAGAAGCGAGTCCCAGTATCTTAAACTTGTCTGATCGCTGTTTTGGGGTTAATATCGAATCATTCATCAAGCCTGCTTTAACTAATTCGGCAGTTATCTCCGGTCTGTTTCTCAAGTCCTGACACCTTTGGTGAATTTCTTTCAATATCTCTTTAAAGGGTTTGTTTTCATCTATGTAAGGAGGCATGGTGGCGGATAAAATAATTCCTTTCACATGTTCCGGATATTTCATGTAATACGACATAACAGCTAAGGAACCGAAAGAATGCCCGAATAAGAGCATCTTGTCCTGATGAAGTGATTTTCGGAGTGTTTCCAAGTCTTCTACAATCACATCGAGGGTCAGATCAGCCATCAGCGAATCATCTACCGGAGATAGCAGACTTCCTCGTTGGTCAAAAAGAATAAAGGTATGATTCTCCGAATTTTCTTTTAGCGCATCCACTAAATAATTAAAATCATTACCCGGTCCTCCGTGAAGAGTGACAACGGTATCACCGGTACCAATACTGGTAACATATAACAGGGCCCTGGCATCAGAAGTTGGCAAATACCAAACGTTTTCCTGTAATTGGTCAAAGATGTCTGTTTTAGTTTGTCCGACAAGAACGGTGGTAAATGTCCCGACAAGGAAGGACAGCAGGAATATTTTCTTCATTTCCAGTTGATTTGATTTCTCAAAAAGACGAAGGAAGGTCTCTTATAGTTACAAGATAATCATTTCTTGTTCATTTTCTTTTTGCTTGTCCAAAAAGAAAACGAACCAAAAGTAAAACGACAGCCGTGCCTTTTCGACGACCCACTAACGGCTCGATCCCTAAGCCAGCTAAGGCCGTTTATCGGCCTTTGGCCTCCTAACCGGCTGTACCTGGCTTTTTACGGGATCTTCGCCGAGTGGGTACCCCGCCGAAAAGCCAATGGCAATTTTGAAATCGCTGCCTTTTTGCCTCACCTTTATGGTTAGATTGAATCGCAAATGTTTCTTTTATTCACCAAACCAATCGCATTTCGCACTTCACAGTTCGCACCTGACACAGGGGCTAGGGGAAGGATACAAAAGCCCTGACGGCAGACAGGCATTTTGCACTTACTTTTTCACAAACTTCCCCACCTGCACACTTTCCTTTCCGACAACCTTTAACATATATACCCCGGTGGAAAGCCCGCTGACATCCAGGGTACTGGTCGGTTCGGTGATCTGCTGTTGCAAGAGTTGCTGACCGCTGATGTTTTGGATGGAAAGGGAGCACTTGGCGGGGGTGTTGATGGTGATTGTGGTGGATGTAGGATTGGGATAGATTATTAAAGATGATTCAGGTACCACTTGCTCTATAGCGGTTATTCCGCAGGAATCCTTTACTTCCTCAACGCTGTTGCAGCCCATGGCGTTGTAATAAATATCAGCTGGTCCTGAAAGATATCCCAAATAATCGCAAATGCTTTGCACTGCACAATTGGATAAGCTCCCATTCCCGATAATATCCAAGTCATCGATAGATCCCGATTCAATATTATCCAGGCCCGTCAAACTAGTCAGGGCATCGTTATTAGTAATTGTAAGGCCTTCCCCGATGGAAGTCACTCCATCCAGCCCCGTCAGGCTGGTCAAGACCGGATTAGAACAAATATCAAGCTTCCCACCTATTAGATTCAGATTATTCAACCCTGTCACATTGGTCATTGCATAATTATTGTCAATGAGCAAATAACCCGGGATAGAAATCAAACTATTCAATCCTGAAAGGTCGGTCAATACATTATTGTAACTAATTTCCAGACTACCACCGATGGAAGGAAGATTATCCAGTCCACCCAGACTGGTCAGGACTTTATTGCTCATAATTTGAATCCCTTCACCGATGGAAGTCAGATTATTCAATCCTATCAGGCTGGTGAGTGCAAGATTGTGAATAACATACAGACCAGAGCCAATTGATTGTAAAGAAGTCAATCCCGATAAATTTGATAAGAATGTATTACTTAGAATTTCAAGATTTCCACCGATTGATTCAACACCATACAATCCAAGCAGGTTGACCATATTCCCATTTATTTCAACAGTCCCTCCGATTTGTGTACAGTTTGGGTAGTTTATCTGGAAACTATCAATTTGCGATTGTGTTGTGAACGTGATGCCCTGCGGAAGGCAGGGGACACAAGGGCGGTTGGATTGAGCATATATAACCATACCTGACAAAATGCTGAGCAAAAGGAATAATATCTTTTTCATCGGAACTCCCTGTGATACATTAATCGTGAAAGATACGAAAACAGATTAAGAAATTCAAAATCTATTTTTTATGAATGGAAACAGGATATCTGCACGGTTTCCGACCACAAGAATATGGGTTCCGTGGCAAGCAGGCATTTCGCATTTAGCGAGGTATTGGTTCGGTGCTCTGCACCTTTTGTTGTCTGATTCATTCCTTTGCTACAAATGGTCCGGTGCTACGCACCTGGTGTTTTTGTGGCATAATCCCATGCAGCTTGTCTGCCGGCAGGCATTTCAAATGTGAAATGTAATGAGAACCATTATCGCATTTCGGACTTTACAGTTCGCACTTGTTCTGTGGGTGCCCCGCCGAAAAGCCAATGGCAATTTTGAAACCGCTCCCTTTTTGCCTCACCTTCATGGTTTGAGTAAATCACAAATTTTCCTTTTATGCACCGGGCCTATCGCACTTCGCACTTCACAGTTCCTTACTCTGTTCCTTACTCCGCTGGAGCAAATATATCTTCCTGAAAAATCCTTAATTTTACAGGTAAAAAATGGAACCTTGAAAAGCAAAACCTTTTCAGGCAGCAGGAAGGAGCAACGTATGTTCGCACATCTTATGCTCAATTACGGCGTGATGATGACACATGGTTGCGTTGCTGGATATGTATGTAGTTTTTCTTATTATGATGAACAGAAATAGACACTTATTTGCAACCCACAGAATCATTCTTCTGGCGTTGCTGATGGTGCGAGCTTCTTTATCGCATTGTCAGTACCCATTCGAAAAGTACGCTGCAATATCGTATGTTGAGCATACTAATTGGGTGATGTATGACAGGTCTGAAAAGGAAAAGAAAATACATCATACAATCACCGTTCCGAAATTCTTCAGTAACGCTGACACGCTGACTGTACAACTAACTTCATTTATCGGTAATTGGGATAGCTCATATATCAGGGTTTATAGAAACAAAAAGCAGATTCAGCGTTTTTTTGAACCTATGGGATTTTCACAATCACAAATTTTTGAGCCAATGTTTACCGCCGATATTAATAGCGATGGGCTTACTGATGTAAAATTATTAATTCCCTATATGGGCTGTGGACTCGCTTCATTAAATGTTCGGGTAATTTACTTATTTCAAAAGGGAAATGGCAGTTTTACTAAAATTTCGTTTAATGATATGATGTCAGAAAATAATAATAGTATGGCAGGGAATAGACCTGAACGGGATTTTGATGGGGATAAAAACTTTGAAATCATTACAATGACCCTTAAAGGTTATGAAGGTCATAACTATTGGTTGTTTAATTTGTACGATTTCGTTGATGGGGAGTTGAAGAACGTCAATGTCAAGGATGACTATCCGATTATGATTCAGTTTTTGATTCGCGAAAACTATACAATCACAGACAAGCTCACAAGATTGAAAATGAAAGAATTTTCAATGCCACTGCCTGAACGCTACAACAAACAATGATTAACCCCAAGCCTTGTACTATTGAATAAGCGTGGCCATTAAAAGAATGGAATGCGTTTAAGCAAATAATCGTACGTTTTTTTGACCCCCGAAAAACAGGGAACGTTTACGGGGTTTTCTTAAAAGGTTAGATCTGAAACGCAAAATTCGAAATGTAATGGGCGAATTATCTCACGTTTCGCACCTCACAGTTCGCATTTGTCTTGGATTAGCTACGCTGATCCATTTTTGGGGGGACTTTACAACAAAGCCTGCGCGAACTGCGTTCGCTCTCGCTTTTTCTTTTCCTCTCCTCTGCTTGCAAACAGGATTAGCTACGCTGATCCATTGGGGAGGGGCTTTACAACAAAGCCGAAGCGAACTGCGTTCGCTCTCGCTTTTTAGCTTTCACTTCAGCCTTCAAGCAAGCTTGAGGCTTCCGTGAAAACTAAAAAGCCGCAGCAAAATTTGCTGCGGCTTTGTTGTAGCGGGGACAGGATTCGAACCTATGACCTTTGGGTTATGAGCCCAACGAGCTACCTCTGCTCCACCCCGCAATGTTTTGCAAAAATACAAAAAATATCACACCAAACCAAAACTACCGCAAATATTATCTTTCCGCATGTGTATCAGTCACTTCTACTCAAAAATGCCGGATTTCAGGCCAACAAGACGATCCCTTTGAGGTATTCTCCTTCGGGATGAAAGATGTTTACAGGATGATCGGGCCCCTGGGAGAGGTGATGCAGGATCCCGGCGTCCCTCCCTGTCTCGATAGCAGCCGCCTGGACGGCCGACCGGAACATCTCGCGGGAGATTGCCTGCGAACAGGAAAAAGTGAACAGGAGGCCTCCCGGATTCAGTTTTTTCATGGCTTCTGCATTGATATGGATATACGCCTGCAGGGCATTGTGGGTGACGGTATGCGTCTTGGCAAAGGCGGGCGGGTCGAGGATGATCAGATCGTACATCTCGTCGAGCGCCGGGAGGAACTGCTTCACGTCGGCAACGGACTCGCGGTGCATGTCGCCGGAATAGCCGTTCAGGGTGATGTTTTCCGCGGCGCGGCGAATGGCTTCCTGCGAGCTGTCGACGGAATGTACCATCGTGGCTCCTCCGGCAAGGGCATACACCGAGAAGGCGCCGGTATAGGAAAAAGCATTGAGCACTTTCCGGCCCCGGGCATACTGCTGCACGAGCTGCCGGTTGAGACGCTGGTCGAGGAAGAAACCGGTCTTCTGCCCGTTCACAAAGTCAACACGAAACCGGTGGCCGCCTTCCATGATCTCCGCCGCCTCACATTCGCCCAGCAGGAATCCGTCGGAAAAGCCGTTGTCTCCTGACTTCCCTTCGGCCCGTTCCAGGGTGGTGCGCAGGCTTTCCCGGCTTTTGTCATAGACCGCTTTCAGCCGGTCGCCGAAGATGGTTTGTAACGCCTCTGCCAGTTCCTGCCTCACCCGGTGCATCCCGGCCGAATGTGCCTGGATGACGGCTACGCCGTTGTACCAGTCGATGATGAGGCCCGGCAAATGATCGCCTTCGGAGTGGACCAGCCGGCATACATTCGTGCCGGGGAGATCGAACAACCCCATGGCTTTCCGGCGATCACAGGCTTCACGAAGCCGCTCCGTCCAGAAAAGGAGGTCCACCGGCTGCCGCGTAAAAGAGAATACCTTCACCGCGATGCCTCCGTGCTGAAAGTGACCGGTGGCCAGGTAATTTCCGGAGGCGGAGAAAACCTCCACAACATCTCCGTCAAACACCCGGGCAGGCAGATTTTTCACAGCTCCGGAGAAAATCCAGGGATGACGGCGCTGTAAGGCTGTTTCCTTACCGGGCTTCAATACTATTCGCGGATATCGTTCCATAAAAACAATTAATTAGCATCCTGTTCGTTATAAAAATACTACTAACCAGGGGCAAAGATGACCACATTTTTTTAATTAGTTGTACTTTTGCACCCAATTTAA
>Ga0209099_1003347_pt1 | contig 13072 bp, 7 predicted proteins | sample AD_JPNHW2_MetaG_FD_184430 | JGI IMG/M metagenome (GOLD analysis project Ga0209099, IMG submission 184430) | Active sludge microbial communities of municipal wastewater-treating anaerobic digesters from Japan - AD_JPNHW2_MetaG (SPAdes) (version 2) | ecosystem: Engineered > Bioreactor > Anaerobic >...
TTATCTTGTCATTCAGTTGTATAGCATTTTCAATTGGAGTAAAATAAATAAAAATGAAGATGCCCCAACCGGATTAAAACGGTTTCCGGTTAAAAAGATCTGGATTCTCTTATTAATTATGTCTATTCTCTCTGTAATTCTCAGTTTAGTAGCTATAAAATACCTGGACTCAAAGATTCCGATTCCTGAAGCTATTTCTACGGCCATGAGCTTAGTAGCGATGTATTTACTTTCTAAAAAATATATTGAACACTGGCTATTATGGATTGTCGTTGATGTATTCTATATGGTTTATAATGTAGTTTTAGGACTCTATCCGACCATGATTCTTTATATCGTCTATACAATAGTCGCAGTAATGGGTTTTTTCAAATGGAGAGAACTATTCAATGAGTTAAGAGTGAAGAGTTAAGAGTTAAAAAGTAAAAAGTAAGAAGTAAAAAGTAAAAACTGATAACTGATAACTGAAACCCAAAACCCAAAACCCAAAACCCAATACCCAAAACCTATTCCTTGCTGAAGGTTTCGGCTAATTTGAGATATTCTGAATCAACACCGAGTAATTGGGCGATTTTTAAGGCTTCGTGTGGTACCTCTTCCTTTTGGATTTCAATTAAAGAGTAATCCATATATTGTTCTAAATGCTGTGGCTCAATCTTTTCCTTGATTTGGTCAATCTGTAAACCCTTAACCCTGAGTCTTCTGCATTGTGCTTTGATTCCTGAATAATGGGTTGTGATGATACAAAAATTTGGATTTTTATTGATCATTTCAATAAAAGCATTCACCAACAAAGTTCCCTCAACTGGATTGGTTGTTCTGGCTAACTCATCTACTAAAATCAATATTTTCTTCCCTTTTTTCGACTCTTGAATGATATGATCAATAGTCAATATTTCATAAGCAAAGGAGGACAATCCTGTTAACTCCGAAGATTGATCCCCAATACTAAAGAAAATCTCTTCTACGGGACAAATGGAGGCTTCCCGGGCAGGTACAAACATCCCGAACTGAAACATATATTGGGCATAAGCAATAGTCTTTAGGAAAATTGTTTTCCCTGACATATTCGCACCGGTAATCAAGGTTGGATTTTGATATAAATCGATATTTAATGATTGAAATTTCTTATTTTCCTTAGATAATCGATCTTTTACTATAGGATGAAACAAGTGTTTGTAAGAAGTATGATGATTTGACACTTCTGGTTTGCAACAATTCCAAAGTTTGGCTAGTTTTGCTTTTGCTATCCATAAATCAAAAATTCCAATTTGATGTAAATTATAATCTAAATGACTCACATATTGACGTAAAGAAACAGATAACTGTTTTCTGATTTGATCTTCAATCTCAGTAATTTGTTGGTAAATTTGATCTCTTAAGTTAGTATTTGCATTGATTTCCAGCTCTTTTCTAAGTTGCTGTAATTTTGGATCGTAAGCAGAATAGATGTAAAAGTGGGGTACTTCAGAATTTTCCGGATCTAAATGGTGGATAACCGGTTTAAGTTGTTTTAATTCGAATAACTGAAAATGATTTTGAGATAAAAAATCTTTAATTTTCTCTAGATAAATTGCGTTTTTCTTGATTTCAAAAAAATCAATATCATCTAAAGTTTCATTATTTTTTAACCGTTTTATAATTCCTGAAATATCTTTGATTTCATGAATCCACTCACATACTTTTTCTCGGTTTTTATCCTCGTAAAACCAATCTTTGAGATCAGAAACGTTTTGAATCTCTTTAGTAATCTCATTAGAATCTGTTAAAAATGGAAAAGTATAAAGCGCCTTTTCCCCTAGAGAGGATTGGATCGGTAAATGATCAAAAACAAAGCGAAAAGCAGGTGTTTCTTTTAGTAAATCTTTAAAAGTCATCATGTTAGAAATTGAATTATTTTTTGCCGAGTAATCTGAACATATTGTTTTTATAGGCTTCAACTCCGGGTTGATCAAAAGGATTTACGTCTAATAAGTATCCGCCTAAAGCACATGAAAATTCAAAAAAGAAAATAAGTTCTCCTAAAACGGTAGGATTTAATTCAGGGATAATCAGTTTAAAACAGGGCACTTGACCATCAAAATGGGCCATCATCGTTCCGGTTTCTGCAATTTGATTGACTTCATGGATGGTTTTATTTTGTATATAGTTTAATCCGTCCAAATCATTAGAATCAAAAGGTATTTTTAAAGATTGACCCGATTTTTCAATAGATATAAAAGTTTCAAATAAGTGTCGTTCCCCCTCTTGGATATATTGACCCAAAGAGTGTAAATCGGTTGAGAATACAGCTCCGGCCGGAAAAATTCCTTTGTTTTCTTTACCTTCACTTTCTCCAAAAAGTTGTTTAAACCATTCAATAAAATAGGAAAGAGCAGGTTCAAAGGAGACTAAAAGTTCAATTTTTTTACCGGATTGATATAACAAATACCGATTCCAGGCATATTGTAAGGCTATATTATCAGATAATGTACTATGATTCATTAAGTTACTTCTCATTTCTAGAGCACCATGCAATAATTCAGAAATGTTAACTCCGGCAACAGCAATAGGGAGTAATCCAACAGGAGATAAAACGGAATATCTACCACCAACGTCATCAGGGATTACAAATGATTGATAATGATTTTCGTTGGCTACTTGTTTAAGAGCCCCTCTTTTTTGATCGGTTATTACAACAATCCGCTCAGAACTATTTTGGTTCCCATATTTTTTTTCGCAATGATCTTTCAATAAACGAAATGCGATGGCTGGTTCTGTTGTTGTTCCTGATTTTGAAATCACAATGATGGAATATTCATTGTGATCCAATAGATCTAGAAGTTGAGCGTGATATTGTTCACTTAAACTATTTCCTGCAAAAATAAATTGAGGATAATCATTATCCTTTGAAAACAGTTTAAATGGATTTTGGAGGGCTTCAATGACTGCTCTGGAGCCTAAATAGGATCCACCAATACCGATCACAACTACAATATTTGATTGTTTTTGTAGTCTTTTGGCACAGATGTTAATTTCTTGGATAAGATTAGATTCATTAGTGTTGGGTAAATCTAACCAACCTAAGAAATCATTTCCTTTGCCGGATCGTTTGATCAACTGTTGATACGCGGTTTCTAATTGAGCCTTCTCTTGAGTATGTTTAGAACTGATAAAAGGATCTATTCCTTTTAAATCAAGTTGAATATCCATAATAAACAAATTGTTTTTAGTTTAATACTTTATTTTCTTTTCTTTAGCTTTTTTGATTCCCCAATCGAATATCAATCCAAATTGTGCATTGATAATACTAGAATTTAAAGGATTTAAAACAGCTAAAATGTTATCAGTACCTCCATACAAATGAATCGGTCCCAGACGAATACCGAGTCCAATTCCTACGTTAGCGTAACTCTTTTTAGTCATAGAGTATGTTGCAATAACATCTATCATATTCCAAAAGTTTCCATTGTAGGCAAGAGTGAATGCCGGAACAAAAGTTTTGTTTACAAAATAACCTTTAAAAAGGGCTGAAACCCGATTAGATTCATTGATTTGATAATATCCTTCAGCACTCAATTTTGTAGTCAGTGATGTAACATAATAGGGGAGTTCTTCGATGGTAAAAAGGTCTTGAAATAGGGTGTCAAAACTAGCAGGAACGCCAAAAGCTTCAGAAATGGAAGCACCGTTCATTAATTTATTAAGAACTTCGGTAGTTAAGCCACTAAAGATCATATTTCCTTCAGAATCAACAAATTCACCTTCAGCAAGTGGTTTTGTTTTGATAGAAATGGTACTGGTTCTCCATTTGATAAAACCAATGTCTGTTGCAGCGACAGAAACACCAAATTGATTATTAATTCTGTATAAAACGCCCAAATCGATACCGGCACCACTGTTTCCGGTAAGAGTTCCTTTTGCCATTTCTAAATAATCAGAAATGCCACCCATAGCAGAGAAGTCTTCTAAAACTATTCGGTTGTTTTCTACTTTAAAAATGGGCACAGGAGTAGCAAATCTGAGTTCTCCGTTATAATTTAACTTCAAGGAATAATCATCCGGATCTGTATATAATTTAAAAGTCAAATCACTAACATTGATATTCATATATCCGGCTAGATATTTGGGACGAATTCCAATATAAATATGATCATTTAACTTATAATGAACTCCAATTGAGCTTTCACTATACATGGAGGTGTTGAATTTCATACTGATATTAGCTGGGTCATGAGGCCCTAGATAATTAAGGTTCCCATAAGTTAAAAATCCAAAAAGATCCTGAGAATAAAAGTAATTGGCTTCAAATTTTAATCGTTGGCTGTATGAGAAAAATAGATTTTTAATTCTAAACCCAAAACCTAAGATTTCTTCACTAAAGTTAAAAGCGAGAATATTATTTTGTACGTTTAATTTATCAACGAAGTTATTCATTGTGATGGATTGTGGAGTTCCATCACTACCCAGATTAAATATGTTGTTGTATTTAAACCCTGAGTTATGTAAGGCAAAATTAATATTACTCAAAAATGGGAAACTCACATATCCATTGTATGGGGTATAAGTAGCCGGATTGTAATAACTTGAAAGTGGATTTAACTTACTAAATCTAATAATTTCAGAGTACTGAGCTGTAAGAAAAAATGTACTACATATAAAAGTGATCGCTAAAAAGAATTTTTTCATCAGAACTAAGGATTAATGGTTAAATGATTGTAATTAATAACTGCTTTCAACCCAATGGCTGCTTTTAAATATTGACTTTTGTTTAAGACTACTTCTTTATTTTCAGTATCCATTTTAAATCTGAAAATAATTTTATTACAACTTTTGATCTGTTCAATTCTCTCACCGGTCAGATAAAACATTTGGGCTGGAGAAGGAGCTGGAAATCCGGAGAAAGAACCATAAATAATTTTTGAATTACTGAATAATGAGTCAACGATTTCCTGACTTGTCGTATCAACAAAATAAACCTGAGCATAAGCATTTACAGGTAAAGTGCTTTCGAAATATGCTCTAAGTGCTAATGTGTCAATAAATTGGAAATCGCTCATTGGGATATCCTTTAATATTTCATTGAGATCGAAATCCAAAGTATCTTTGAAATAAAGGTTCGTAATTTTTAGATCTATAGGGATTTCTGCTTTCAATTTTAAACTAATTTCTGAATTTTCATCAATTCGGATCACACCGGCATCAAAACCATCCGGATTTAATATAGCAACTCCACTGATTGAGATTTTATTGTATTCAGAATTCAGATTAATACTGGAAAATGCATCAACTTGTTCCGTAATATAGGCGTTAGGTGATATTGGAATATTGATGTTAACAGGTGGATTCGTAATGATGGAAGAGTAAACACCATCTCCTGAAAAAGCGGCTGTATCAATATCAATTGTTCCTTTAATCATAAATGAATTTTTGGTAGAGATAGATAACTTAGGATTATAAATGGTAACATCACCACCATAATTTGTAGAAGACAAATCGAAGTCGATCACTTCACTAAACGGAATAGGGTAGGAGGTGATTTGAGCATAAACACTTCGAATTGCTACATTTGAGAGTGAGATATTCACATTCAAATTGTAATTTGGATGTTGCGGAGGAGTACCGTTATTGTTTACGCCAACTTCAACATCAAAAATCCCGGAATTATTATCTCCCGGCATTATACTATAATTACTTAAATCGATAGTATGACTTAATTGAGACGGAGAGAAAGTGATCGTAAAATCTTGTCCACTTGCTGTTTTAATACTGGAAGTAGTTAATTTACAATAATAACTTTGTTCCATATTATTGGAAATTGTTATTTGTAGGATACCTGATTTGATATTGGCACTTAATATCTTTAGAAATTCATTTTCAAAACCAATAGGCGCAGTATGATGTTCAATAGATACCGAATTTGACATCGTGTTAGCGTTAATTATGAAATCGTTGTTAAATGTTTTATCATCTACACTTAAAAAGTCAACAGATTTAATAATTTTATCTTTTTCGACGGTATAAATAAATGATAATGAGCCATCTTGAGCTACCTGAATATATCCTGAGCTATCAAATCTCTGAATGATATCATCTATGGAATAGGTTGCATTGATAATTGGAGCGCCCCAAGAGGAGGTGCCTTCTACTCCTGATATATTTTCAAAGTTAAACAGATCATCAAATTTGGTGCATCCTGTAAAACTGAAAAAACATAATACTGCTCCGATAAGATAAATCGTGATTTGTTTTTTCATAAGAGTATTTTTTATCTAATTAAAGTTACATTTCCTTTTTTTAATATGGGTTCCATATTGACACATCTACCTTCCAGATAGTAATCATAAACACCAGGGGTACACTTTTCCCCTTTATATTTACCATCCCACCCCATAGATTTATCTTTGGTTTCAAACATCAATTCACCTAAGCGGTTATAAACTCTGAAAACAAACTGATCCATGATTTCACTTCTCACATATAAAACATCATTATTGCCATCACCGTTTGGAGTAAAAGCATTAGGAATGTAAACATAAGGTTCATCACAAATCCTTTCAATAACAAAGACTGTAACAGTGTCGCTTTTAAAACAACCAAATACATCTGTCACTTTCACTGTGAATAAAGTAGTTTCTACAGGAGAGGCCAAAGTGGTGTGTTCATGGGGAGTTTCTAAGTGATTTGAAGGAGTCCAAGAATAATTGTATTGGTTATCAGTATATAGTGTTGATTCAAGTAATGTTGATTCACCCAAGTAAATCTGAGAGTGAGTACACCAAGCATTAAAATTACCTGAAAAAGTTCCGGTTTGTACAGTAACAGGAATACTAGCAGTCTCTTGGCACTGATAAGAATTGGTTACAGTTACAAAGAGTGTAGTATTAACAGATGGATTAATCAATGGAGTTGCAGTATTACCTCCGGAAACAATATACTCCATTGGAGACCATTCATAAGTGCAATTGGAAGGAGATACTTGTAAATTTAACTGAATTGGATTATTAAAACAAACTGTTAACGATTCCGGCGCAACAATGCTAATAGTTGAGATAACTACATTGGTACTTGAAACTATCTCACAATCATCTTTAAATGCTTTGAGATATAGCGTCTGTCCGCCTAATACGGGATATAATACCAAATTTGGAGAGGAAAAGTCACTATTTATTATATTTGAAAAAGTTGAAGATGTGGACCAATAATATTGAGCAGTTACATTTGAAGAAACGGCAGGATTGATAAAAAGGGTGTCTCCTTCACAAATGGTATATGTTGAATTTAAGTTCAGATCAATATCAATAATATCAATCGTTTGAATAATGGTATCAGTACATGCTGCATTTGTAGCTAATAATATGTAAGTAATTGAATCAGATATTGATGCAATAGGATTAGAAACATTGGGATTACTTAATCCGGTTGTAGGAGTCCAATAATAAGTAACTTCATCTTGTGGAGCCGGTGGTACCCCAATCTGAAGTACATCCCCTGAACATACAGTAATGGTTGGTAAAACTTGAGTCGAATTAGACAATACCATTAACTGTTTCACTAGCGTATCAGCAAAATTACAGCTGCCCAAATCGTGAACAACTAAAGTTATATTATAAATACCCGATTGGGTAAACGTATGATTAGGCATGAAATCTGAAGAGGTTGTACCATCTCCAAAATCCCAGAAAAATGAAGTGTTAGCTCCAATAATGAGGGATTGGTTATTAAAACTAACGGTTGCAGGTGCACAAACGGTATTGGGCATATTGAATTCAGAAACAACAGCCGGTAAATCAAAGTCAATTTTAAAAACCGCCAGATTACAATTATTACTATTATTGGTTTCAGAATAGGCTCCGGAAGTATGAGGAAAGCTACTTGATCCGCCACATCCGGCACAAACAGCCTGATAAACACGACCTTGTCTGTCAAATCTACTGGTGCCACCATCTACATGTTCTCGATTATTGGGGTATGGACTTCCGAAATAGGATCCATATGTCAGATAAGAAGCATCATCAGAGATACACATTAGATAATAGTCATTATCATCAGTGGTATTTTGATAAGCATCAGTAGTGATTGGGAGCCCTTCAGTGCCTCCAAAACTATTAACAAGACTTCCACCCCAACCTGAAAGATAGACTCTATTGCAAACATCTACTAATAAAGCAGTTGGAGAAATATCAGGGCCAACAGTAAGATTGCCAAATTCAGTGGACCAAATAACAGAATCTAATTCGGGAGTAAATTTAGTGATAAATTGGCCCATCCCATAATGCCAAATGGCATTATTTACAAAACTATTTTGAGGGGCAGAAGTTTGACCAACAATATAGGGTTGAAAAAACCGATCTGTCTTGATCAAATAGGATTGATCATATACACTACTTCCAAAGTAAGTTAAATTCATTAAAAATGTACCATTTTGGTCAAAATGAGCCACATACCCTTCTGCTATTCCGCCATGATTAGTGGTTTGGTAAGCATCAGACTGAGCGGGAAGATTTGCAGCATTGGTTCCACCGGTAATGTAAACACTATTGTTTGCTCCGGGGGCGATACTATAGCCTGCCGTCACTGAATTTCCGGAACCACTTAGGTAGGTACTCCAGATTAGATTTGATAAATTATGATTTAATTTAAATACTACAGCACCTTGAGTTCCTAAAAGTGTTGTGGAATAAGCTCCCACGGTTACAGGAAAATTGGAAGAAGTGGTGCTAGTGGTTACATAAACATTACTGAATTGATCTAAAATGATCTCTCCTCTCACTTCATCAGCATAATTTTTTCTTAGAGGAATGGCTAAATTTAAACCGTCATTCTGAGTGCCACCTATAAATGTAGATGCTAATAACTGAGTTCCTGATTGATTGAATTTTGAAATGATGATATCTGAACCCGAAACATAAGAAATACTATTACTACAAGTAATATTTGGGCCACCTTTGAATAGGGTTTGATAGGCACTGGAAGTAACCGGATAATTAGCTGAACTCGTAGTACCAAATACGTATAATTCATTATTTTCATTTACAATTAAACTATGAGGTAATTCACCACCAGTTCCTCCAAGATATGTTGAATAAATTAAATTGGATCCAATACTATTGAATTTTGAAATCGTAATATCAATATAATTGCTAAAGTTGGTTTGATAAGCGCCTGTTGTAGTAGGATAACCTGCAGCAAAGGCAATGCCACCACCATACATGTTCCCATTCAAATCATAAGTGGCTGTAAAACCCCAGTTATCAGCAAAAGAACCTGAATAGGTTGAAAAAATTAAAGAAGGATCAATAATTAAAGGAATGGAAGGATCGTAAGTTCCTATCTTATAAGATACTCTATTTTTTTTAATCAAATAAGTACAATCGATAACCATTTTTTCACCATTTTTATTGATTTGATAAGCATAGGGTTTTAGCTCTTTTACATCACCGACAGTTGTTTTTACAATTAACATCCCATCTTTAATTTTCAAATCTACATCTTCCGAATACTCTGAAATGATTTGACGTGGATCAAAACCAGGTTGAATTTGATATTCGTACTTTAATAAATCGGACTGTTCATAATAAATCAGATCAATTCCTTTGTATATATTCTTATATATCAATGATTTATATGCAGGTACATTTGAAGCCCATTTTTCTGAATTATTACCAATATAATAGTTGTAATAATGATCATGTTTATCGGCACCTTGAATCTGAACTTCAGAAGAAATATTTAAAAAGGTAATTTTGTATGCATGATTATTTAAAATTCCATTATTCTCGGATTGATTTTGAGAATTTGAAAATTTTCTATCATGTATTTGTTGAAGACTTTCAGGAGAGATTACATTTTGGGTAATTCCATCTTTTTCAAAGAATAAGGTGCTGTTTTGATATTCCAAACGGAACAAAACTTGAGTATCCCACTGGTTTATGTTTTGAATAAAAGCAATTTTTTGCATTTTTTCAGGATGAACATCATGAGCATAAACTGTTTCAACAAGAAACATTAATAAAAATATCCAGATATTCTTCCTGAAGTACATAATAATTAGATTTTATTGAACAATCAGTTTCCCTCCAGCTTTACCAGTTTTAGTATATAAATTAACGAAATAGATTCCTTGAGCGAAATCGCTAATATTAAGCGTTTTGGTGAACTCACCACCGTTATGAATGATCATTTCCTGATAAATCTCTTTACCTGTAACATCAACAATAGAACATTTGATATCTTGAGGATCATCATTTGAGAAAGAGATGGTAACAAAATCACTGGCTGGATTTGGATAAAAATTGAGATCTTTTAAATTGGATTGATTTTCAACTCCTACAATGGCATAATACTCTAATTCAAAGCCATCACCTTGTATAAAGTTATCTGATACAAAAGTCACTTTTATTTTAGAAAATGGTGCATTATTTACGATAGCATAGTTTGGAAGATTATAGAGATCAAATCTTTTCCAAAATATTGGAATTGAAGAAGTGGCATCATAAATATCAATAAAATCTCCTAATCCCAATTCGAATTTTGGAAATACAAAAGCATAACCGGTTACAAAAGTGGGCTTAATGTTCCAGGAACAAGAGTGAGATGGTTTATAATCCACTTGATCATCGCTACCATCGCTAATGATATCATGAAGTTGATTCGACAAGTTGGTAGTAGCAGAACAATCAGCTATTTGTTGATTGGTAGAGTAACTAATTAAAAATCCTTGATAATTATGAGTAGGTTTGTTTCCGTTTGTAGTTGTAAAAGTGATTAATACACTATCGGCGTTGACAACCGTTGTATTCGAAGGTTTTGTAGTTCCTGTGAAAGTTGCAGCAACACCACTTTGAATGGTTGGTCCGTTATAAATGGTTACAAAATCTACATCAGGATAAACACTTAAACGATCAAATTTAAAGGTATAAGTAGAAGCACCGGGAACGGCAATCATCCAGCTACAATCAGGATTAACTTGATAGGGTTTGTTGGTTGAGCCATCAGTTACATAACCGACACTAGCTGTTTGTCTTTTTAAATTGGCACACAAATTAGGATAATTGCTAGCAGGATATAATTTTTTAACTACTTTAACATCAATATTAAAAGTGATTTGATCATGAATGAAATAACCATCTGAAGAACCACCCCATCCCCAATTAAAGTGGAAGTAGTTGTCATCACGGTAGCCGTCTGATAAAAAGGCATGTCCACCACCTGTAGATTGACCACTATAAAGCAATGGGCGTAATGAATCCAATTCATTTTTTAATATTTGAACGTACAAATCAGGATCATCGGAATATTCAGCAGGGCTAGTAACTCTATTATCAGAACTATAGCCAAAATGGGTAACCATTTTTTGAACTGCTAACTCAGTATAGGCTCCGGAACCATCAGCACTATAACCCATTTGACAAGAAACGCCGACATGGTAAACTAATTTTGCAATTTCGTTCGTATAAGATTGAGGTTCATTCGTCATGGCATCCCAATAATAGGTATGTTGATTAAAATGAACAGTTTGTCTGGGGTAAGGATAAGGAATATAGGAAGTACCACCTGTTCCTACTTGAGGGTGACGATAATAATTCATCAATTGTGAACAAGCCAATGCAACACAACCATTTGGAACTCTATAGTCATAATAGGATCCGGAATTGACATCCCAAGGACAATATGTATTGTAAAATTTACTTTGATCCCATGTAGTTGTAATGAGAGGGCCTACAACAACTGCCTTAGATTCATTAGGAATAAAAGCTGTTTCTGTATAGTGTTTCCAATCATTTTTGTTTTTTAATGGGGGAGTGGTCCCTTTTTTCTCGTGTTCAATAATTTGAGATTTATAACCATTAAGCCACTCATTTAGAGCAGGATTCATGACAAAGTTATGCTCAAAAGAGAAAGCAAGAATTGGATTTGCAATTTCAGATGCAGAAACAATAACGAACCCATTATCTTGAACATTAAAAACATAGAAAACTGGAGATTTGTTTTCTGAAAATGTTTGATTATAAGTTATTTGAATGTTTTTTACATCAGAAAAACCACCTTTTTCCAATACAAAATTTTGAGCTACCTTTAATGCTGTTTCGTAGGGAACAGCACTATTTAGGGTGAAGATAAAACTACAAAGTAGTAAAATAAATGCAATACTTTTTTTCATCAATAAATATATTTCAAAATTAAAAAATAGATGGCAAAGATATGAAAAATATCTTCATTCTTTATATCTTTGCATAAAAAATATATAGATGTATATCCAATATTCAAAAGTTTTAGAAAACGCTGTTAATGAAATATCTAAGTTACCCGGAATAGGGAAAAGATCTGCATTAAGATTGGTGCTTTTTTTAACAAAAGCTGATCCTAAAGATATTTTGATTCTAACTGAATCTATCCAAAAGTTAAAAACTGATCTTAAAGTTTGTAAAGTTTGTTATAATTTGTCTGATGAAGATACATGTAGTATCTGTAATAATCCCAAGAGAGACCAATCAATCATTTGTGTAGTTCAGGATATCAGAGATGTGATTGCTATTGAGAATACGCAACAGTATTTCGGAGTATATCATGTTTTGGGTGGAGTTATTTCTCCGATGGAAGGTATTGGAACTCAACAAATTAGACTTGCTGAATTGTTTCAAAGGGTTGCTGACCAACCAGTTAAAGAGGTTGTAATGGCATTACCGGCTACTCCTGAAGGTGATACAACCAATTTTTATATCTATAAGAACATTAAAGATCAAGTGCCGGTTATTACAACTATTGCGAGAGGAATTGGAATTAATGAAGAGTTGGAGTATGCCGATGAGGTTACCTTAGGGAGATCATTGTTGTCGCGGACAGAATTTGGAAAATGACGAAGGACGAAGGACGAAGGACGAAGGACGATTTTAAAAAATTTATTTTAAATACTTAATTTACAAATAATTAAATATTTGTTTATTGTGATATTTTTTAAAATTAACAAAAAATTATGAATTATTAATATTTATTAACCTGAGTTCGGTTTTTAATTGACATTAAAACAACTTTACGTGGTTATGAAGTATTATTACACAGCCTATCAACTCACCATAGAGTGAGATGATAA
>Ga0209099_1003348_pt1 | contig 13071 bp, 12 predicted proteins | sample AD_JPNHW2_MetaG_FD_184430 | JGI IMG/M metagenome (GOLD analysis project Ga0209099, IMG submission 184430) | Active sludge microbial communities of municipal wastewater-treating anaerobic digesters from Japan - AD_JPNHW2_MetaG (SPAdes) (version 2) | ecosystem: Engineered > Bioreactor > Anaerobic...
CCGAGTTTACGAGCAACCTTTGGCCGAATGCGGTGCAGGCCTATCAGATCTGGCTTCGTGATGCGTTTCGCCGTAACATGCCTTATGATCAGTTCGCCCGCGCTCTGCTCACGGCAAGCGGAAGCAATTTCCGTGAGGCACCGGCCAACTTTTACCGGCCGTTCCAGGAGCGGACGCCGCGCAAGATGTTCGACACAGTTGCGCTGATTTTTATGGGCGTTCGGCTCGAAAAATCCGGTTGGACGGAAGATCAACTGCTGGGTATGGATGCCTTTTTTGCCAAGGTGGCGTATAAAAAGACCGATGAATGGAAAGAGGAAATTGTCTTTTCCGATCCGGAAAAAACGCTGCTTAATCCGGCTACAAAAACACCTGTTCTGCCGACACCGATCGGTGGAAGTCCGTTAAAGCTGGGGCATTTCGACGATCCCCGCCTTGCATTTGCTGACTGGCTGACCGCTCCGGATAATCCATGGTTTGCCAAGGCCATTGTCAACCGCATCTGGTTTTGGATGATGGGGCGGGGCATCATTCACGAAGCGGATGACATCCGCCCGGATAATCCGGCATGGAGTCCGGAATTGCTGGCTTATCTTGAAAAAGAACTGGTTGAGAGCCGATATGATCTCAGACATATTTACCGGTTGATTCTTAATTCAGCGACCTATCAGCTTTCTTCGCTGCCAACGTCCGGAAACCTGGCTGATGAAGCCGGCTTTTCTCATTATCGCGCGCGCCGGCTGGATGCCGAAGTGCTGATTGATGCGATTTGTCAGATTACCGGGACAGGTGAAGAGTATTCCAGTGCGATTCCTGAGCCGTTTACATTTATTCCTTCGAGCCGGCGGACGATTACTTTGGCGGACGGCAGTATCAAATCCTCGTTTTTACAAATGTTCGGAAGACCGGGCCGGGATTCATCTCTTGAGTCGGATCGGAATAATAACGTGTCCGTTTTCCAAACGTTGCATCTGCTGAATTCTTCGCATATCCAGGATAAAGTTATGAAAGGGCCCCGGCTCCGTAAACTGATGACGCTGGCGCCTGGAAGCAAGGATCGCGTAAACCTGCTTTATCTGGAAATCCTTTCCCGCATGCCGTCGCCGGAAGAGCAGAAAATTGCAATGGATTATATTTCTTCGTCGGACCGGTCTGAAAACGGCTTTTATGATTTAGCATGGGCGCTGATCAACACCAGTGAGTTTATCCTTAAGCACTGATAAAGGAGAACGCTATGAACACGAAAACAGATCCGTCTCTGGCAATTACACGGCGCAACGCCCTGCAGCTCGGGATGTTCGGTGCGGCCGGACTGATGCTTTCCGACTTGTTCACTCTCAAAGCCGCCGGCGCAATAAATCCACTGAAAGCCAAAGCGAAGTCCGTAATTCAGGTGTGGCTGTGGGGCGGCCCCAGTCATCTGGACTCGTTTGACCCGAAGCCGGAAGCCGGCTACGATTATTGCGGAAAATTCGACAAGCCGATTGATACCAATGTAAGCGGTATACGGATCGGTCAGACACTTCCGTTATTGGCGAAGATGGCGGATAAATATTCATTGCTTCGCGGAATGACGCATGGAAGCAATGCACACGAAATTGCTTCGTATATGGTTATGACCGGCACCAAGCCGGTTGACGGAATTGTCAATCCGTCGGTCGGCGCTGTTCTTTCTTTCAAAAAAGGATACGGCGCCGGTTATGAGGGACTGATTCCTCCGTATGTCGCACTCACAAAACCTCAGGGACGTTTTTCCGAAGCCGGTTACCTCGGATCAAAATATCAGCCGTTTGCGACCGGCGGAGATCCGGCAAAAACACCTTTTACCGTTGAGGGTGTTGTGGCGGAAGGCATTACTGATACCCGGCAGCAGGGGCGGCGCACACTGCTTGAAAACCTCGATACGTTTGCGCTCGCCATGGAAGGCAACCCGCTTATCGACCAGATGAAAAAGAATAAACAGGACGCTTATTCTCTGATTCTTGGCAAGGCCAGAAGCACGTTCGATTTATCCAAAGAACCGGAAGCGCTCCGGACTTCGTATGGCAAGAACACGTTTGGGCAGTCCTGCCTTCAGGCCCGTAAACTGGTGGAGGCCGGGGTGCCGTTTGTCACGATCAATTCTCCCGGATGGGACACCCACAAGAAGGGCTTTGAAGTGCTGACGCAGAAACTCAACGAACTGGACAAAGGTCTTTCGACTCTTTTGCAGGATCTTTCGAGCCGCGGACTGTTGGATTCTACAATTGTGTGGTGCGGCGGAGAATTCGGACGCACGCCGAAAGTCGACTGGGAAGCTCCCTGGAATGGCGGACGCGGCCACTACGGGAAAGCATTTTCCCATTTTGTTGCGGGCGGCGGGTTTAGAGGCGGACATGTTGTGGGCTCAACCGATTTGCGGGGTGAAGAAGTTGCGACAAGGCCGATTTACCCGTGGGATCTGACGGCCAGCATTTATGAACTTCTGGGTATCGATTTCAACAGCAAGCTGCCTACACCGGACGGGAAAACAGAGTTTTTCTCCCCGCTGGCCGATAGCAGTATTAAAGTTCAAAGCGGCGGGTTGCTTCGGGAGATCATGTGATGAAAAAAATGACCCGGTTTATTTTTTTATTGCTGGGAGCCTCTGCCGGTTCTCTTTCCGCCGCTGTTGCTCCCCATGTCGGATTTGTTTATCCGGCCGGCGGAACACCCGGGACAACTTTTACCGTTACGATCGGCGGTCAATACCTGAGAGATTTTAAAGATATTCATCTTTCCAATGTTCCGGTTAAAGCCCAGCTGACCGACTACCTGCGCATTTATGACTCCAAGGAAGGCGGCGGGCTGCGCCGGAAAAAAGAAACTCTTGAAGCCAAGATGGCGGAAGCGACGGATGCAAGGTCTAAGTTGCAGTTGCAGAAACAGATTGAAATGCTGGAGCCGGAAATCGCTATGGTTGCGGAAGTGCGCCGGCAGGACAGAATGAATCCTTCGATGGCTGCAAAAAAACAGTTTAATCCGCAGATTTCCGAGCGGATTACGCTGGAAATTACGCTGCCGGCAGCCGCTAAGCCCGGGGAATATGAGTTACGAGTGATTACCACCAATGGCCTTTCGAATCCGCTTTTATTTGAGATCGGGCGGTTGCCCGAAATTGCTGAAGTCGAGCCGAACGACCTGACTAAAAATGCAGCGAAATTGCCGGTTTTGCCGGTGCTGGTGAACGGTCAGATACTGCCTGGTGATGTAGACTCATTCCGGTTTCACGCTCTCAAAGACCAGACGCTTGTTATTAAAGCATCAGCCCGTTCTCTGGTACCTTATCTGGCGGATGCCGTTCCCGGCTGGTTCCAGTCGGTACTGACGCTCTATGACGCCAACGGCAAGGAAGTTGCCTATGACGACGATTATCTTTTTAACCCGGATCCCGTTCTGATTTATCACGTGCCGGAAACCGGCGACTATACATTTTCAATCCGTGATTCGATTTACCGCGGACGCGAGGATTTTGTGTACCGTATCTCGATCGGGGAGCTTCCGTTCATTGAAAGGATATTTCCTTTAGGCGGTCCGGCCGGCAGCGAACTGGATGTGAATCTTTATGGCGTCAATTTGCCGTATAAAAAAATCAGACTCAAAACGAATGCCGATGCGCCGGAGACGCAGTATGTTCATGTTGAAAAAGGCGGACTCATCTCCAACAGCCAGCCTTTTGGCGTATCACCGTTTCCTGACCGTTCGGAAAGCGAACCGAACAATCAGTTTTCAGAAGCCGTTGCTGTAACGAATGATACTGCAATCAACGGGACGATCGGAAAACCCGGCGACCACGACTGGTTCTGTTTTAAAGGACGCAAAGGTGAACAGAAAACCATTGAGGTTTTTGCCCGCCGGCTCGGTTCACCGATGGATTCCTGTCTGACGCTTTTTGACACGAATCAGCAGGTACTGGCGGTGAATGATGATGCCGAAGATAAAAGTTTCGGGTTGCTGACACATCAGGCCGATTCCCGCATTGATTTCACATTGCCGGAAACCGGAATTTATTACGTGAGGTTGGATGACCAGCAGAATAAAGGCGGCGATGCATATGCCTACCGGCTGGTGATCGGCAAAGAAAAGCCTGATTTCCAATTGCGGGTGGTTCCCTCCAGCCTGCGTATTCCGCGTAACGGTACAGCGATTGCCACCGTTTATGCCATTCGCTACGGCGGTTTCACAGACGCGATCAGTTGTTCAGTTCGCGATGCGCCGACGGAAATTGAGCTCCAGAGAGCCGTAATACCTGCCGGAACGAATGTCGCGAAGATCGTGATTACTGCCAGGCCGAGGGCTGCAGAGCAGATGATGACTCTTGATATCGAAGGTGTTGCAGACTGCGGATCGAGAACTGTACGCCGCCACGCCGTTCCTGCAGAAGATATGATGCAGGCCTTTATATACCGCCATCTGGTGACCGCACAGCAGATGCTTGTTCAGGTAACAGAACCTGAGCCGGTATCCGTCGTTCTAACCATTCCCAAAGAAGGATTTTTCCGCGCCCATCCCGGAAAACAGCTGGTAATTAGCGCATCCGCCCAGTGGGCGGCATCTGCCCAGAAAAGCATAAAACTCACATTGGCGGAACCGCCCGAATGGCTTACCTTGCGAACCGCTACCTGGCAGGCCGGTAATATCATTCTGGATATCAGTCCCAATGCTGAACCCGGTGATACAGCAACGGTGCTTCTGACCGGAACGGTCAAGGTTAACAAATCACCAAAAGATGCGGACTTTAATCCCGTCATGAAATTTTTGAACAACCGCACGGCCGATTTCACCATTGATGCAATTCCAATACAAGTTGTTGAATGAAAGGATGAGCCTTGACTGCACAGATCTCAAAAACGAATTACGATGCCGATGTCGCCACTCTCACACTGCCGTCGCATGCCGAGCACTGCATTACCGTTCAGTCGGAACAGAATATGAACCGGGTGCTGAGCCGTGCTGCGGAGGAGCGGGACGCCACCATTCTCAGCCAGTTTGTTTTCGCCGGACGGCAGCATTACCCTGAATTTCTTGCGGAAACAGGCGACACCGGCTGGCCCGTTGTCTGGCTGCAGGGCGATGCATGCAAAGACGGAAGTATGTACTCAATGCAGGCTGTTGCCATTTCCGGCATTAAGCCGCAACCGGTCAGACTCGCCGGTCGCGATGTCGGCTTTACCTATGAAGATAAGCATGCCCGTTACTGTCGTCTGCGCGGAATCCTGCCCGCCGACCTTAAAGCCTCCCGTGCGGCGCAGACCCATTCCGCTTTCCAGATTATGGAAGCCGCTCTGAAAGAGAACGGCTTCCGCTTCACCGACACTGTCCGCACCTGGATATATCTCGATCAGCTCCTCGAATGGTACGGCGAGTTCAACCGGGTTCGCACGGATTTCTTTAACGAAAAAGACATCTTCAGTCACATGGTGCCGGCCAGTACCGGTATTGGTGCCGCCAATCCGTTTGGCGCCGCCATCATGATGGATGTTCTCGCAGTTCAGCCGAAAACCAAACAGATTGAAATTAACGAAGTCATTTCACCGCTTCAGAATCCGGCTCTTGATTATAAGAGCTCTTTCAGCCGTGCCGTCGAAATGAAATTTCCGACACACCGCAGCCTGCTGATCTCCGGCACAGCCAGCATCGATCCGTCCGGCAAAACCGCATATCTGGATGATCCAGAGAAACAAATCCGGCTCACGATGGATGTTGTCAAAGCCATCCTGAGTTCTCGCGACATGGGCTGGAGCGACCTTTTCCGCGGAATCGCCTACTTCAAAGACATGGACTATCTGCCGATTTATCGGCGTATCGCTGCGGAGCTGGGTGTTCCCCGCTTTCCGCTGGCGGTCTCGCATGCCGATGTCTGCCGAGACGATCTTCTCTTCGAAATCGAAGTGGATGCCGTCAAAGTCCGCTGATAGTTTTATTGCGGCATAAGAAAAAGTTTTAAAATCTTCTTTAAATATGCAAGTTTCTCTCATGCCAGAGAAACGTGTCAGTGAAGAGGGCGATGCTTATCAGGTGCGGGCGAATGATCTGCCCAAAGCGCTTCAGCCGCGCGAAAAGTTCGATCGGCTCGGTGCAGAAAATCTCTCCGACAGCGATTTGCTTGCGCTGCTTCTGCGGACCGGAACCGCTGGACGCAATGTTGTCGAACTGGCCGAAGCACTTTTGATGCAATACGGTTCACTCAGCGCGCTTTCGCGCACTTCAGTCGCAGAACTGCAGAAAATTCACGGGATCGGAAAAGAGAAAGCCAAAATCCTGAAAGCTGCACTTGAAATCGGACGGCGGCTGGCACAGGAAAATGTCGGCGAAAACCCGCGCATCGCTTCGCCGGAAGAAGCCGCTGCAGTCTTGCGTGAACGCGCCCGCAGTCTTGACCGCGAAGTCTTCTGGGTTCTGCTGCTTGACACAAAAAACCGGCTGATGCTGCCTCCGTGCGAAGTATCGAAAGGAACTCTGAACTCCAGTCTGGTTCATCCGCGCGAAATTTTTAAACCGGCGGTTCAGAACTCCGCCGCAAGCATTATCCTGGCGCATAATCATCCGTCGGGAGATCCTGCGCCGTCGGCGCAGGATATTCGTATCACCAGAAAGCTGGTTGAGGCCGGAAAGACTATGGAAATCAAGGTGCTGGATCATCTCATTATCGGCCGCAAAACCCGTGATGGTGCAAACGATTTTCTCAGCCTGCGCGAAACCGGACTGGCCGAGTTTGAAGAACGGTAGAAAGAGCTTGAACGCATGCTTTAAATGACAATAATCGCTCCCATCTTCAGGGCAGGGTGAAATTCCCGACCGGCGGTGATACATTCCGAGGAAGCTCGAAAAGTAAAGTCCGCGAGCCGAAAGGCAGATGCAGTGCGATTCTGCAACCGACAGTAGAGTCTGGATGAAAGAAGATAAACAGAATGCGAAAACCTTTCTGCCCTGAAAGACCTGTGGTCTTCAGGGTTTTTGCATTTAAGAATGGTGCGATATGAGTGAAAAGCTGTTTGATTCGATGGAGGAGATTCTTGACGCCGTCCGCCGCGGCGAGATGGTTTTGATTACGGATGACGAAAACCGCGAAAACGAAGGCGACGTAATCTGCGCGGCCGAATTCTGCACTCCGGAGCAGATTAATTTTATGATCACCCATGCTCGCGGACTGGTCTGCGTACCGGTCACGGCGGAGCGGGCCGCACATCTGGGCCTGAAGCGGATGAACATTTCGCATGAAGGCGATAAGTTCAAAACGGCATTTACGATCTCAGTCGACGCCGCTGACAGCACGACCGGGATCAGTGCGGCGGAACGGGCGCATACGGTCCGTATGCTGGTCGATAAAAATACCCGGCCCGAAGATATGGTCTGTCCAGGGCATATTTTCCCGCTGATCGCGATGAATGGCGGTGTACTGGAGAGAGCCGGACACACGGAGGCGACCATTGACCTGACCCGCATGGCAGGTCTTCAGCCGGCCGGTGTGATCTGTGAGGTGGCGAACGACGACGGGTCAATGGCTCGTCTGCCCGATTTGATAAAATTCGCGAAGAAACACGGACTGAAAATGACTTCGGTCGCTGAAATTGCCAAATACCGGTACATTACCGAAACCCTGATTCGTATGGAACGACAGGTGAAGATGCCGACAGACTGGGGAGATTTTGACCTGCGGATCTACAGCTCGGTAGTGGACGATAAAGAGCATCTGGCACTGTTTACCGGGCATCCGACACCGGAAAAGCCTCATCCGCTGGTGCGTGTTCACAGCGAATGTCTGACCGGCGATGTTTTCGGATCTCAGCGGTGCGACTGCGGTGCTCAGCTCCAGCTTTCAATGCAGATGATCAGCGACTACGGCTACGGTGCTCTTGTTTATATGCGGCAGGAAGGCCGCGGAATCGGTTTAACCAAGAAAATCCATGCCTATGAATTGCAGGATCAGGGTTTGGATACGGTTGAGGCCAATGTTCGGCTTGGTTTCGCGCCGGATCTGCGCGATTATGGAATCGGCGCTCAGATTCTCAAAGATCTCCATATGACCGGAATCCGGCTGATCACGAATAATCCGGCCAAGATTGAGGGACTGGATAAATATGGCATTGAGGTTGTCGAGCGGGTGCCGATTGTGCTTCCTTCAACACCGCACAATGCACGCTATTTGAATACCAAACGGGAAAAAATGAAACACCTGCTCTGAAACAGGAGCGAATATCGGAGTATCCGGAACATGGGAAAAGGTATTTCAAAAACAGAATTGAATGCAGGCGGATTGCGGTTTGCGATCGTGGTCAGCCGGTTTAATGAAGAATTAACCAGTCAGCTGGCGGACGATGCTTTCCGGTGCCTGAAAGAAAACGGCGCAAAAGTTCCGGATATCGGAATTTTTCGGGTGCCGGGCGCGTATGAAATACCGGTGATAATCAACGAGCTTGCCGCAAGCGGAAAATATGATGCGTTGATTGCTTTGGGCGTAGTCGTGGAAGGCGAAACTCCGCATGCGCAGATGATTGGCGAATCAACCGGTATTGCGCTGCTTGATATTGCCTGTAAACACGGCGTGCCGGTCATTAATGAAATTGTCGGTACACGCAACTGGGAGCAGGCGGTAGCGCGCTGCACCAGCAGCCGGACGAGCCGCGGCTGGTATGCCGCCGAGGCTGCGATTGAAACCGCTAACGTTTTGAAAACAATTAAAGGATCTAAATGAGTAAAGTGATGGGTCGCCGTCAGGCGCGCGAGTGGGCGGTGCAGTTTCTGTTTCAGACCGAGTTCAATCCCGGCGATCTGGAGCCGGCTTTGGATCTTTTCTGGAACGATGAGGAAAAGAAGCCGTCGGATCGCGACCGGACGTATGTGAATGAAGTCGTGCGCGGTGTGATTGAAAAACAGCGTGAACTTGACCGGACGATTTCAAAATACACTGACAACTGGGACGTTGACCGCCTTGGTGTGCTCGACCGCATCGTGTTACGCGTTGCGACGTTCGAAATGCTTTTTCGCGGTGATATTCCGCCGGTGGTTTCAATCAACGAAGCAGTCGAAATTGCCAAAGCTTACAGCGGCAAAGATTCCGGCCGCTTTGTAAACGGCGTACTCGACCGGATTCAGAAGGAACTGGACCGGCCGTCGCGCAGCACCTATACGACGCAATGAGTTCTCACGAGCCATTCATGCAGAGGGCGCTCGCGCTGGCAAAGCGCGGGGAGGGGCTGACGCGGCCTAATCCGCCGGTCGGCGCGGTGCTGGTGCGGAATGGAAAAATCATTTCCGAAGGCTTTCATAAAAAAGCCGGCGGTCCGCATGCCGAGGTCAACTGCCTCAAATCAGCATCCGGTAATCTTGAATCCGCAATTCTCTATGTGACGCTGGAGCCCTGTTCAACCTACGGACGAACACCGCCCTGTACTGATCTGATTCTGTCGCGCGGTATCCGTTGCGTAGTGATCGGCGCAAAAGACCCGAATCCGGCTCACGCGGGGCGGGGTATCCGGATTCTGCGCCGCGCCGGCGTTGAGGTGATCACCGGAATATGCCGGACTGAGGCGGAAACCCTGATCGCTCCCTTTGCCAAACGGATTCTTACCGGCATGCCGTATGTGACGCTCAAACTGGCATCAACCCTTGACGGGAAGATTGCCGATGCCTCAGGAAAATCAAAATGGATCACCGGCCCGCAGGCCCGCGCCAGGGTTCAAGAGCTGCGTCGTTCCGCCGACGCGATTATGGTTGGTGCAGGAACGGTGCGCGCAGATAATCCGTCGCTTCTGCCGCGCCCGGCCAAAGGCCGCGCGCCGTGGCGGGTGATTGTCGGAACGGATATCCCTGAAAAATCAAAAGTACTCACGGATGAAGCGGCCGGATGTACGCTGGTGATGGACGGTTCACTCAAAAAAATTCTGCGCAGTCTTGGAGCTCGCGGCGTGATGCATGTGTTGTGCGAAGGCGGCGGTGAACTGGCCGGAGCGCTGGTACGCGCCGGGCTGGTGGATGAATTTGCTTTGTTTGTCGCGCCGTCACTGCTCGGAGGTAACGGAGTTCCGATGTTCGGGAAAAAAGGATGGCCGCTGATAAAAATGCCGCTTTTGAATCTCCAAGCCTTGGAAAAATGCGGAAAAGATGTTTTTATACGAGCCTTACCGGTCAGGGGGAAATGATGTTTACAGGGATTATTCAGCGTCTCGGAACAGTGGTTGATGTCAAAATGCACGGTGCCGCCGGCCGGATCATCTTGAAGCCGAACCGTCCGTTTGATTTCCCTGTTCATCTGGGCGACAGCATCGCCGTAAACGGAACCTGCCTGACCGTTGCCGCGATCGAAAATGGAAATTTCTGTTTCGACGTCCTCACGGAAACATTCAATAAAACCAATCTCGGCGAAAAAGGCCCGGGGGCGATTGTGAATCTGGAGCGCGCTCTTGCGCTGGGCGATACGCTTGGCGGACACATTGTGACCGGCCATGTTGACGGCACCGGAAGAGTGCGGCGGATCGATCAGATTGACCGCGACTGGAAATTTGAAATCGAATGTGCACAAGACCTGCTTATGCTGATGGTGTACAAAGGTTCGATTGCTATGAATGGAATTTCTTTGACGGTTGCGGAATTAAAAGACGACGCGTTCGTTGTTCATATTATTCCGCATACGCTGGAAGAAACTGACATGTCGCAATTCAAGCCGGGTACAAAAGTTAATCTCGAAGCCGATATTCTCGGGAAGCATGTGCAGCGTATTCTCGAATTTGGCGGCGGACAGAATTACCGTGTCAGTTTTGAGAACAAACAGTAAGGGAACTTCATGGACCGGAAAAAAATTCTGCTGGTTGATGACGAAGAAGCCATACGTAAAATGGTTCGCGCGGTTCTGGGCAGCGAACTCTACGAATTCGCTGAAGCAGCCAACGGCATTGCTGCACAGGCTATATTGGAAAAACAGAAGTTCGCTCTGGTTATTTCTGACGTAATCATGCCCGATTGTGACGGCATTGAGCTGGTGATGGCCATCCGCCGCAAACTGCCTGAAATTAAAATCATTGTCATGTCCGGCGGCGGCCGCGTTCGTGCCGGACACTATCTCGATCTGGCCAGAAAACTCGGTGCGACCCGGGTTTTTGAAAAACCTTTTGATACGGCGGAACTCCGTCAAACCGTTCATGACTTGCTCAGCTGACAGGAAAATTATGAAAGAAACCGATCTGCTCAAACTCTTCGAAGATACCCAGGCGCTTCTCAACGGCCATTTTGAACTTCGTTCCGGCCTCCATTCCAACCGCTTTTTCCAGTGTGCGCTGCTGTTGCAGTACCCCCGGATTGCCGAACAGGTCTGCACGGCTTTAGTCGAAAAGATGAAAACCGTCCTCGGCGAACTGGATGTGGATACTGTGATTTCGCCCGCGCTCGGCGGCATTCCGGTCGGGCACGAAGTCGCCCGCGCTTTGGGTAAACGCTTCATTTTCGCGGAGAAAAATGCGGACAAAATGCTGACCATGCGCCGGTTTAAGATTGCGCAGGGCGAGCGGTTTCTGGTGGCGGAAGACGTCATTACCCGCGGCGGCCGTGTGCAGGAAACGATCGACATCGTCAAACAGCATGGCGGCATCGTTCATTCGGTCGGCGTACTCGTCAACCGCAGCGGCGGCAAGGCGCAGTTTGACTATCCGACGGTCAGCCTGCTCGACATCGAGCCGGTCACCTGGGAACCCGCAGAATGCCCGCTTTGCAGACAGGGATTACCGCTGGTGCACCCCGGAAGTTAGACGGTATTTTCGGTTGTCGAATCGGTTTTTGGGTCGTATGCTCTCCGCTCAATTTTGTTCTGCTGAATGGAGATCATAACTATGGCGCACCCGCTTGAAGCATTTCTGGTATTACAGGAAAAAGACCGTAAAATCGCAAAACTCCAGCGCGAAATCCGCGACATCCCCGCCCGCAAGGCTGATATCGAAAAACAGCTTGAGGGCTCAAAAAAACGGCTTGCCGAAGCCCGCGAACTGCTGAAAAAAGCCACGGCTGATCTCAAGCAGCTGGAAGTTGAAGCCGGAGCCCATCGCGACAAGATCACCAAATATAAACAGCAGCAGATGGAGGCGAAAAACAACGACCAGTATCGTGCGTTCCTCCAGGAAATCGCCGCTGCCGAAAAAGCCATTTCAGGTCTCGAAGACCGCGAACTGGTAATCATGGATCAGGTCGAAGCGGCTAAAAAAATAATCGCGGAACGCGAAGCCGAACTGAAAGAAGAAGAAGGCGGAGTCAGCGAAGAAAAAGAAATGCTCGAAGACCGCCTGAGCGAAGTTCAGGAAGACCTCAATGCTCTCCTTGCCGACCGCGGCCGGATCACGGCAACGGTTAATCATTCTCTGCTGGTGAAATACGACCGGCTCTTCAAAAACAAAGGCGACTTCGCCGTTGTTGAAGTGGAAAAAGACCACTGCTCCGGCTGTCACATGCGCCTGCCGCCGCAGGTCATCAACGATGCTCTGAACCCGGCCAAGCTGGTCATCTGCAACTTCTGCGGACGCATGCTTATCAACCAGCGCTAGGCCTTTAGGCGGGACGCGACCGCCCGTCCTGAGCTCCACCGAAGGGCAGGGCGCGTTTAGCGTGCTCGGAGATCACTCTCCACCTTTTACAGAATACTTCTCGCCTTGGCGGGTGCCGATGCGTACCTTCCTTTTCCGCAGGCAGAGTGTATCGGCCGCTCTTTGGTTCGCCAAAGGGAGGAAAGTCCGGACTCCGCAGGGCAGGACGTTCCGTGGTTAACGCGGAAACTCCGGTGCGAGATCGCCGGGGATGGAAAGTGCCACAGAAATTATACCGCCCTGAGGGCGCTTCGGCGCATCGAAGGGTAAGGGTGAAATGGTGGGGTAAAAGCCCACCGCTCCAAGGGTAACCGCGGAGGCAGGGTAAACCCCGTCCGGAGCAAGATCAAATAGGGAACAAGGAGCTGCCCGCTCCGCTTGAGTTCCGGGTTGATCGCATTAGATAAATGGTCGACTCCTTCGGGAGAACAGAATCCGGCTTACAGCTCTGCCTGCGCTTTTTTGAAGAGTTTCGATGAAGTGCTTC